>Ga0247809_1000694_pt1 | contig 15365 bp, 14 predicted proteins | sample UWRJL104311B1_FD_180951 | JGI IMG/M metagenome (GOLD analysis project Ga0247809, IMG submission 180951) | Plant litter microbial communities from Arlington Agricultural Research Station in Wisconsin, United States - UWRJ-L104-311B-1 | ecosystem: Environmental > Terrestrial > Plant litter >...
GATCGGCCCGTCGCACCGACCGCTCATCGTGGCGAGCGCCGTCGGCGGCGGGGCGCTGCTCACCTTCGCCGACCTGCTCGCCCGCACGCTCGTCGCGGGCGCCGACCTGCCGATCGGCATGCTCACTTCGCTCATCGGCGGGCCGTTCTTCTTCTACCTGCTCTACCGGCAGCGCAAGCGCAGCGGGGGATGGGCATGACGCGCGGCATCGCGGCATCCGGCGTCGGAGTGACGATCGACGGGCACGAGATCCTGCGCGACGTCTCGCTCGAGATCCACGCGGGCGAGGTGCTCGCGCTGGTCGGCCCGAACGGCGCGGGCAAGTCGACTCTGCTGTCGGTGCTGAGCGGGGACGTGCGCGCGACGGCTGGGTCCGTCGAGATCGACGGCCGCGACATCCGCTCGGTGCGTCATCTCGAACTCGCCCGCCTGCGCAGCGTGCTCACGCAGGAGAACCAGGTGAGCTTCCCGTTCACGGTCGCCGAGGTCGTCGAGATGGGGCGCAGCCCGTGGGCGCGCACCGGATCGGGCGACGACGACGCGGCCGCCATCGCCGCCGCGATCGAGGCTACGGATGTCGCCCACCTCGTCACGCGCCGGTTCACCTCGTTGTCCGGGGGAGAGAAGGCGCGCGTGTCGCTGGCACGCGTGCTCGCACAGCAGACGTCGACCGTGTTCCTCGACGAGCCGACCGCCGCGCTCGACCTGCGGCACCAGGAGGACGTGATGGCGACGGCCGCCCAGATCGCCCGCGGCGGCCGGGCCGTGGTGGTCGTGGTGCACGACCTGTCGCTCGCCGGGGCGTACGCCGACCGCGTCGCGCTCATCGCGCGCGGGCGGCTCGAATCGGTGGGCTCGCCGGCCGAGGTGCTCACCGCGGAACGCGTGCAGCGGGTCTACGGGCTGCCCGTCGAGGTCGTGACACGCGGGGGAAAGCCCGTAATCCTCCCCGTTCGGGGGCCACTGTCTGCGTAAGCTGGCTGGGTGAACGGGTGGCTGGTGCTTGCAATCGTCGTCGTCGCGTGTGCGGCGATCTTCTTCGCACAACGCTTCGGCTGGATCGACCTGTCGAATAAGAACGCGAACAGCGGGCCGCGCGGCGGGGTGATGGGCATCGGCGACGAGGTCTTCAATCCGACGAGGCACGAGGCGCAGGTCGAGCTCGACCGCCAGACGGTGCTGCCCGCCCCCGCCCCGCTGCCGGGCGACGGCGACAAGGGCATCTACCGCGGACGCGTCGAGATCGACCTCGACGACGAGCTCGCGCGGCCGGCCGAGCGTCGGTCGCCGCGGCACTGACCCCTCCCGGGATGGGGTGCCGCGACTACACGAGCAGCGCGGCCAGGTCGCGCGACTCGTAGCCGAGCGCCTCGGCGACCTCGGCGTTGTACAGGGCGCCCTCGTGGGTGGAGAGCCCCTTCGCGAGCGGGGCACTGTCGGCGATCGCACCGCGCCAGCCCTTGTCGGCGATCTGCAGCACGTAGGGCAGCGTGGCGTTGGTGAGTGCCTGCGTCGAGGTCTGCGCCACCGCGCCCGGCATGTTCGCGACGCAGTAGTACGTGCTGTCGTGCACCCGGAACGTGGGGTCGTCGTGGGTGGTCGGCCGGCTTCCCTCGAAGCATCCGCCCTGGTCGATGGCGATGTCGACGAGCACGCTGCCCGGCTTCATCGTCGCGACCATGGCGTCGGTCACGAGCTTCGGCGCCGCGGCGCCCGGGATGAGCACCGAGCCGATCACGAGGTCGGCCTCGCGCACGAGTGCGGCGATCCCGTAGGCCGTCGACACGGCGGTCTTGAGCGACGAGTACTGCGCCTCGAGCTGGCGCAGGCGGGGGATCGACAGGTCGACCACGGTGACCTCCGCGCCCATGCCGAGCGCGTTCGCCGCCGCGTGCTCGCCGGCCACTCCGCCGCCGATCACCACGACCTTCGCCTTCGGGGTGCCCGGCACGCCGCCCATCAGGATGCCGCCCCCGCCGTTCGAGCTCATCAGCTGGTTGGCGCCCACCTGCGCGGCGAGGCGCCCGGCGACCTCGCTCATCGGCGAGAGCAGCGGCAGGCTGCGGTCGGGCAACTGCACGGTCTCGTAGGCGATCGAAGTGGTGCCGGCGGCGAGCAGCGCGTCGGTGCAGGGGCGCGACGCGGCGAGGTGCAGGTAGGTGAACAACACCTGGCCCTCGCGCATGAGCGGGTACTCGTCGGCGATCGGTTCCTTCACCTTGAGCAGCACGTCGCCCGCCGCCCACACCTCGGCCGCCGTCTCGAGCATGGTCGCGCCCGCCTCGACGTAGAGGGCGTCGGTGAGCTGCGCGCCGAGCCCGGCACCGGCCTGGATGACCACCTCGTGCCCGCGCCGCACCAGTTCGTGCACTCCCGCCGGCGTCAGCGCCACGCGGTTCTCGTTGTTCTTGATCTCGGTGGGCACTCCGACGCGCATGGCAGGTCCGTTCTCTAGAGGTATGCCCACGAGTTTGGGACCTATTCGTTACCAGCGGGTTTCGCGCGCATATAATTTCTGAAATGACCGAGACTTCTGCAGATAATTCTGAATCGGATGCCCGGGCCTCGGCGACCCCGGAGATTATTCGACGCCACGAGCCGCTCGACGACACCGACCGGATCATCGTGCGGCTGCTGCGCGACGATGCGCGCATCTCGAACGCGCGGCTGGCGGAGGAGGCGGGCATCGCGCCCTCGACGAGCCTCACGCGGGTGCGGTCGCTCATCGAGCGCGGGGTCGTGCGCGGGTTCCACGCCGACCTCGACCCGCGCGCCCTCGGCCTCGGCCTCGAGGCGCTCATCAGCATCAACATCCGGGTCGGGGCGCGCAAGGGCATCGCGTCGTTCTCCGACGAGATGCGCCGGCTGCCCGAGGTGGTGCAGGTGTTCTTCCTCGGCGGGGCGGAAGACTTCATCATCCACGTGGCGACCCGGGATACCGACCACGCGCGTCAGTTCGTGGTCGACAACCTGTCGGCGCATCCGTCGGTCGCGTCGACGCGCACGAGCCTCGTGTTCGAGCACCACACGCCGCGATTGAACGTGGGCTGAGGGGGTTTCGATACGGCCGCGGGCGGCCTACTCAACCAGCGGAGGGGGAGGCTGAGGGCTACGCGCTCTCGCGCACCACCATGCGCGTGGGCATGATGTTGACGCGTTCGGGATTCTCGCCGCGCAGCATCGACAGCAGCAGCGTCGCCATCGCCTCGCCCATCTCGACCGACGGCTGGTACACGGTGGTCAGCGCGATGTCGCCGCCCGTCGCGGCCGGGCTGTCGTCGAAGCCGACCACGGCGACGTCGCCGGGGATCGTGCGTCCGCGCTCGCGCAGCACCGAGACGGCCCCCATCGCCATGAGGTCGCTCGCGACGAAGACGGCGTCGAGGTCGGGCGCCCGGTCGAGCAGCTCGCGCATGCAGCGCGCCCCGCTCGCCATCGAGAAGTCGCCGTGCGCGAGCAGGTCGCTGCGCAGCCCCGACTCCTCCATCGCGCGCTTCCAGCCGGCGGCGCGGTCGATGCCCGCCGGCATGTCGGCGGCACCGCCGATGCTCGCGATGCGCGTGCGGCCCTGGTCGACGAGATACTTGGTCCCCATCGCTGCGGCGGCGGTGTTGTCGACGTCGACGTAGTAGCTGGTCTGCTCGTCGGGACGCAGCGGGCGTCCGCCGAACACGACGGGGAGGCTCGTGCCGATGCTGGCGAGGAAGTGGTCGCCGGAGTGGTGCGAGACCACGAGCGCGCCGTCGACGTTGCCCCCGAGGAGGTAGCGCACCATCTTGTCGCTCGGGCCGACCGGGCTCGCGAGCTGCAGGGTGAGCACGTAGTCGCTCGGCTCGAGCCCCTTCGTGATGCCGTGCACGATCGACGCGAAGTACGGGTCGCCGAAGAACCGCGTGGTCTCCTCGGGTACCACGAGCGCGATCGCCATGGTCTGCCGGTTGGCGAGCGACCGGGCGGCGCGGTTCGGGATGTAGTGCAGCTCGTCGATCGCCGCGGTCACGCTCGCGAGCACCTCGGGGCTGACCTGGCTCGAGCCGTTGACCACGCGCGAGACGGTCGACCGCGAGACGCCCGCGGCCGCCGCGACCTCCTCGAGCGTCGGAGGCAGGCGCCTCATGTTCTCCGTCGTCATCGCCCGCGTTCCTCTGTATTAGGTGTGTCGTCTCCTCGAAACCTAGAGAGAACGGTTTCCGATGATGCGACGGTACTCCAGCGCGCTGTCTTTTAGCGACCGCTCCTGCGTGTCGTAGTCGACCCGCACGATGCCGAAGCGCTTGTGGTAGCCCCACGCCCACTCGAAGTTGTCCATGAGCGACCAATAGAAGTAGCCGTAGACGTCGACTCCCGCTTCGACGGCGTCGAGGATGGCGGCCAGGTGCAGCCTGAGGAATTCGGTGCGCTCGGCATCGTGCACCGCGCCATCCGACTCCCGCACATCGTCGTAGGCCGCGCCGTTCTCGGTCACGTAGAGCTTCACGGCCGAGCCGGTGTACTCGGCGTCGATGCGGCGCAGCAGGCGGGTGAGGCCCTCGGGCTGCACCTCCCAGTCCATCGCGGTGAGCGGCAGGTCGCGCTGGTGCCAGTAGATGCCCTCGGCCGCCGGGAACGGCGAACGCTTGGGGCGCTCGGACGGTGCGGCGGTCGACATCTGCTTCTCGACCGGATGCGAGCTGAGCGCCTCGCCGTGGTAGTAGTTCACGCCGAGGGCGTCGATCGGCGTCGAGATGATCTCGAGGTCGCCCGGCTGCACGTACTTCTCGAGCCCGAGGCCCGAGAGGTCGGCGAGCAGGTCGGCCGGGTACTCGCCCCGGAAGATCGGGTCGAGGAAGAACCGGTTGAACTGGCCGTCGATGCGACGTGCGGCGTCGACGTCGCCGGTGTCGGTGGGGTCGACCGGGTCGGCGACCGTGAGGTTGAGCGTGATGCCGAGGCCGAGCGACGGGTCGAGCTCGCGCAGCTCGCGCACGGCGAGTCCGTGGGCGAGCAGCAGGTGGTGGCCGGCCGCGAGCCCCGCTTCGACGTCTTGGCGTCCGGGCGCGTGCTCGCCGCCGATGTAGCTGAGGAACGACGAGCACCACGGCTCGTTGAGCGTGGTCCAGTTCTCGACCCGGTCGCCGAGCGCGGAGTGCACGTCGGCCGCGTACTCGGCGAAGCGGTAGGCGGTGTCGCGGTTCGCCCAGCCGCCCTTCTCCTCGAGTGCCTGCGGCAGGTCCCAGTGGTACAGCGTGAGCCAGGGCTTGATGTTCTTCTCGAGCAGCGAGTCGACGAGCCGCGAGTAGAAGTCGAGGCCCTTCGGGTTCACCGGTCCGCCGTCGGGGCGCACGCGCGACCACGAGGTCGAGAAGCGGTACGTCTGCAGGCCGAGGTCGGCCATCATCGCGACGTCGCTCTCGTAGCGGTGGTAGTGGTCGCAGGCGACCTCGCCGTCGTGGCCGTCGACGACCGCGCCGGGGAGGCGGGCGAACGCGTCCCAGATCGAGTCGGTGCGGCCGTCTTCGTGCGCGGCCCCCTCGATCTGGTACGCAGCGGTGGCGACGCCGAACAGGAAGTCGCTCGGGAACGCGCGGTGGTCGTTCGCCGTGCTGGTGATGTCGGTCATCCCTTGATCGCTCCTTGCATGATTCCCGAGACGAGCTGTCTGCCCGCTACAGCGAACAGGATAAGCAGCGGGATGGTGGACAGCAGCACCCCGGCCAGCACGATCGAGTAGTCGATGAAGTAGTTGCTCTGCAGCAGCGACAGGGCCACGGGAAGTGTGGGGTTGTTGCTGTCAAGGATAATGAACGGCCAGAAGAAGTTCGTCCAGGTGGCGACGAACGTGAACAGCGCGAGCATCGCCGCGGCCGGCCGTGCGGCGGGCAGGGCGACGTGCCAGAAGGTGCGGATCATCGTGGCCCCGTCGACGCGAGCCGCCTCGATGAGTTCGTCGGGAAGCGCCTGCGACAGGTACTGCGTCATCCAGAACACGCCGAAGGCGGTCACGACCGACGGCAGGATGACGGCGAGCAGGCTGCCGCTGAGGTGGAGCCACTGCGACATCGCGATGAAGAGCGGCACGATGCCCAGCTGGGTGGGAACGGCCATCGTCGCGATGATGAACAGCAGCATGCCGCGGCTGCCGCGGAACTTGAGTTTCGCGAACGCGTAGCCGGCGAGGGTGGAGAACAGCACGACCGAGAAGGCGACCACGGTCGACACGATGATGCTGTTGCCGAGGGCCTTCCAGAAGCCGACGCTCGGGTTCTCGAGCACCGACGCGGCGTTCTTGAAGAAGTTGCCGCCGGGCAGCCAGTCGATCGTCTGCTTGTTGATCGTGGAGGAGTCGCCGCTGCCCACGAGCAGCGACCAGTAGAGCGGGAAGAGCGCGAGCAGGATCACGATCACGAGGAACGCGTAGCCGAACAGGCCGGGCTTGTTGGTCGCGGCGGAACGCGCGCGGTTGCGCGTGAACCAGCTCGGGGTGGATGTCGTGGTCGTCATTTGCCGCTTCTCGTTCCCGCGCTGGCGATCGCTCTGGTGGCCGCGAGGTTGATGAGCCCCACGACGATGATGATGAGGAAGAGCAGCCAGGCCGCCGCGGCCGCGTGGCCGAATTGCCCGCCGCCGGTCTGCCCGAAGCCCTGGTTGTAGATGAACATGGTGATCGTGAGCCACTGCGAGGCCGAGCCGCCGGCGCCCGTGGTGTCGTACATGCGCGGCTCGTCGAAGATCTGCAGGCCGCCGATGGTCGACGTGATGATCACGAAGATGAGCGTGGGGCGAAGCGACGGGATCGTGATCGAGAAGAACTGGCGCACCTTGCTCGCGCCGTCGAGCATCGCGGCCTCGTAGTAGTCGCGAGGGATCGCCTGCATCGCGGCGAGGAAGATGAGCGCGTTGTAGCCGGTCCAGCGGAAGTTGACCATGGTGGCGATGGCGAGATGGCTCGGCACGACCTGCGAGTGCCAGCCGACGGGGTCGAGGCCGACGGCGCCGAGCAGGTTGTTGATGAGGCCGTACTGGTCGCCGAACATGTTGCTGAAGATCAGGGCGACGGCCACGGGTGCGACGACGTAGGGCACGAGCACGCCCATGCGCCAGAAGGTCTTCGCCCGGAGGTTCTGCGAGAGCACCGCGGCGATGATGAGGGCGAGGATCACCTGGGGGATGGCCGAGAGCAGGAAGATACTGAAGCTGTTGCGCAGCGAGATCCAGAACTTCTCCTGGCCGAGCACCCACTCGAAGTTGCCCATGCCGACGAAGTCGCCCTGGCCGCCGATGATGTGCCAGTCGAAGACCGAGACGTAGGCCGTGTAGACGATGGGGAACAGCCCGGTGATCGCGAACAGGATGAAGAAGGGCGAGACGTAGAGGTAGGGCGAGAGCTTGAAGTCCCAGTGGCTCAGGCGGTTGCCGAAGGCGATGCGTTTCACCAGCCGTTCGTCGGCCAGGGCTGTTGCTGTCATAAGAGGCGGTTTCCTTGCGAGAGAGCGAGAGGGCGAGCACGGCCGGCGGCGCGGGGGAGGCGTGCGGCCCGGAATAGAGAGCCGGGCCGGCTCGAGTGAGCCGGCCCGGCGGGTGGTGCTGTTAGCCGAGGGCCTTCACGTCGGCCTCGAACTGCGCCCACGAGTCATCCGCGTTCTGCGTCTTGTCGACGTCGACGCGGTTGACGGCGTCCTGCAGCGAGCTCATGATCGGGAAGTACTTGGCGCTCTTGAACGGAGCGACCGTGATCGCAGCGGCCCGGTCGGCGTAGATCGTGCCGGTCGGTGCGTCGTTGAAGTACGGGCGGGTCACCGAGGTGAGCTCGTCGGAGTCCTGGATGTCGAGCTGGCTCGGGAAGTTGCCGGTCTTGACGAACGACTTGAGCTGCTGCTCGGGGGCCGTGAGCCAGGCAGCGAGCTTCTGCGCTTCCTTGGCGTGGGCGCCCTGTGCGGGAACGGTCAGGTACGAGCCGCCCCAGTTTCCGCCGCCGCCGGGGAAGACGTTGGCGACGTCCCAGCCGGTGACGTCGGGCGAGAGGCCCTCGATGTTGCCGAGGAACCAGCTCGGGCAGAGCACGGTGGCGAAGGCGCCGTTGGCGAAGCCCGCGTTCCAGTCGTCGCTCCAGGTCTTGAGGTGCGCCGAGAGCTCGGGGCTCGCGTCGAGCACCTGCTCGTAGGCGTCCTTGACGACGGGGTTCGTGGTGGCGATGACCTTGCCGTCCTTGGCCTCGAGCGTCTCTTCTTCCTGGTTCAGGATGCCTTGGAGCATCGAACCCGAGCCGTCGAACCAGGCTGCGTCGCTCGCGGCGGTGAACTTCTTGCCGACCTCGAAGTAGTTCTCCCAGTCGCCGGTGAGCAGCTTCGCGACCTCTTCGCGGTCGGTGGGCAGGCCCGCGGCCGCGAACATGTCGGAGCGGTAGCAGATGGCCTCGGGGCCGATGTCGGTTCCGTAGGCGATGAGGCGACCGTCGGAGTCGGTTGCGGCCGCTTCCTTCCAGTCGAGCCAACGGCCCTCGACGTCGGGCGACGACAGGTCGGTGAGCTTGTCGGAGTACTGCAGCAGTTCGGCGAACCAGTCGATCTCGACGGCCTCGATGTCGGCGAGGCCGGAGCCGGCGCCGAGCTTCGTGAAGTAGTTCGCGCGGGCGTCGTCTGACGTGGCGGCCTTGTTCTGCTTGATGGTGACGTTCGGGTTTTCCTTCTCGTACGCCGCGAACAGTTCGTCGGTGTAGCCGAAGTCGTTGAACGTGGCGACGGTCAGCGTGACCTTGCCGTCGGCGTCGCCGCCGGAGGTGCTGCTGCAGCCGGTGGCTGCGAGGGCGAAGACGACTGCGCCGGTGACGGCTGCAGCGGTTGTGCGTCGTGAAAGTCTCACGGTCACTCCTTTGTGTGCGTGGATGGGAGATCCGCGAGTCTCGCCACGGTCGTGGGAGCGCTCTCACGGGATCGGAAGTCACACTAGGCGGCTTCTCGAAAGCCTGTCAAGCAATCGGTGAGAGCGCTCCCACGAGAAAACGCCGGCCGCAAACGATTGCAGCCCGCCTCCCCTCAGTGTTTACAAGGGGAGACGGGCTGCGAATGCCGAGAATTTATTTTTCGGAATTCTTCTCGCCGGATGCCGCGGCGCGGGCCGCGGAGGCGTTTCCGTCACGCTGCTCGCGGCCGGTACCCGCCGCCGCCGTGCCGGGCTCGACGAGCGCGGCGGTCTGGTCTGCCGCGTCCTCGGCGTGCATCGCCATCGCGGCGGCCGCGTCATCCGCGCTCTCCTGCAGGGCCGACTTCGCACGCAGCGGCGGGGCCTTGAGGAAGAAGCTGAGCACGAAGGCGACCAGGATCACGGCCAGCGCGATCCAGAACACCGTCACGGCCGAGTTCGAGAAGCCTTCGAGGAAGGCGGCGCTCAGTCGCGGGTCGGAGGTGTTGAGGAACGACGTGTCGCCGCTCACCGATCCGGCCGCGGCCGACGGGTCTTTCAGGATGCCGATGATCGTGGCGTTGGCCGGGTCGCCCGCGACGGACGGGTCGGCCAGTGCCGCGGCGATGCCGTCCTTGATGCGGGTCGAGTCGAACGCGGACGCGATGTTGAGCGGCCAGCGGGTGAAGATCACGGAGAAGATCACCGCGGTGCCGACGGTTCCGCCGATCTGGCGGAAGAACGTCGACGCGCTCGTGGCGACTCCCATGTCGCGCGGACCGACCGAGTTCTGGCTCGCGAGGGTGAGGGTCTGCATGAGCTGGCCGAGGCCGAGGCCGACGAACAGCATGCCGATCATGAGGAACCAGACCGGCTTGTCGACGCTCGCGAACGTGAAGATGAAGAAGCCGACCGCGACGAACGCCGTGCCGAAGCGCGGGAACATCTGGTACTTGCCGGTGCGGGCGATGAGCTGGCCGCTCACGATCGACGAGATCATGAGGCCGAGGATCATCGGCAGCATGAGGAAGCCGCTCTCGGTCGGCGTCGCGCCGTTGACCACCTGGAGGTAGAGCGGCAGCGTCATCATGGCGCCGAACATGCCGAAGCCGACGAGCACGCCGAGCACGGTCGCCATCGAGAAGGTGTGGCTCTTGAACAGCTTGAGCGGGATCAGCGCGTCGTCGCCCATGAGTTTCTCGCTCAGCACGAAGGCGGCGAGGCCGAGCACGCCGATGACGTAGCAGGCGATCGAGCCGAGGGAGCCCCAGCCCCACTCGCGGCCCTGCTCGGCGACGAGCAGCAGCGGGACGAGGCCGACGATGATGGTCGCGGCGCCCCACCAGTCGATGCGTACCTTGCGGCGCTCGTGCGGGATGTGCAGGAAGCGCACCACGATCGCGAGGGCGGCGATGCCGATCGGCAGGTTGATCAGGAAGACCCAGCGCCAGCCGGTGACGAAGAGGATCTCGGGCGTGCCGGCGAACAGGCCACCGATGAGCGGTCCGACGACGCTCGAGATGCCGAAGACGGCCAGGAAGTAGCCCTGGTACTTCGCACGCTCACGCGGGGCGAGGATGTCGCCCATGATCGCCAGCGGGAGTGCCATGAGGCCGCCCGCGCCGAGGCCCTGGATCGCCCGGAAGCCGGCGAGCTCGTACATCGACGTCGCGAAACCGGCCGCGATCGAGCCGACCAGGAAGATGCTGATCGCGATGATGAAGAGCGGTCGACGCCCGAAGATGTCGCTGAGCTTGCCGTAGATCGGCGTCGAGATCGTGGCGAGGATCAGGTAGGCCGTCGTGACCCACACCTGCTGGCTCAGCCCGTCGAGGTCGTCGGCGATCGTGCGCATCGACGTCGACACGATGGTCTGGTCGAGGGACGACAGGAACATTCCGGCCATGAGGCCGAAGATGACGAACAGGATCTGGCGGTGCGTCATGACGCCGCCTGCGTCCTTGATCGCCTGGGCTTGCTGTTTGCCCTTGGATTCAACGCGTGACATGGAACCTCTGTGTCTGTGGAGAGTGGATCGTTAACTGGAGAGGCCGCCCCGGAACGCGGTCCGACGGCGGCCAAAAGATTGCGTAGAGTGCAAAGTTACACCGTCGGCAAGCTGCGCGCAAGCTCTCGCACGGGGCGCGCGCCGCGTTGCTCGTACACTCGGACGGTGTCGCAATTCCTCCGAACCCGGGCCGTCGCGGCCGCAGCGCTCGCCCTCGTCGTGGTGGGCTGCGTGACCGCCTGCGCGGGCGGCGGGCCGACGCCGACCCCGAAGCCGAGCACGCCGTCCGCGAGTGCGACGCCGGTCGCGCCGCCGTCGCAGGCCCCCGCGCCCGCCGCGCCCGTGGCGAGCACCGATCCGAACGACCTGTCGGTGGTCGTGAACAAGCTGCGCCCGCTGGCGCCGGCCGACTACGCGCCCGCCGACGTGGTCGAGGTGCCGGTGCCGTTCGCGAACCAGCCCTTCTTGCGTCGCGAGGCGGCGGATGCCACGGTCGCGATGTTCGCCGCGTTCCAGGCACAGACCGGACTCCAGATGCAGGCGCAGAGCGCCTACCGCTCGTACCAGACCCAGGTCTCCGTGTACGCGGGCTGGGTCGCCTCGAAGGGGCAGGCCGGCGCCGATCTCACGAGTGCCCGCCCCGGCTACAGCGAGCACCAGACGGGGCTCGCGATCGACGTGAGCGCGCTGCCCGCGGCCTGCACGCTGCAGCGCTGCTTCGCCGACACCCCGCAGGGCCAGTGGCTCGCCGCGAACGCCGTCGACTACGGGTTCATCCTGCGCTACCCCGACGGCGGAACCCCGGTCACCGGCTACGAGTTCGAGCCGTGGCACTACCGCTACGTCGGCCCCGACCTCGCGAAGGCCTACCGCGCCTCGGGCGCCACGACCCTCGAGCAATACTTCGGCCTCCCCGCCGCCCCCACCTACGCGCCGTAGCCGGTCGCGCGATTCGTCACGCCCGTTCTCGCAACTCAGGCAGAAACTCGTCTCGGGCCGCCGGTGCCCCGGATTCGCGGGGGCCGCCGCCGCGGCATCCGTGGTCCTGCCTGAGTTGCGAAAAGGGGGCGGGGGATTTCGGATGCGGCGTGCCGCCCGAACCGCGACAATGGGGCGATGAGCGGCGAGACCTACGAATTCGAGTCCGAGCTATGGGCCTGGGAGGCGCGCAGGGATCTCCGGGTGTTCGCGACCGTGCCGGCCGCCGCGTCGGAGGAGATCGCCGGCCAGCCGCGGCCGCCGTCGGGATTCGGCGCGGTGCGGGTGCGCGCGCGGCTGGGCGAGTCGTCCTGGCAGACGTCGATCTTCCCCGGCGCCCAGCGCGGGTACGCCCTGCCGATCAAGCAGTCCGTGCGCGCCCGGGCGGGCGTGGGCGTGGGCGACACGGTCTCGGTCACGATCGAGCTGCTCTGACCGGCCCGGCACCCGTGCCGCCCGCGCGCGACTACTCCCCGAGTGCGGCGTCGACGATCTGCTTGGCCTCGGCCTGAACCTGCTTCAGGTGTTCCTCGCCGAGGAACGACTCCGCGTAGATCTTGTAGACGTCTTCCGTGCCGCTCGGCCGCGCCGCGAACCACGCGTTCTCGGTGACGACCTTCACGCCGCCGACCGCGGCGCCATTGCCCGGCGCTTCCGACAGCCGGGCCAGGATCGGCTCGCCCGCGAGCGTCTCTGCGGTGATGGCCGCTCCGTCGAGCTTCGCGAGCGCGGCCTTCTGGGTCTTCGTGGCCACGGCGTCGACGCGCTGGTAGACCGGGTCGCCGAACTCGGCGACGAGCTCTGCGTAGAGCTGCGACGGGCTCTTGCCGGTTACGGCGCGGATCTCGCTTGCCAAGAGCGAGAGCAGGATTCCGTCTTTGTCCGTGGTCCAGACGGTGCCGTCCTTGCGCAGGAAGCTCGCGCCCGCGCTCTCCTCGCCGCCGAACGCGACCGAGCCGTCGATGAGCCCCGGCACGAACCACTTGAAGCCCACGGGCACCTCCCACAGGGTGCGGCCGAGGGATGTCGCGACCCGGTCGATCATCGTGCTGGAGACGAGGGTCTTGCCGATCGCGGCATCCGTGCGCCACTCCGGGCGATGCGTGTAGAGGTACTGGATGGCGACGGCGAGGAAGTGGTTCGGGTTCAGCAGGCCTCCGTCGGGGGTGACGATGCCGTGGCGGTCGGCGTCGGCGTCGTTGCCCGTGACGATGTCGTACTCGTGTTGGTGAGCGACGACCGAGGCCATCACCGAGGGGCTCGACGGGTCCATGCGGATCTTCTCGTCCCAGTCGAGCGTCATGAACGGCCAGGCCGGGTCGACGAGCGGGTTCACGACGGTCAGGGTGGAGCCGGAGCCGGTCGAGGAGTCGAAGTAGACCTCCTCGATGAGCTGCCAGTAGTGCACGCTCGCACCGCCGAGCGGGTCGGCGCCGATGTTGAGGTTCGCGGCGCGGATCGCGTCGAAGTCGATGATGTTCGCGAGGTCGGCAACGTAGGCGCCGCGGTAGTCGTAGGTCTCCACGGCGTTCGGCTCGGCGCGCTTCACGTCGACGCTACCCGCCGCGATGATCTCGTTCGCGCGGTTCGCGATCCAGCCGGTCGCGTCGCTGTCGGCCGGTCCGCCGTGCGGGGGGTTGTACTTGAATCCGCCGTCGCGCGGAGGGTTGTGGCTCGGCGTGATGACGATGCCGTCGGCCTGGTCGTCGTGGCCGGCCGCGTTGTAGACGATGATCGCGAGGCTGAGGGCGGGGGTCGGCACGTAGTCGTCGAACTCGTCGACGAGCGCGCGGACGCCGTTGGCGGCCAGCACCTCGAGGGCGGTGGTCTCGGCCGGGGCACTCAGCCCGTGCGTGTCCTTGCCGATGAAGAGCGGGCCGGTGATGCCCTGCCCGGTGCGGTACTCGACGATCGCCTGGGTGATGGCCGCGATGTGGGTTTCGTTGAACGCGGCGTCGAGCGAAGAACCGCGGTGGCCGCTCGTACCGAAGACGACCTTCTGGTCGGGGTTCGTGACATCCGGGATTTTCGAGTAGTAGGCGGCGACGAGTTCTTCGACGTCGATGAGATCGGATGCTTGGGCGGGCTGACCGGCGCGAGTTGTCATGCGGCCAGTCTTCCAGCATCCAGAGCCGAACGGCAGCCCCGGCATCATCACCGAGGATGACTCGGATCGACCGGCATCCGCCTACGCTGGCCAGATGGGCGACGGAGAATCGGGCGACGGAGAATCGGGCGGGAGGGTCCCCGGCGGGGGAGTCCCCACCGGCGGGGAGGAGGCGCGCCCGTCGCCGTACGGTCCGGCACGCGTCATCCGCCCCGCTCCCGAGCCCGAAGCCCCGGTCCGCGCGCTGTTCTGGACCCCGACCGCCGTGATCGTGCTGCTGTTGGCGCTCGGCCTCGCGGCCGTCGTGGTCGCCGGCATCGCCTCCACGGCCCGCCTCGGGCAGACGCAGTACGACTCGGCGCCGATCCCGACGTACGACCCGCCGCCCGTCAATACCCAGCCGAACGCGCCCGAGGGTGCCAAGCCCGGGTCGATCGCGGGATTCGCCGCACCCAGGGGCGGAGTCGTCTCCGACGTCTTCACTCTCGACCAGGCGGTCGCGGCCAGCCAGCAGTTCTCCGACCTGACCGTCGAGGCGGCCGGCCCGATCGACGACCCCGCCATCGCGCCCGGCACCACGAGCTTTCCCGTCTACCCGGTGGGGTGCGTGAGCGCGCCGGGCGTGCAGGTCGACGCCGAGGTGTGGTTCCGGGTCGAGGATGTGCCGGCGGCCATCGACCGCGTGCGCGCCGTCTGGGAGGCGGCGGGGTACACGCTCGACCCGACGAGCTCGCCGGGGAGATTCGGCTACATCGGTCCGGTTTCCGGGCCCGTCGACATCGTGAGCATCGAGAACAAGATGGGCGTCCTCAAGCTGCGGGTCGCCAGCGTCTGCACCCCCGGCACCGCCGAGTGACGGGCGGGCAGCCCCTAAACTCGTCACCATGCCAGCCGACGCCACCGATCCGGACGAGACCTACAGCTATCTCGGCCCGGCCGGCACCTTCACCGAGGCGGCCCTCCAGCAGGTCGAAGCCGCGGCGGGCAAGACCTGGCGCTCGGTCAACAACGTGGGCGAGGCCCTCGACGACGTGGTGCACGGCCGCAGCATCGCCGCCATGATCGCGATCGAGAACTCGATCGAGGGCGGCGTGAGCGCCACGCAAGACGCGCTCGCGACGATCCCCGGGCTCCGCATCGTGGGCGAGTACCTGGTGCGCGTGAACTTCGTGCTCGTGGCCCGCCCCGGAACCGAGCTCGCGGATGTCACGGTCGTGAACGCACACCCCGTGGCGTACGGGCAGACGCACCTCTGGCTCGACAAGAACCTGCCCGGCCACGGGCACATCCCTGCCAGTTCGAACGTGGCGGCCGCGGCCTCGCTGCTGTCGCACGACCACGCCGACGCCGCGGTCGCGCCCCCCGGCATCACCCGGCACTACGACCTCGACGTGC
>Ga0247809_1000697_pt1 | contig 15321 bp, 24 predicted proteins | sample UWRJL104311B1_FD_180951 | JGI IMG/M metagenome (GOLD analysis project Ga0247809, IMG submission 180951) | Plant litter microbial communities from Arlington Agricultural Research Station in Wisconsin, United States - UWRJ-L104-311B-1 | ecosystem: Environmental > Terrestrial > Plant litter >...
TAAAGATTTACTAGAACTGCGTTACTGCAAAAAAAGAGCCTCATTACGAGGTTCTTTTTTATGTATCAGTCTACCGAGAAAGTACACTCAGCTAAAAGCAAGATTATCCCATTAAGTAGTATATAATTGTGACTATGAATAAAACGACTAAGGTACTGACTATTGTATTAGCCGCATTAATACCTCTGGGCGCCTTGATGCTTGTTGGTGTAATGACTGGATCTAGCCAAAAAAACTCTCGCTTCTGCGGCTATAACTGGCAACAAGGACATCTTGATGATGTGCTTGAAAAGCAGTCGACACTAATAAGCTCCACAGCGGCATTATACGACTCAATTCGCCTTGTTCCCGGTGATACACAGAAGGTGGAACGATTTGATACAAAAGCCTCGATGGATTGCCTAGATGGGTCCCCGGCGAGTGTCTCTTTTAAAAAGCAGGTTGCCGTCAATGAAACAGTTCAAGTAGTTTCAGAAAAAGCCACCAACGAATTGACTAGCCAAGGTTACGCAGTCGATGTATGGGAATTAAATACACGGTGTGGCAACCGCGCTGCGTATAGTAGTGTGACAAAAGGTGAATTTAAAGAATCGATATCTATACAGCGCCAATCAATGCCCTGTGCTGACATGCCAGATGATCAGAATAAACTATGGGAGCTTACTGCGGCGGATATCTACATGTCCACTACTATTAGCGCGTTAGGGTATACCGACTAGCGTTATCAAGATTGCATTTTACCCCTGAATATGCTACACTTAACCAGATATAAATTTGCGAGTGAAATCTGGGAGATTTTGCGCTCATTATCCGCTAAGGATGATGTCAGCCCGAAAACAAACACTTCTCACTCGTGCCATAAAGAATGGAATAAATCATGAGTCGAATCGGAAAACTACCAATTCAGATCCCCTCAGGCGTGACAATCACGGTCGCTGATGATGCTATTACCGTTGTTGGTCCAAAAGGCCAGCTCGTAGTACCGCATCTCTCTGACGTGACTGTATCTGTCGTAGAGGGAAACATTATCGTTGTTCGTAAGGACGACGAGCGTATTGCAAAGGCCCAACACGGCCTCCAACGTGCACTCCTTAACAATGCTGTTGACGGTGTTACAAAAGCTTTTGAAAAGAAACTCCAAGTAAACGGTGTTGGTTACCGCGTTGCTGGTGGCGGACAGGTGATTGATATGGCCCTCGGCTTCTCACACCCTGTACAGTACACAGCCCGTGAAGGCGTCACCCTTGAAGTTAACAAGATGGAAATTACCGTCAGTGGTATCGACAAACAACTTGTTGGTCAAACTGCGGCTGAAATCCGTAGCTTGAAAAAACCAGAACCCTACAAGGGCAAAGGTATTAAGTATGCTGATGAAGTTATCCTTCGTAAAGCCGGAAAGGCAGGTAAGTAATCATGAATAGCCTTGCTAAAAAGCTACTCAACCGCGAACTACGTTCAAAGCGTGTTCGTGCAAAGATCACCGGTACTGCTGAACGTCCTCGTTTGACAGTTACTATCAGCAACAAGCACGTCAGTGCACAGCTGATCGACGACGTTGCTCAGAAGACTATCGCTTCTGCAACAACCGTTGGTACCAAGCAAACTGGCACAGTAGTTGAACAAGCTGCTATCGTCGGAACTGACATCGCAAAGAAAGCAAAGAAGAGCAAAATCACTGCAATCGTCTTCGACCGTAACGGTCGTCAGTACGCACAGCGATTGGCAGCATTAGCTGACGCCGCTCGTAAAGAAGGATTGGTATTCTAATTATGGCTGAACAACCAACAAACTCAACGCAAAACGCACGTCCACAGGGCGGCGGACGCGGACAAGGCCCACGCGGCCAACGTCGTGACCAAGCTCCTGCAGAACCAAAGCAATTTGAAGAACTCGTTATCAACATCGACCGTGTGTCACGTGTTGTAAAGGGTGGACGTCGTTTCCGATTCAAGGCACTTGTTGTCGTCGGTGACCACAAAACTAAAATTGGTGTCGGTGTTGCAAAGGGTGCAGACGTACAAGCTGCTATCGCCAAAGCGACTGACGTTGCCAAGAAGAACCTGATTATTATTCCTGTGAATAATGAAACGATTCCTCACGAAACTGAAGTCAAGTTCTCTGGTGCTCAGATTCTTCTGAAGCCAGCTGCACCAGGTACCGGTATTATTGCTGGTGGTGTTGTCCGATCAATTATCGGTATGACTGGCATCCGTAACCTTCTTTCAAAGTCTTTGAACTCAACAAACAAGGTAAACATTGCTTACGCAACCATCGAAGCACTTCGTTCACTCGTTCCACGAGATGAATGGACAACAACCAAGAACCAAGCTGGTAAAAAAGCTAAAGTTGCTCCAGTTGTTGACGCCGAAGTTGCCGTAGAGGAGACAAAATAATGAAATACAACGAACTCCAAGTTAGTGCAAACAAAGACCGCAAGCGTGTCGGACGTGGTATCTCAGCTGGCCAAGGTAAAACTGCCGGTCGTGGTACCAAGGGTCAAGGCGCTCGTACAGGTAAGAAACTCGCTCCAACCTTTGCTGGTGGCCAACGTTCACTCGTTGCTGCTGTGCCTAAGGCTCGCGGATTCAAGAGTATTCGTACTCCTGCACAAGCTGTCTTCCTGGAAGACCTCAATGCCTTTGCTGGCAAGATGGTTGACCACTTCGCACTTTACGAAGCTGGACTTATCGGTACACCTTTCCACTCTGTGAAGGTTATCGGACGTGGTGAATTGACTGAAAAGATCACCCTTCACGTATCTGGTGCAAGTAAAAGTGTTGTTGCGGCAGTTGTTAAAGCTGGTGGAACATTCGAGAAAACTCTCGTTCCACTTCGCCAAAGCACCAAAGAAGCTGAAGCAGCTGACGAAAAATAAGACATTCTGTCTATAACATACAGCCCCGATGAAAGTCGGGGTTTTTGTTTTTAACACTACCGCGAGCCCGTGAAAGTTGACTCGTCGTGGTAGATATTATATTATTCGGATACTTCTTGCTTTGTGCAGAAGTCCCCGTGGTGTGAAGAGGGGTGTAGCTCACGACGGTCACAGCCCTCGCGAAATGTCCATAAATTGTCCCTTGCTGGGCATAATGCCATTTTGTGTCGGTGCAACAAGTGAGTAACTGCAGTGGAGAAGGGGGTGCCGCCCCTCAAGATCTGCAGTCGGTCTTAGTAATAAGATCGTATACAACAAAAATCCGCTGTGGCATGCGTAGGTGACGGAGTACGTTTGACTCCTCACGGGGCGGAAGTGTAATGGTTTGTCACATAAACCGTCGAGGCATTGCGCCACACTTCCGCCCCAACACAACTTTTAATCGCTCGCTCGAGCGTTTTTGTTTGGCTTGATATCCAGCCCTGTAGTATAATGGCTGTAACGACCTACTAACGTAAGAATAGAAATAGACAGATACTTCCCCATGAATTGGAAAACGATTTTTAAATCACTGAAAAACCGCGACATGCAAAAGCGGCTCTTAATTGTACTTGGTATTATTGTTGTGTACCGTTTGCTGTCACACATTCCGGTGCCACTTGCCGAGCCAACTGCTCTACGTGAGGTTATTAACAGTGTTGTCAGCAGTACTGACTTCGGCGGGTTCTTGAACCTTCTGTCTGGTGGAGCGCTGGCTAGTTTCTCGATCGTTCTAGTGGGTATGACACCGTTTATTACCGCATCGGTGATTACGCAGCTGCTGACGAAGGCGATTCCGCGCCTCGAAGAGCTACACAAAGACGGTGAATCAGGCCGCCGCAAGATTAACCAATGGACACGTCTCGCGACCATTCCGCTGGCGATCGTTCAGTCTATTGCGTTCATTTATATCCTTCGTCAAACTGTCCTTGCTGGTAACACAACGATTCTGACAAATGCTTCACCTATGGAGTGGATCGTGGCCGTCTCTGCGATGACCGCTGGTTCAGTGCTGTTGATGTGGCTTGGTGAGCTGATTACTGAACAAGGTGTCGGTAACGGTATTAGCTTGATTATCTTTGCGGGTATTATTAGTCAACTTCCAACGATGCTAACGACAATCGGAACCTCACTATTCGATACATCAAATGGCACAATGAGCGTCTTTGGTTGGTTTACACTACCGGTGAATCCGCTGGTGTTCTGGGTAGCCCTGGCGATAGCCCTATCATCTTTGATGCTGCTGTATTTGCTGGTCAAGATCAATGAGGCGCAGCGTATTATAACCGTTAATTACGCCAAACGCGTCCAAGGTAATAGTAGCTATGGGGGGGTTAAGAGTATCCTTCCGGTCAAGCTGATTGCTGCTGGTGTCATTCCAGTGATCTTCGCAGTTGCTTTCTTGTCACTGCCGGCGTTCCTTGGACAGGTCCTGAAGGCTGCCGGTAACCCCGCATTCCTCGAACTCGCTAATAACTTGATCCTTTGGTTCCAGGCACCAACACCAGGCGCCTTTACTGGATCGACGCTCGAAGCATTTATCTACCCGTCTGCCTACTTTGCCCTTGTTATCCTGTTCACGTACTTCTACACAGGTATCGTCTTTAACGCCAACGAAATCGCTGAAAACTTGCAAAAGCAAGGTGGTTTCATCGAAGGCGTCCGTCCAGGTAAAACGACCGAGAAGTATCTCTCAACAACCGTTAACCGTTTAATCCTGTTCGGTTCACTCGTCCTTGGTCTGATTGCAGTGACGCCATTCGTCGCAGAGTACTTGCTGTACCACCTCGCGGGTATATCTGGCACAAACCTCTCAATCGGCGGTACAGGGCTGCTCATCGTGGTCTCCGTGGCACTTGAAGCACTTCGCCAGATCAACTCCCGTGCCCTCATGGTCACCTACGACGACTACAAATAGTCTATTCCAGCGCCGTCCTTACTTTTTCACAACTTCTAAAGATGATTAAATAAGAGTGTCTACGAGATTCGTAGACTGGCAGAAGATTGGAAAGCAATGAACTTGAGAGAGATCGTTGAGAATAATTACGTTCGCCTTGAACTTGAGCGCGAGCAAGATCTCGCACCAGCCCCAGAGGCACACCTGCTTGTATATCCCCAATGGGCTCATGGCAGGGTGTTGCTTGATCACCATGCAACGCTTGTCGCTCGACGCTACTGCGTCATGGGGGACGGTATGTATGCACGTATGCTTGATCAAGTCCACGACGCACTTATTCAGCTGAACGAGCGCATACTCGTTCCTGCGCTGTCCTATGACGCAAAGCGACGATACGTCGTGCTGCTTGTCATACCGCCCAAGTGACACCACCTGGGTCTTTGACACTAGTGATGCGGGCGAACAATCTTCTGCCCTCATCCCTGCAATCTATTGACTTAAATATTATTACGTTGTATAGTATATCCATTCGATTCGTCGTGTCATGATTGATATGGCGGACGATGCACAAGACAGAGGAGTAACATTGGTTCAGATCACCGTACGTTCGTACGTGACGAAGATTCACCAGGTGCGCGTTCTGCGTAGCGCCTCGGAGGAAATTCGCAACGAGTGTCGCGAGATGCTCGTGACGCAGTTCTGCAGCAACTTGTGGCGTCGCTACAAGGTAATGACGGCACAACACGATGTTCGACCCAGCTTTATGGACTGGCTTGATGGCAAGCGTGTCGAAGATACGTATCGCTGGAGTGGTACTGAACATGGTCACCAGTTCGCCGTGCGCCAGAAATGGGCTAGCCGCGCTCTCAAGGAAGCGCTCCGACCGGAGCTCAACCCTGTGGGTGAGGTGTCGCTGGAGTGGTTCATGGCTGCACTTGATCAATGGATTAATACGCGACAGTCGAACGAGGGCATTTACGTGATTGCGGTCACCCAGACGACCACTACGTCACGGAAGTACGACAACAGTATTAGCCTGAAGTTCGAACGTGAATATACAGGCGACGAAGAGCCCGAGGAGTAACACCTTCGACTTATCGCACCTGTACTGCACAGGTAGGGCCAGAGTCTCCTCTGTCCTTATCCTTGAGTCGTTATAGTAACTATGACGGTTTAAGGATAGGTTTACATAAAACAGAATGTTGACGATATACTTAATTTTGCTACAATATGATTCATAAACACATAATTACATGCCAAAAACGCGCTGTAATATTCTTGTAAATGGTTTACTTATGGCGACTCATAGTATATAATTCACTACTGTAACTTATGGTAGATCAAAAGGAAGTAATTAAAATGCGTGGAAAGGTTGTGGAAGCACTGCCTAATACTCAATTTAAGATCGGACTTGAGAACGGCCTAAGCATTATCGGGCACATTAGCGGAAAAATGCGTAAAAACTATATCCGCCTTGTACCAGGTGATCAGGTAGACGTTGAGATGACCCCTTATGACCTCACAAAGGGAAGAATCACGTATCGCCACAAAGACTCCTAGCAATAGGTAACAAAGATCAAATGTAATAACTGGAGTTTTGAACTACATGAAAGTTCGTGCGAGTGTCAAAAAAATCAGTCCGGGTGACCAAATAGTCCGCCGTAAGGGCGTTCTTCGCGTCATCAACAAGAAGAAACCTAAAAATAAGCAAAGGCAGGGTTAAGCATGGCTCGAATTGCAGGGATTGTAATCCCAGCTGAAAAGCAAGTGCAGATCGCATTGACGTATATCTACGGCATCGGTCCACATTTCGCATCGACCATCCTTGCGGCGGTTAATATCGAACCGACCACTCGGGTGAAAGATCTCACCGAGGCTGAAGAACAACGTTTGCGTGAAGTAATCGATCGTGATTACACCGTAGAAGGCGATTTGCAGCGCTTGGTAACAAACAATATTAAACGTCTGAAAGACATCAACGCTTACCGTGGCCTTCGTCACAAAGCCGGTCTTCCAGTCAATGGTCAACGTACCCGTACGAATGCACGAACCCGTAAGGGCCGAGCAATCGCTGTCGGTGGCGCACAACCTAAATCAGCAACTAAGACCTAGGAAAGGAACGATATGGCAGATTCTACTAAAAAGAAGCAAAAGCGATCAGTTCCTGCTGGTCAGCTGCACATCCAAGCTACATTCAACAATACGATTGTTAGCTTCACAGATAAAAAAGGTAATGTCCTTACCCAAAGTAGCGCTGGCGCTACTGGATTCCGTGGAAGCAAAAAGGGAACCGCTTACGCCGCTCAAGTTGCCGCTGAAAAAGCAACTGAAGCAGCTAAGGGCCAATACGGCGTCGGTTCTGTAGATGTTTTCGTTAAAGGAGTTGGTATGGGTCGTGATGCAGCTATTCGTGCACTCGGCGCATTCGACATTACTATCGATAGCATTAAAGAGGTAACCGGCGTTCCACATGGTGGCGTCCGTCCTCGTAAGGCACGAAGAGGTTAATCATGGCACGAGATACATCCCCAATTGTTAAACAATCTCGACGCGAAGGTTATGCACTGCACCCTAAAGCGCACAAGGTTATGGCAAAGAAGACTGGTATTCCAGGTCAACACGCCAACGGTCGTCAAGGCAAGCCTAGTCTTTACTTGACACAACTTCGTGAAAAACAAAAAGTTCGTCGTTTGTACGGCCTTCTTGAGAAGCAATTTGCAAACCTCATGAACGAAGCAATTCGTCGTGACGGCCTTGCAGGTGAAAACCTTCTTCAGATGCTTGAACAACGCCTCGACAACGCAGTATACCGCGCTGGTTTTGCAACTAGCCGCCGTGCTGCTCGTCAACTTGTTGGTCACGGACACTTTATGTTAAACGGTCGTCGTGTTGATATTCCATCAATCCGCGTCAAACCTGGCGATGAACTTGTTGTTCGTCCAAAGAGCACAAAATCAGGCTACTTTACCGTACTTGATGATGTTGTTAAAAATTCAAGCCAAGTTGCCCTCAGCTGGATCAAGAGTGACGCAAAGAAAATGACTATTTCAGTTACTTCATTGCCTACACGAGCTGAAGCAGAGCCAGAAATTAACGAACAACTAATCGTTGAGTATTACTCACGTTAAAGGGTAAGGAGCCTACCACAATGTCAAAAGTCATTCACAACCCAGCACTTGCAAGCGTCGAAGAACACAGCGCTACTAGTGCATCGTTCGTTATTGAGCCTCTACAAGCCGGTTACGGTAACACTCTCGGTAACAGCCTGCGTCGTGTCCTACTTTCAAGTATTCGCGGTGGAGCAATCGTTGCTTTCCGTATCGAAGGAACTAGCCACGAATTTACAACCGTTCCTGGGATCAAAGAAGATGTCGTTGATATCATGCTTAACCTCAAGAACATTCGTATTAAGGTAACCTCAGACGAACCAGTCGAACTTCGTCTCGAAAAGAAAGGCGCCGGTGTTATCACCGCTGCCGACATCAAGTCAAACGCTGAAGTTGAAATCATCAACCTCGACCAAGTAATCGCCACCATTGATGACCCTAAAAAGTCTATCGTTATGGATATTGTCGTTGAAGCTGGTCGTGGCTATGAAACAATCGAAGAATCAAGCGTTCGCCGCGTACACAGTGACATGATTGCACTCGATGCAGTCTTTAGTCCAGTACTACGTGTGCGTTACAAAGTTGAGAGCACTCGTGTTGGTCAAGAGACTAACCTCGACAAGCTACAGCTTAACGTTGAAACCGATGGTTCAATGACCCCTCGGGAAGCATTCGAAGAAGCTTCAGCAATTTTGGTTAACCAATATACTGCACTTGCTGGTTCAACAACTGTTGAAGCTGCACCTGCACTTGGCCAAGACGCTGAAGAAGAATCAAACGAACTCAATACGCCAATTGAAGAGTTGAACCTCAGCGCCCGCACTGCTAACGCACTCGTGAATAACGAAATCCGCACTGTTCGTGACCTTGTCACCCTCAGCGAGCAAGATCTTCGTGAACTCAAGGGTTTCGGAAGCAAAGCGCTTGATGAAGTTAAAGATAAATTGGCTGAATTGGAAATCTAAAGATGCACCGACACGGATATAAAGGACGTAAATTTGGACGAGAACGCGATCAACGACGCGCACTACTTAAAGGTTTGGCAACAAGCCTCGTAGAGCACAAGAAGATCGAAACTACGTTCCCTAAAGCCAAAGAATTGGTCCGCTACATTGAAAAGCTTATCACCAAAGCTAAAAAAGGTGATCTTGCGAACCGACGCCGCGTGATTGCAGGTCTTTCGACCCAAGCCGCAGCATTCCGCCTTGTTGACCACATTGCTCCGCAATTAACTGGTCGTACAAGTGGACACGTTCGTGTAGAGCGAACTCGACTTCGCGTCGGTGATGGTGCCCAAATGGCCACTATCGCTTTCGTCGATGAGATTTCAGAAACTCCAGTTGCGCCTGCCGCAGCTGCAAAGGAGACAAAATAATGGTAAATGCTAAAACTTTTAGCCAACGAACCGAAGACACAAGCCGCGAATGGTTCTTGATCGACGCTGCAGAAATCCCACTGGGACGTACTGCAACAAAAATCGCTAACCTTCTTATCGGTAAGTCTAAAGTTACTTACACCCCACACGTTGATAACGGCGACTACGTTGTTGTCATCAACGCTGCGAACCTTGTGGTAACCGGTGACAAAGAAGACGACAAGAAATACTACCGACACAGTGGTTTCCCTGGTGGAATTAGCGATGAATCTTTGAAAGAAGTTCGTCAAAAATACCCAGCACGAATCATCGAAGCAGCCGTTAAGGGAATGATTCCTAAAAACAAGCTTGCTGCCGGTCGTCTTTCACGCCTTCGTGTATTCCCTGGTGCTGAACACACTCACACCGCTCAAACTCCTACGAAAGTTGAGGTTCGATAATTATGGCTGATGTAACTGGTACATACGTATACGGTCTCGGACGACGCAAAAGTGCAACTGCACGTGCTCGTTTGTACGCCGGTAAAGGTACAATCACAATCAACGACAAGCCTGCTGCTGAATACCTTTCAGACAACAAAACACTTTTAGCTGAAATCACAGACCCACTTGCCCTCGTTGGCAAGCAAAAGGACTACGACATCACTATCCGTGTTGCAGGTGGTGGTACATCAGGACAAGTCGATGCAATTAAACTTGCTATCGCTAAAGCCCTGACAACCGCACACGTTGACCTTCGTCCAACTCTTAAGAAAGCCGAGCTTCTAAAGCGCGACTCTCGTGAGAAGGAACGTAAGAAATACGGTCTGCGATCTGCTCGTAAACGCGAACAGTTCTCAAAGCGCTAAAGTACTGCGCCGAATACAAAAAGAGCTCCATCTGGGGCTCTTTTTTATATGGTATACTATCAAAACTATGAATAATGCCGAAATTTCCTCCGACCAAATAGGGTATGCGTTAAAACGAATCTCGCTCGACGAGTATATTGACGCAGATCAGGCACGGCGACAAAATCTGGATGATGCACGTGATCTCGACCCCAGGGACTCACAGCTGAACTTCTTTGCAAACCCAACAGACAATGTCTTAGTTAGTAATGACAGAACGGCAAAGACGACGATGTTGCTACGAGGGAGTGTTCGGTCTCTGCGCGCCCAAACGCTGGTTCGCCATGAAACCTTTTTGGTGCCTGAGGTTATTGATAGGCAAACGGTAGAAAGCCTGATGTATAAGCGTGAGCTTGCAAAGGTTGCTATCGAGCGCATCCAGGTCATCGAACCGAGTTTGATTATGCAAGAACAGTTTCGTCGCAAGGCTTACTTTATTCATAGCGAGCTGACCGAAACTCACCCAGAGGTTGACGGGCTGGCGCGTATTCTGAATGAACCAGATGACGGTTTTCTCGATAGCGAGGAAGTTGACGGGAAACTAAACGAAATCGCTCGTTTGTATTTGCAGATTCGCCGCGAAGAGTACGATCACGTCGTAACTATGATTAAGAGCATCGACTTTGACGCTCCACATTCTTAACAGATGTCATCAAACGTTACGTTTTACCTCAGTTATAGGCTATAATGAAGGCAATGACTAAACCAATTATCTTGACTGGACTTCGAGCCAACAACAATCTGACGATCGGGAACTATTTTGGTGGGATGTTGCCGATTATTGATATGGCCAAAAACCGCTCGGCGGACTACCAAATTAATATGTTTATCCCTGACCTTCACAGCATCACGACACCAGTTGATTACAGTGCGCTGAACAAGCAAATCTTCTTGACGGCAAAGCACTTCGTTGCAGCTGGCCTGCCACTTGATGACGATAGTATTTACCTGTACCGCCAAAGCTACCTGCCCGCACATAGCGAACTCGGCTGGATCTTGAATTGCTTCACAGGTATCGGCGAGATGACCCGTATGACGCAGTTTAAGGACAAATCAGAAGGTCTGGGCGACGAACGGGTGAGTGTTGGTCTTTTTGACTACCCAGTGCTTATGGCGGCCGATATGCTGCTATATGGATCTGAGTACGTCCCTGTTGGTGATGACCAGACCCAACACCTTGAATTTACTCGTGATATTGGCGCCCGTATGAATAATCGCTTTGGTGATATATTCCTCATCCCGAAGGCCGTCAAAGAGCAACACGCTTTTTTTGGCAAAGACCAAGGGCTGCGTATCAAGGACCTACAAGACCCTAGTAAAAAGATGAGCAAAAGTGACGCATCTGGTAAGGGTGTTATCTTCCTGAGCGATACGCCCGAAGAAGCGGCTCGTAAAATCATGGGTGCTACAACGGACGACAAAGCGTACGTTCGCATGGACCGCGCGAATCAGCCCGGTATCAGTAACTTGCTAGAGATGCTTGCTCTTTTCCAAGGCCGCGACCTTTCAGAGGTTGTTGCTGAATTCGAAGGTCAGACGCAGTACGGTGACTTTAAGGCTGTTGTTGCCGAAGAAGTTCGTCGTTTCCTGGTTGCTTTCCAAAAGCGACTGCACGAGGTTGATGAATCTGCCATTATTAAAAAACTAGAACAATCAGAACGCGATCTTGCAGTTGTTGCCCAGGCGACACTGCTGCGCGCACAACAAGCTGTCGGACTGCGACCAAGGGGATAAAATTATATGTCTAAAACACTAACACGCGATATTCGAATCATTTTGCGCCAATTTGAGCTTGCTGGTGAATTCACTAGCAAAGCCGAAATTTCGCTTACGAAAGAAGTTGAACTGCACCAAGGCTCGGTCTTGATTACGTTTGTATTCAATAAAACACGTTACTATCTATTGGTTGACGGCAACGCCGATGATGACAAGAACTACATTCGTGAAAAGATCCAGACAATGGAACCTGAAGTTATCGGCCACGTCATCAAGAACCCCCTTGATGAAAGTACGACGTATGGTATGCCATTCAAGGGCAAAGACGCCTACTTATTTGAAGTAACGACTCCAAAGCGCCGCCTCGATATTGAACTCGCCAACCGCTACCCGAAATTATCACGTAGTACGATTCAAAAATACATCAAAGCCGGCCTGGTGTTGGTTGACGGTAAAGTAATCACTCGTCCAAAGCAAGACGTAGTCGAGACTGACGAAATCGCCATGACACCACCCGTCGCGTCTGACTTTAGCGAACGTGAACTACCTATTATCTATATCGACGACAACGTTATTGTTGTTAACAAGCCAAGCGGCGTCCTGACGCACAGTAAGGGTGTTATGAACGACGAATTTACGGTTGCCGATTTCTTCCGTCGCTATACAACCTTTGGCCTGGCAACGAACCGCCCAGGTATCGTTCACCGACTTGACCGCGATACCAGTGGTATTATTATCGGCGCACGCAACGAAGACACTGCAGCCGTCTTGAAAGAACAGTTTGCTGACCGCCGTGCTAAAAAAGAATACATGGCCGTCGTTGAAGGGCTTCCAAAGCAAGCCAACGCTATTATCGACCTTCCGATTGGCCGTAATGGTGCCGCTCCAAGTACGTTCCGTATCGACCCAAGTGGCAAAAGCGCCATCACGACCTACGAAGTCGTGGCGACGACTAAAACACAGGCACTCGTCAAGCTATGGCCAAAAACAGGACGAACCCACCAACTACGTGTTCACCTGCAGTACCTTGGTTGTCCTGTTGTCGGTGACCGAATTTATGGCAAGAAAAAAGCTGACCGCCTCTACCTCCACGCTCACAAGCTTGAAATAACCATTCCAGCCTCAAAGCGCGAGACTTTTACCGCACCGATCCCAGCCGTCTTTACTGATAAGTTCCCAGAATACACGTATGCCTAATGTATACCTACATCCAACAACATCACTCCAACTAGATTCTCTTGCTGCTGACCTGCCACAGGCACTGTTATTCACTGGCCCAGAAGGGGTGGGTTTGACGAGTGTTGTGACCTATCTGTCCTCGCGGCTACACGTTAATGTCATTACCGTACTCCCTGAAAAAGACGAAAAAGTAGACCTCGAAAAAGGGGTTATTACTGTTGATGTCATTCGAAGGCTCTATAGCACGACGAAAACCATTGAAACTGGCACCCGGATCATCGTCATTGACTACGTCGAACGCATGGGTGTGCAGGCCCAGAATGCATTTTTGAAGTTACTCGAAGAGCCGGGTCTAAATACTCACTTTATGCTGCTATCGCACAACCCGTCAAAGCTACTGCCCACCATTCGCTCGCGCGTACAAACGGTTGAGGTCAAGCCCATCACAGCCCAGCAGTCGGCTGAACTATTGGACGAACTGCGTGTGTCTGACATAAAAAAACGCGCCCAGTTACTCTTTATCGCCAGCGGCTTGCCAGCAACGCTGTCGCAATTAGCAGGGGATAATGATGAGTTCGAAAAGCGGGCGCAGATTGTGCGTGATGCGCGCAGCTATTTACAGGGGACGATGTACGACCGGCTGAAGGTGGCGCTGGCATATAAGGATGACCGTCCACGAGCACTGACGTTACTACAGGACGCCATGAAGCTTTTGCAAAGTTCCATGACGAGTCTGGCTGGTAAAAAGCAGGGTGCCGAAGTGGTTCATAAGATCGAAGCACTCCTGAAGGTGCACGAACGTATCGAAGCTAACGGTAACATCCGACTGCAACTCGCTTCGGTTATGGTATAATTAGAGGAATGTTAGGCCTTATCGTCATTGCCTTAATTGGTGTCTGGGCACTGTATCAGCGACAAACTATTAGTGAAGTCGCTAGTGACTTGCCATCAAAATTATCCGACAAACTTGATCAACTATGGTCAATTGCCCAGACTTCTTTGCAAGATCGAAAGTACTTGCGTGCAGAGAAAGCCCTGCTGACGATTCTCCGGGTTGATGAGCGCAACGCCAGTGCCTACAACCGTTTGGGTATCTTGTATGCCAAGCAACAACAATACAAAGAAGCCATCGAGTGTTTTGAAATCGCACAGTCTCTCGAGCCAAGTGCCAGTAGCCTTCATAACGTCGGATTGATCTACTTTGAGACACAGGCATACGAAAAGGCAGCCCTTGCCTTTGAACAGGCCCTAGCGATTGATAGCGAGCTTGCCTCGCGGCACATCGCCTACGCCAAGGTGCAAGAAAAGCTAAAGAATGACCGCAAGATGATTGATTCACTTGAACGTGCCATTAAACTCGATCCGATTCCACAGACATTAACCATTCTGGCCGACGCCTATGAGCGTATTGGCGAAGCAGAACTCGCGCTGGACCTGCGCGAACGTGCAGCCAAAATGATCATTCCACAAGGTCAATCAAAACAAGTAAGACAGCCACGCCGCGTGGTGATGTAAGGAGTTTAGCATGAGTGAACAAAGTCAGTACGAAACAATGCAATTCAACCGAGCAGCTAGTCTGATACGGACAAACGGTATCCTATCGATTATTTTCGGTTCAATTGGTGTCGTCGCTATTTTGTTCGTCATTGCCGTGACGAATATCGCCACCTATTTCGAACCGACCGTGACCGATGAAGACTACCTTGGTATCTCTATCATGTCGCTGGTTGCCTTTGTCTTTGTTTTCTTGCCGCATGTCTACTTTGTCGTTGCTGGTATATTTCTTGTTAAAAACCCTGAACCAAAGGTTGCAATGACCTTGTTGATTATTAATATCGTCATCGGTACCGCATGGAACCTTATTCTTTTGATCTTCGGTATTATCGGCCTTGTGCAGATCGGTGACTACGAACGCGGATTCAAGAAACTGCGACCAGCGCATCACAAGCAGTAATCAACACTATTACCGCAATCCAAATAAAAAATCCCACTGCAATAGTGAGATTTTTTATTTGGTGCCGGAAGTAGGACTCGAACCTACGAAGCCTTACGGCAGGAGATTTACAGTCTCCCGTGATTGCCACTACACGATTCCGGCACGCTGTATCAATGATGATCAATATCATGGAGCCGCCTCACGGATTCGAACCGTGGACCCCCTGTTTACAAAACAGGTGCTCTAACCAACTGAGCTAAGGCGGCATGCGTATGATACTTGAACTATTCTATATGATTAGCCCGAGCTTT
>Ga0247809_1000699_pt1 | contig 15316 bp, 20 predicted proteins | sample UWRJL104311B1_FD_180951 | JGI IMG/M metagenome (GOLD analysis project Ga0247809, IMG submission 180951) | Plant litter microbial communities from Arlington Agricultural Research Station in Wisconsin, United States - UWRJ-L104-311B-1 | ecosystem: Environmental > Terrestrial > Plant litter >...
AGTCCTCGATGCATTCACAGACACCTTGAACGACAAAAGAAAACGTCGCCAAACTCACAACAATTTGATCTTGATTGGCACAACTCGCTTGATTGGCTAGGGCTTGCAATTGACTCGTGCTGTTCACATGGTTCTCATGGAGCCTGAGTATGAGTTTGTGAATGAGCTTCAGGCCTATGGACGAATCCACAGGATTGGACAGAAGAATCGTTGTTCGTTTTCTTATGGATTGATTGATCCTGCTAGTGAAGTTGAGAGGAGGATCATCGACGGGCAGAAGACGAGGAAGGAACAGATGGGTATTGAGGTTGAGGGTTTGGAGTTTGAGGGTTTGGAGTTTGAGGGTTTGGAGTTTGAGGATTTGATGGCGTTGCATTCAGTTGCAAGTGCGAAGAGTGACTTTTAGTTTCCATCGAGTACAACAGATTGCAGATTATGCATGATTATAGATTTTGTTTGGGTATTTTCAGTGTGGGTTATTTAGTACGTATAGTTCGTTCATAACAATGTCCCATAATGAGTTCGCTGCGTAGACAAAGTGGTTTTTTTTTTGATGTTGCACCGTACTACACGAGCATTGGTCAAAGTCATGATACGAGATGAGGAGAACATTCTCATTACCATGATTCCTAGGTGTCGACGGAAAAGGCGTTCCGTGATGCTACGCACATTGAGAAGTTATTGTCTGGTAAAATAATGCCTCTCGAATATTAACCCCGTCAGAAGCCATCATTGACAGTCACAACTTCGTCACGCAGCACCACTATCAAGGCAAGCCATCCGTGATCAAAGGAGAAATGTTCTATTGAGTCGAGTGATACGCTACCCTACAACGCCATCCCATGTGATTGTCATCTTTGAATATCCGTTTACACATCTTACAGCAGTATCTCATATACAATAATATACACTTCTCTCCTGCAACACGACACTAATCACACCTCCCATCCTTCCACCCAGTCCTCCACCTCTCTTCCCAGAAATTACAATCAAACACACTCTTTCCCAATTTCTTATTAACTTCGTTATGCGCCTCGCACATCCAACGTCCGAAACTCTCGCGACTCTCCGTCCGCACCTTGTTCCTCTCCATGTACTCCTGAAAATCCTCCGCACATACCCAACAAGGATATAACTTCCCAAACAGATTCATGAACCGTTGTACGTCTGTCTGTTGAGAAGCCGTTGGATTGCGTGGGTAGGATGCCGTGATGGAGTGGAGGAGAGTCCAAGATGAGCGGCCTAGTTGCTCGACGTCGGGTGGGCAGTCTTTTGGAGGGAGACGTGGGGCTGAATTTATGGATTTTGTGACGGATGAGAAATCTGCGAAGGAGGTGCAGGAGCGACAACTAGTTTCTGGTTAGCTTCGTCGTATATCAAGAGATATGGTGGTGATGGGATTTACGGTTTGCCATCCTTTCCCAGCACGACTTTAGGCTTCTTCACTCCAGGAAACGCAACGGGTGCTACCGCGACGGTATCTTTTTCCTTCAAGTCCCGAGTGTCATCTGCCATGTTTCCGCGAAAGATCGTTCATCAACAACAGAAACAACAAAAGATGTCTTCGCCGCAATGCTTTGTAATTGTGTCATCGAAAGCGGTGTATAGCGGCAAGGCTTGGCAGGGACCAGATTTCCCACGTCATCCCGCATTTGACATGGGATTCCATTTTCAGCCTCATAGGTATCGTCGTCAGGCTCACATCTTCAAATCGATACTCACCCACAATGAACACATCATGACCACATCAACATCTTGCTCAGAAAAGGGCATCCCAATCTTCTTGCTCAAAACGAGATCAATTCCCCACGATGGGTATGAGGAGAAATTCTCCACATCACAATTCGTACCTGAATTCGTGCCTGTGCTTGAGCATCGCATGATAGAAGAAGGTTTAGATGTCGTGAAAGAACTCCTTGGAAATAAACGCATCGGCGCTGGGCAAGATAGAAAGTATGGAGGAATGATATTCACTTCTCAAAGAGCTGTTGAGGCTTTCGCGAAGCTTGTCGACGAGGGGAAAGGTCAGCTACAACCAAATGGAGCACGAAATGGAACGTGACTGATTGTGTTATGTGAAGGCGAAGAAGGATGGCCGCATCTTCAAAATGTTCCAATCTATACAGTCGGACCAGCTACATCACGAGCCTTGAACTCGATACAGCAAACGCCACCACTTCAAATTTTCGGCTCAGATATGGGCAATGGGGAAGCATTGGCTCATTACATGCTACCACACTACTCACAGTGGTACGCGACAGAGAGTGTGAAACCGGCAGTGCTCTTTCTAGTGGGAGAGACTAGACGTGATATAATACCGAAAACACTCATGAATCCCAGTTTGGCTTCTGATCAGCGGGTACAAGTTGATGAACTAGAGGTGTACGGGACAGGAGTCATGGAGTCTTTCGAGCGAAACTTTGAGTCGCGGTTGAAGGTGACACAAAATGAGAGTGTGAGATGGGTAGTTGTATTTTCCCCAACTGGTTGCGAGGCGATGTTGCGAGCTCTAGGAATGCTAGACGGCGAGACAGGCAAGGTCTCAAAAGCGTATCTGAGCAGCGCAGGAGAAAGAAGGACGTTCATCGCTACGATAGGTCCCACGACTAGGGACTACTTGAAGAATGAATTTGGATATGAGCCCGACGTATGTGCTGAGACACCCAGTCCTGATGGTGTGCAAGAGGGTATATTAAGTTTTATGAGGAATCAAACATAAATCTATTGTGCCTCTATTTTCCCTCAGTATTGATGCAGTTTCTACCTTGATGCAGTACGCATCCTCTCGAAATGATATCTGGGACCGCCCATAGCGTTATTTCTCTAGGACACCCACTTGTACGTCGAATTCGCGGTCCCATATCGATGTCGTTCGCACTATAAGCTTTAAGCTTGCTCATCTATGGTCTTCCTCAGTTTTCCAATCCCGGGTATGCACCGATGCTATACTTCTCCGAGTTCAGCCTCCCCTCTCATCTGCTCGCACACATGCTTTTACTCTTTCTAGAAACTGCTGACGTTTCTCCTTCATTTCCTCAGCTTGTGACATTTCCAATACTCCAGAGCTCAACGCCCAAAATGCTAAATTTCTCCCCTTTCTCAGTCAAAGGTTCGTTCCCAAAGGTCAAACAGGCACTACTTATTCCCTTCTCGAAATTGTCATCCAACCACAACCCATAGTGCCCATCCCCTCCTCCCACTGACAGAAAGCTCTGATCACATAACATCATATAATCATTGACTCCCGAGTACGGAAACGCCTTGAATCGTATCCTCTCTGGCGTAGAAGCACCAGTTCCTATTTGTGGAGGTGCCAACGTACTGGAAGAGGATGATGGTGAGGTCGAAGAAGCGATGGTTGTAATTCTTGATTCCAAGTGCGTGGTGTCTGCTGAAGGAGGCGGCGGTAGGTTCTCAACCTTCATCATAGCCTTGACATCTAATATGCTCGCTTTCCAAAGGAAGCATTCTCCGGTGCCATAGTAATGCGCAGACGGTCTCGGCACGTCTGTCAAGTACGCACCAAATAAGCCTCCCTCCCCATCCCTGACCACTAACACATATCCGTTCCTCAAGCCCCTCAGATCCTCACATCTCTTATATAATGTCCCTAACGATACGCCATGTTCTTCCAGACTGTACACCAATCTCCAGTCCTCGCAAAGCTGCAACCTCGGCGGCACCAGTAATCTAATCTCCTCTGCCAAAGCTCGACTCAGCAGCCTTGCCGTCTCGGGTGTGGATTCGTTATAACCTGTCAGGATAACGGGATACAGAGGCGGCGGCTGGAAGGGGGACGCTGTTCTGTGCGGAGGCGTATAGATTCGCCCTTCTAAATTCGAATACGGTTTCGATGCATGAGGGGAATTGGGAGGAGGATCGGTGGCGAAACGGCGTAAGAGACCAGACATTGCAGAGGTGACTGTTGAGGGACGAGGTATTGACCAGGTAGCAGGAAGACTTGGGTGATTGTTGTAGGTTGTTTGTTGGTGGTTTGAGACATCTTCTTGCGCGGATGACGTCGAGTGGTCAGGATGATAGAATGAAGACGCCATGATGTTCTGACTACGACGGTGATGCAAGAAGGAGAAGGAAATCTAGTAGACAGAAAGAAAGACTTCACGGTCTGATAACCATGAGTCGAAAGCTTACAAAGCGCCTGCGAAGACAAGTTGTGAAGGTGTGGTAGGATGTCTAGGCTTCGGAGTAATTGAGGGTGTGCAGCATGTGGCGGCTGAGGTACAGTAGTAACGGGTAGATGTTATAGGGCTGACCATCACAAGGGTGTGTAGCGCAATTTGCAATTGTTTTACTGCGTATCTGTGTATTCAGGATGGAGGAGAAATTTGAGATCTAATTAAGATATTGGAGTGCTTGTTCACAGGGGCGTGATGAGATTCTGAGAAGTTATACATCTTACAGAGCGACTCTCAGCGTGCAGTGAGCCTGTGAGATAGCAGCATATTGGGCAGGTTTATCTCATTTCCTATAGTCTGAAACAACGCCGTGCGTTGCTTCATCATCTGTTTGTGAATTGTGTTTCCTACATAAACATGTGCCAGCCGTCAGCTCCCCCTGCCGTACACTTCATTACCACCAGAACCTCGAATCGGCGACCCTTGTTGCGCATCGATTACCTCACAAACTGCCCTCATCTCTCTTCTGTCTTCTGAAATTATCATGTGCGTAACAGATAGAAGTAATACTCTAGGTATATGCGCTATTATTCCTACGCACCGAGCGTGCACCATGTTAGGCGGGATATCTGAGCACTCCATATCATGTATCCTAGCGTCAGTCTCTTTCAGACACCATCGTCCTCTTCTTCAATATTCGTAATTCCCCTGTCTCCTCCTTCCATAAATCCCATACTCGTCTCATGCACAGGCATACTATCCTTCGTACTCCTGCCACCAAGAGCTTTCGGCACGGCTGCACCGCCAGAAGGGGATCCTTCTGTCTTGAATACTTTCATGTCTCCCTGATTTTGTTGACTTAGATTTAGATTCGGAGTCCCACCACCATGAGACATATTGCTGAGCTCACGATTGACAGGGGAATTAGCTGTCGGCGAAGCAGAGCCCGACCGATGCGCTGGACTTTTGGAAGAGTCGCCCGCCCGAGAGGTGCGCGGTGAGACACGGCCAGTCTAGAGGAGGTGTATGTTAGCGATTGCACTTGATAAAAAAGGTAGTTGGGTTGACCACTCACTTGTTTGGCATATCTGAGACCACAACTGTTACATAGATCTCTTTGCCCACTAGGTCCTCTCCTCCACTCTGGCGTAGTCCTTGTATGACAATTCGCGCAATCGCGCTGTACATGGCCAGGGCGTCTCCTCTTCCTCTTCTTCTTGTTAGAGACCAAAGCAGCTAGTTCCTCAGCCAATAGTCGGTTGCTCTTTTCCATCTGTCTCAGCTCGAATTGCCAGCTTGTAGATCTGGTCGTCTTGAGCTCATCAAAGATGTTTTGCTCATGTGCAAGAGCTTCATCCTGAGTTCCAATTGCAAGAGCATTTCCCCCAGCGTGAGTCGTTGTCTGACTTTGCTGCCCACTGACATCTGCAGATACAGCATTAGACGATACGGAAGGATTAGACATGGGAGTGGCGTCGCCGCTAGGACTTCTGGCTGTTGAAGCTGTGCCTGAAGTCCTTGAAGCATGTGAATTAGATACTGTGCTTCGGGAAGGTTTGAGGAGGCGTGTTTGCGCCACCAAGAACGTTGGCTTCTGGCCTTCAGAAGCGTCTCCTGGGTACAATGTTGTCTGGGCTTGCATGACCAAACCACGCTTATTCGAGATCTCGTGTTTGTGAACAGCTTTGTAACCCGTTCTAGCTCTCTCCAATGCTCGTCCGAAAGCTTCTCGAGACTCCACTCGCATCAACGCTTGAAGACTCGTCCCCACAAGGTCATCCGGAGATCGATCCAGAAGGTTCCTGATGTTTGAGGAAACATATAAGAACATACCAGAGGTGGATAATTTCGTCCAAATTTCAGCTTCGCCGATACCACCAGCATCATCTATTTCATTACGCTGAAGCGCATAGACTGGTCGCTCTCGGCCAACAAGGATGATGCATTTCCGACCTTTGCCTTGCTCTACGCACAGAGAACCGTGACTTTCAAACCATGTATATCCACTCTTCTTCCTTCTTATACGAAAAACCACATTGACAGAACTGCCAGGGGTAGTGTCTTTCAGTTCACGGGTCACTGGTACGATGTCGCTAGGATGACAAACCGAAGACAATGCGGTTCCAACCAATTCTGAAGCATCGTACTCCAAGACCCTTCGACTTGACGGAGACAGATATAGAAACAACCCTTTCAGCGAAAGTACATGTACCACATCATCTGTATTTTCCAGCAGTACTTTGTCCCAGAGTCGCTTCGTCAATTCGGAGTCCGCATTATTGCTGTTGATCGAACTGAGTACTGTCGAGACATCATCTCTACTGACAGTTTGACCACCATCGAATCCTCTTGAGACTTCAGGAGGTTGCCAAACATATCTAGGCAGGCGATCTTGCGAATAGTCAACAGTGTACAGCCCGTTAGCATTCTTGCCTTCAACGGACGTCGGCTTCTCAACAAGATCGACTTGAAAACCAACGATATATCGTAACTCTTTATTGTCTTCGCCAGTGATCGGAATCATGGTAAGAAGATTCATAAATGGCTGACCTCCTTTACGGTAGTTAATCAGACTCCTTTGCGCTTCCTTCTTTTGAGCGATGCGCCTCTTGAGATAGTAAACCGAGTCATTGTCGACAAACTCTCGCTGCACGCCAGGCGTAACCTTACCATCAGGCGACTGCAAGAAACGACAGTTTCTGCCGATGACCTCAAAGCGAGTGTATCCAGTAAGTCGCTCGAAAATATCAGAAACATAGATTATGGGACAATCATCCTTTGACATGTCGCACACCACGAATGCACATGACAGGTCGACCTTTCCAATCTCAATCTCAGGATTCTTTCGCGTAGCCACTTTCATCAATGCTCCAAGCATATCAAATCCACTTTGCGAATAGATGCCTTGGTATTGCTCACCCTTTGGTGGGTCGACTGATGTCGCAGGATCCTGGCGGGGAATAGCCGATTGAGATACGGATCTGGGCTGACTTGTTGTTGACTCCCGTGACAAATTTGGCACAGGCGGGTCTGCAGAGGCTGTTGAGTTATATGAGTTTAGTGATGAAATCGTAGCTGGTTGTGTGGGTGAGTCTGATGCCTTGTCATTCATCGATAGGCTCGAGATCATGTTTTGATTGGAGGTGGAGTCGAGTCCAGGCATGTCCCGATTTTCCATGCTCTGTATTCCTTGATTTTGATTGTTGTGGCCAATACTGTTTATGTTGCTCATGCCCTGACTTGCAAGAAAGTTGGCTTGCATCGCCACGTTATCGTTGAAAGAGAACCCGTCCGAGGAGAACATAGTGTTGATGTTGTTCTGATCGTCAAGATCCTCCATCGACATGGCATTGAAATCCATCATATTGGGCATCATGTTGGAAGACAACCCGTCAAATTGAGGAGAGGTATTCATATTCATAGCTGTAGGTGACTGCTGAAATGCCATGTTCTGATTTCCCATACCCATGCTCGAAGCCATATTGGCATACATCGTATCGATGGAAGACGCACCGTGACTTTGCCTCCGTAACAAAGAGTTTGGCGCCATGACAGGCGTTCCGAACTGGAAGTTGCTGACGTTCGGGCTGTTCTGTCCAAATTCCATCGAGTTCGTCCGTCGATCCAGCATTTGCTCCGAATAGGTTCGGTTAAGTGTCCTCTGCCGGTGAATAGCTTGATTATTGTTCTGTAGCATCATCTCGTTCAACGACTCTCCTCCTATCATATTATTGTTCATGTTCATTCCGCTATTTGCTTGTCCAGGGATGGCTCCCATAGCCATGTCCTGAAACTGCCTATTCCCATTCCCACTGCTATTTCCTTGATTTGATCCATCTCTTACGGAGTGCCGCCTCCGTTGCAAGTCTTCCTGGGAGTATGTCGTCCCAAAATATTCATTCATCGTTGCTACATCGGTCGTGCGCGCAGATTCGTTCTTTTTTCGATGCCTGTCCGCGTTCAGATCATGGAGTTGCTGGCGCTATCGCCACAATAGTTCCGCACCACTCGTGATGGCCTCCAGGCGCTCGAACACGCCTCCTGCCTTCGATGTTGTGGTTATCTCGAAAGTCCCTCGGGGTAGTTTCGCCTGACTACTGCCCAGGTAATAATCACAGTTCAAGCGCTCACTCCGTTGGGCTATCGACCCGCAGCGAATACAGTCTCGCAACTTCCAGCTGTTTCCTCCGTGCGACACCGCCGTTGGGCGCTTCAAAGACAATATCTCGAAATCCTGTCAAGGGTTTAGATCCTCCCAATATGCGACTTGCGCCACAACTTCCCAACCTTCTGAACCTCTCTATGTCGCGTCGCGCAGTTTGTGGGAATGTTTAGTTCGTTGTTTCCGACACCTCGTACCCGTGAAAATTGACCTGGTCACAAAATGATGTAGTGTTATGTTATCACTCCTCGAAATAAGGACGTAGCATTAGAGTTCGTGCAATTCCACAATGCACGTGATGATAACCTTACCGGGCCTACCTCCGTTCAATAGTGCCATTGTACCATGGTAGACTTACTAATTGCAGGCGGAGTTTTGCCAACGAGAAGGAGGTTGCCAGTGTCTGGATATTTATTTTTTCGAGCCTCGAATCTATGTCTACGAATGTAGGCATACAAACTACATGTACCTAGGCACTTCTCAGTGTGGTCAATCTCCACATCGCAACATTCGCATTTGTTAACATGGAATTTTAAGAAAGCTATAGTAAATTCGCATCTCGAGAGCAAGACTTCAACGAATTGCCATTTTAGAGATTGCCATAATGGTGTGATGTTTGTCTATTCATGATATCTATTTTACGACCCCATTCGAAATTTCCAGCCAATATATACGCTTCTCTCCGCATCGATCATGATCGATTAAAATTTCGTGCGATCCTGATATCCCTCCCATATGGCCAGAAACGATACATCGTTGCTCTTGGCACAGTTTCTGCCTGCTACGAACCTGCACCATCTAGAGCACTTGCTCAATAGGGTATTGAAATGCTTAAAACTTCTTGCGCACAATTTCTTGGGTTTCAGGCGGCATTTGCTGTAGCAATTGTGCTGGATCCAACCCTGCCGACGCCAGCAGATGTTTGGCTGATTCAAGTATCCTCTTCTCTGTATTGCCCTGAAGAGTCTCCGCTTGAACAGCTTCAACAATGTACATAAATATCTTAGATGCTTGCGAAATGACTGCTGGATTTTGTCTATCATCAATTAGCTCTGGGAATCTCACGAAGAACAAGCATCACTTACTGTTCGATGAGCACGGCAAGATAGGCATAGCCATATGGTGCAGCTTCTTCGTCGTATATGATTGGAAGAGTATCAATCCACTGTGTGATAACCTGCTGCACCTCTGGAATGCTGGATGCATTGAAGTGCAGGATTTTCGCAATTGCAGCGCAGGCATTTTCGGTGGCGTAAACATCATCATCACCTCTAGCATTTGGAAGTTGCGTGATTTGAAACAAGAGTGGTAATGCGGCGCTGAGGAAAGGTGACCATACTGCACCACCTTTGTGTGCAGCAACACCAATACCATACGCTGCAGCTTGTCTGTTGGCTGGCGCAGGGTCCTTACAACCGTTGAGAAGTGGCTCAACGATCGAGTTTTGATATCTGAAGCTGTGCTCGCCACAGAACTCGAGGACATCATCCATAATACAAAGTCCCCATTGTCGCTGGGTTGGATCATCACTCTTCAAGAACTGCTCGTACGTTGAATGCAATCGCTCCCAAGCAGGCAGAAAGTCGACACCATGATTTTTGAAGATGCAATGGTAAGCCTTGTTCATATCTGAAAGCAAGTTCTGATCGTCCTCGATGGCGAACAGCAAGTCTTCTGGATCCTCGTCATCAGCCTCCTTTCCGTTATCTGCCCGCTCGTCGGCTCTGGCGGCAACACGATCTTTGTAGTCCTCCAAGGCAGAGTGTGCTGCATCAATGAAGGTGCTCATGTGTTGATCCGTCAGCGCACCACGTCCGACTACCTCCACTGATTCGTAGAAACATTGGTACATTTCTGCCAAAGTGTCAATGGCAGGCTCTGCACTTAAAACTTCCAAGAGTTTGTCGACGGTATCTGCCCAAAGCCCTGACAATTGTGCAGATGGACTACCAAACTGCTTCTTGTATGAGTTGAGTAGTTGTGGGACACACTTTGCAGATACAACACGAACTGGGTCGTGGAAGAAGAAAGCAAGACCTGGTAAAGCGATCTTCTCCATGATGACGGGCACGTACTCGGCGAAGTTGGCTTGAAGTACTTGGGCATAGACTACGATCAGCTCGATTGCCATATGCTTATCGTCCAAAGTACTAGTCTTGATGCCAATGACCTTACCCTTCAATGGTACGAGCTCCCAGCCTTCTTCCTGCTGCACTTGCTCAACTTGCTCCTCGTCATCCAAAAGCTGGATATCGGCCTTTGCGCTAGCAAGCTCAATAAGTGGAGGCATCACACTTGGAAGGAAGGGCATAAAGTCAGCCTCCAAAACCCTGCACATTCGTCCCCAGCAGTGCATAAGATATTGCGCTTGTGGATCGTCAGCGTCCGTGATGCCCTGCTGAATGGTTGCAAGAGTTTGCACAAGGTTCATCGCGTCGTTTCCGAGACGCTCTTTGCCGACTGCAAGCGCAATCAGGGTGGCACACTCCATCGCTTTTGCACGCAACAACCGCATTTCTTTGGTCGCTTCCTGCTGTAGTACACTAAACAGAAGCGGCATAAGAGTGTCGTAGTATTTTGAGAATGCCGCTTCCGCTGAATCCGCGATCGTAGCAATCGTCGACAAGGCCTGTTCCTGCACATAGCGCTTTGGACTTTGAAGTAAGTTGAACAGATGTGTAAGAAGGTCGTCAAGGTATGGTTCGAGTATTTCTTTCTCAGCTTCCTCGCAGAAATTAACCAGTGCAGCAGCAGCATGTGCTTGTACACGTGGCTCGGGAGAGTCGAGGACTGGGATAATGGCTGGTACTGCAATACTGTGGTATTTCTGCTGCATGGTACCAGCGAAGTCTGTGCTCATTTGACCCAGAGCATTACATCCTGCCCAACGTACTCGAGGATGTGGGTCTCGGAGAGCCGGTACCACAAGCTCGAGCACCTGACTGAGCTCTCCGACCATAAGTTCCTGGCATCCCTCGGAGATGGCTGAGATGGCCATAAGGGCAGCATGACGATCCCGCCAAGCATCAGATGTCATCATTCGCGGTAGCCAGTTGAACGTCGGTGCAAGAATAGTTTGACCGCCAAGTTTGTTGGCTAGACGATCCATACATTGCTCTCCTGCAACGTGGTTGAGGTCGCTTTCATCCGGGTCCATCTATGTACATTAGTACTGCTGACTGCTTGCACAGAGCTGAAAAATTTCTCACATCGTCTGAAGCTCCCCATTCAGCTGCATCATCATCGTCTACGCCTATATCTGTCATCAAACTTAGACACTGAGTAATCATATCATTGGTGAAGTCTGGATCCTTCTTGACCATTGCAGGTGAATAATCTGCGAATGTTGCCATCAACTCCAAAGCATTTTGACGAGCTTGATCCTCCAGTTCCTTGTCCTGGATGACTGTGATTGCAAACTTGACAAGGTTGTTGAAAAGTGGCTTGAACATTTTTGGTGCAACTTCTGCCAATTCAATCAATGCAGTAAGAGCTCTCGTAAGCTCTTCGCTCTCCTGCTTCTGTTGCATTGGAGGTAGGATGCTCAGCACTTCTGGTATTAAGGCATAATACTTCACTTGTGACTTTTTGGTAATGCTTCGGAAGAATGAAGCGAAAGCTTCCATAGCCGACAGTCGCACAGTTACATCATCGTCCTTGAAGCCCTTGGTAAAAGCAGAAAGTACCGTATCCTCATGTTGTTTCTCGATAATTCCTGGCGTTGTCGAAAATATGCGATACGCGATCTCCCTCTGACCGACTTCAGGTGAGATACTGAGGGTGAACAGAACGCCTAGAACCTCCGTCCACTGCTCTTCTAGTTATCTGTTAGTAGGTCGTCGATGCGATCGGGTATGCCAAACATACTAGTATCTGAGTACTGTCTTGCGATTTCTGCAACGGCATCTCCGATCTTATTCCTGACGTAGCGATCAGATTCGCTACTTAATGCTTCAAGCAGTTGCTGGCGGATGACATGGCCTTGCTGCGGTGCTAAAGTCAAGAAAGTCTCAGTTGTTTTATCGTCACTCGTTTTCCGTGCCTTTGAGGCAATCCGACGGAAGATCACCGACGCGAACGATCGAGTCTTAAAGTCTTGTCAGATTGCCAACTTCCAAACCTGGAGACTCTACTTACAGTAGGATCATTGGAGCCGCGTATCTGTTCCACAAGACCCATCAATAAGACGTCAGGCCTTGTGGTTGTCCAGTTGTTGGCAAGATGCTCTTCAGCTTGTGTGCGAACACTGTTATCGGCAGATTGTAGGGCATCCAACAGCTGTGCGAGCTCCGCATGAATGCTCTCTGGGAGGACCGACATGATCGCGGACAAAGTTGAAAAGGAGTTTCCACTCCCTCACTCAACCAAGGGTAGTGTTCAATATGTGGTTTGCGACTGGGAGAGTGTAAAAGCACGATCGAGGATGGAAGGGGTAAGTCGCTCTTATCGACAGATGTAGTTGGATGGCGACCAAGATACTGCACGAGGAGTTATTAGCAGCTGAGGAAGTATTCTTTTACAATGTACATACTTGAGCAGAAAAAGAAGTTTGCGCGAAGTAACAAATCTATGTAGAAGCGCGCATCGTTAAAATAATTACATAGCGGGGAGTTCCATGGCTTGGCAAATCAGGGACATGCGGGGCAATCAAACAAGCTCCCTCGATTCTCAAAGAATAAATACAACATCCAACTCATCCTGATCACATTACATCGTAAATCTATGACTCGTGCTTTACTGATACTCAAATCGAATATCACAATTACCTGTACAAGTGTCACAGCATCACGACTCTTCCGTTACACTCAAACTCAATGGCAGAACAGCCAATATCTCCAGAGCAGCCTCCACGACATAGCACATCCAGTCCGAACCCACTCACGAGCCACCGTTCCAGCTTCGCGGAAAACCTGAGACACTCTCCACGCGCACAGCGACATCCTTCGTTGTCTCACGCAGCTGTGCAAGAATTGATCCATCAACCTTCCTCGAAAGGTGGTGATCCAAGGTTCGCAGGCAAAGATTGGAGGCAAGTGAAGATTGGAGAGTTTGTGCAAAATGATGATGTCAAGTGGGTAGAGCTTGATACTGGGGTGGAAGAGGCTACAAAGGTATGTGCATGTGCAGGCCGCGGTCTGCGATCCCCGATTGCGTTCCCAGATGTTCCAAACTTGTGCCTTCATGTGATACTAAGATTTCATAGCTGCTTATAGACTCTGGAGCGCCCAACGTGTTACTGATCCGAGAGAGTGCTGAAAAGAGTGTCGCTATTGGAACATTCGACTACAGCGATCTCAATGCATATCTGCTAGTCGTCGTAGGTCTGGCCCATCCAGAGCACGATCAGAGACAACTCTATGATGCTATAGCCTCGAAAGCACGGGATGGAAGAGTAATACCATTACGAGATGTACAGACTTTGGCCAAGAAAGGTCCATTGATTACATTATCACAATCGGATGACTTGTCAACAGCAATTAAGCATTTTGGCAGTGGTGTCCACAGAGTTGTGGTCTGCAAAGACGGTACCACCGAAGTAGTCGGTTTGCTCAGTCAATTGAGGTTAGTGCGATTCTTGTGGGAGAATGGCAGTAGCTTTCCCGGTATCGATAAGCTTTATACATACAATCTGAAAGATCTCGGCATTGGTACTCCAAATGCCATTTCTATCAAGTAAGTATTTCTATTCGGGTCACTCTTTTCCTCTCAGCCAACTCTGAAGCCCGAAAAGTGACGAAATTGTGCCATTGTTGATATCAATAGTGGCGATCGAATGCTTACTGAGGCCCTCACATTGATGAGTGACGAAGGCTTGACTTCACTTGCAGTCGTCGACAATGCATCGAATGTTGTGGGCAACATCTCCACGGCAGACACGAAACTCCTCACCAAAACAAGTAGTTTACCGCTACTACAATCGAGCTGTATCCATTTTATCTCCGTCATATTGACCGAACGAGGTACTATCGATGGGAAGGACTCATTTCCTGGTATGTTAAAATTCTTTAAATTGCTTCTCTAATAATACTGAACGAAGGACAGTATTTCATGTCAATCCTCAATCTACGCTTGCACATACTGTGGCAAGGTTGGTGGCTACCAAGTCTCACCGTATGTGGGTAGTGGAGTCATCCTCTCCATCAGGTTCGACTCCAGCAACCCCATTGGCAACTCCGTCAGTCTCGCATGCTGCCCTCGCTTCGCCTACCACTACTCATCCACCTGCTTCGCCAGGTCTACAGAGTTCATTCCCAGCTGTTTCCGCGTCGGCTTTGCCTGGTGCAAGACTGTCCGGACGATTGACTGGGGTTGTATCCCTTACTGACATTCTCAACCTGTTTGCACGCCAGTCTGGGCTCAATCCGCTTCATCCGAGCGACTCACGAGACCGAAGACGTCGATCGTCGAGCAGTTCACTGCGACCAAGCCTTGACTCTGTCCGAGGATCTAGCATCAGCATAGAGATTCGTAGGTGAGGTACCACTGGAGAGTCATGGTAGAGCTTGCCGTGATGAACAGGATTAGCCTGCTGGTTGGGCACGCCGATATCCTGAGTGATTATATGCGGTAACATGACGTGAACGCCACCTCGTACTCTGTGAAACACAAGTTGGCATGGCAAAACTTACGGCCTCTAATTCTTACGCAATGACTACTAAAACACGGGAGAATAGCTTCTTGGAGCAGAGTTGCTGAGAAGTAACCATGATGGGCACTCACGTAGATGCGGAATGAGCAACATTCTTGCTTTGCTTGTGCGGCAGAAGTATAACTAGCTTTGAGCAGACTATATCCGGCATTTCTTGGGGAGCATCATGGTCTTGGAGTGGTCCTATCCGTAGCCAGTAACAACAGATGTCAATCTGCATATAAGCAAGACTCAGTGGTGACTCGAATGAATCACTGTTTGCGCATTCTTGGCTGCTTCACCTTTGCAGGAGGACGGTCAGAGCAGCTGTTACAAGCACCCATAGCTACATAAAGCAAGCAGGTATCCTCCCTTCGACAACTGATACTT
>Ga0247809_1000701_pt1 | contig 15280 bp, 14 predicted proteins | sample UWRJL104311B1_FD_180951 | JGI IMG/M metagenome (GOLD analysis project Ga0247809, IMG submission 180951) | Plant litter microbial communities from Arlington Agricultural Research Station in Wisconsin, United States - UWRJ-L104-311B-1 | ecosystem: Environmental > Terrestrial > Plant litter >...
TACCACAGGAGAATAGTTATATTAGACTTCCTTTTCTCTTCTTCTCTCCAGACTAGAAAGAAGTCTACGTCTGCGTCAACCAATATTTAGCTTCCACAATGCTAACAGTGTTCAGATGTGCGGTGCCATGTAGAATCTAAGCAGCTAGGACGCTAACCCGAATCTAATTCCAAGCTTCTTTCTGATCAAATACTCAAAAAGCTTTCGTGGGGCAAGTCCATTATCTCATTACCGGCCCATGGAGCCGGTGAAAGCGTGTCTTGATTCCAAATTGGGTTTTACAGATAGGGTATACGAAAGCACATGAGAAAGACCCAATCATCTTGGATATTGCAGGTGCTACGTGGAATTTCTTTTTTGGAGGAGCAGTGCATATAAGCACTAAGTCTTTTTCTCTAGTAACTATATAGCTGCTATCATGTAAATTGATCGCTAACAATGTTCAGTTATTGCACTTATTAAAATACGACTATGATATCTAAAATGATAGTCTGAAATGTGAGTTTATCCGTAAACGATGTTAACACGCTACAAATACAGTCACAAATACATAAAATATATCCAGGCTTTTTAGCCAAACTAGCTATAATAAACAGGAACAGACAAAAAAAGGCGACAGCAAAAGAAATATAATCAATTCTTCTCCCCAAGTAATCCAGACCAATAACGTAAGTAAATACCTAGGCTTTAGTACTTTACAGTTCCAGCTTTAGTCGACTCACCAACTAAGTACCAAAATTGCCCAGTTAACAGGACCAAACAACTCACATCTACCCCGAAACTTCGCAGTGGAATGGTTACATTTTTGACTCTGTGGAGACGGTTTACGGATGAGATATAAAGTCCCCGACTTGCTAGAAAGAACCAGATTACAAACTAGGAACATTGGCGAAGAAGCCAGCAAAGCCAGCAGAGCCGGCTGAAAATCGGTAAAAGGCGAATAAGCCGCTGCCTATGGTAATAATGACTGAGACAAAACAGCGTCCTAAATTTTGCGATGAAAGATGTTTTGAGCCTTACCTCTTGGTAGTCGGAGCCATTGCTTCTGGATTATATTGCTTGACTCCATTTCGGTGAAATCATCATCTATATAAACCATATATTTCACTTGGCATTTCAAGATAAATGCCCATAAATTGGTATGCTAGCCCCTGAAATTAGCCGAATTACAAGGGGGGTCAATTGATTTTTTTTGATGCTAAGCGAGAAGGCTAGCACAAAGCTTGATTACTCGGGACCATCTTGTGGTTTGTGCTTAAACTAGTGCTTCGGTCCTTGAGGGTCCCCAATAGCCACAATGGGGCACCTGGGCTCGTGCTAGTACTCTATACCCAGTACTTTTGTAAATCTTGCTGAGTAATTATCTGGGATTGTCTTTCTTTTCTAGGTACAATAATGTTTTGTGGACTATCTCGCAAAATTTGCTTGCCAGTGGAAATCGTTGAAATGCTCGCTGGCTGTTAGTTGGCTTGGTAAAGACCTTGAGCGATAAATAATTCTGAGCATTTACAGGTAGTGGAAAGGGAATATCAAGGATTACCGAGCGTATATATATTATCAAGCTTGCCATAAATACTTGCTCATATGTAATGGCTGTGGCAATAGTTGCGAGGTATGTCGCTGGATGAGAATTCCAAGCAGTGAGTTGAAATTCACGAAGTGGATGTAAAATATGGCAAGAAGGACTTCATGAAGTCTTATTGTGTTAAAAAGTCACTAACTGCCAAATGGCCAACCCAGACCCAGAACTAGCACCTGTAGAAGACATCCCAAAACATCCGTTCTTAATCAAGTCTATGTTTCTCGTGAATAACTACCAAATGCCAGAGACATTTCCGTCTGAGACGCCAGGCCAAATATTGTTTGAAGAATAGGAATTTGTCTTGCGTTCGGGAGCGTTGCGGCTACGATCAATAATTGGGCGATTCTTATGTGGACAGTAGTTGCATTACAGGCAATCTTTGTGAGGATCCGTAGCCATTAGTGAAGCAAGGTTCTCACTAATCATTGTAAGAAGACTTTTTTGGATTCTAACACGGTCAATCAAGATAATCGACAAGAGAAGAACTCCGACAGACTTACATCAATCAGCCACCATTTTTCTTTTAACAAAAGCAAGACACGGTGAACACTTATCAAACAAATAAGATATTGACACCCAAGTTCTCCACAAGTCTCAAAACACTGCAAAAAGACCCAAGAACAGCTTGGCCAACTCGGTCACCAAACTGTAAACTGTTTGACTAGATCGAAATCAGAGAACGGAGCATTGACGTGAACGAAATCAGACATGATCGAGGAGTTTGAGTTGAGTATCAAATCGTTTGTAAACTGCATATAACTTCGAGTCTATCAAAAAGTAGATTTTGACGGACTGGGGGGTCTTGTTGCTGTAGGAGTGTTATGGGCGTTTCGACTTTTGTCACTGCGGATTGGCTGAAGTAGAGTCAAGAAGTGTCGCGAAAGCTAGAAATTTCATAGTTCTCTTTCAGATGCCAAGCTCACGCTTTCTTTTATATATTGAAGTTCAAACTCGTGGAGTAGAATATACCTCGTCGTGAGTCGATGATAGCCAAGCACTATCCCGGCTTCTGTATATTTATACCGACGAGCAACTAAAAGAAATCAGAACTTGAGTTTTGAATAACCTTGATCATTTTCAGAAAACTATGTATGACTATCTTTTGACGATTGACGATTGGCGGTTGACTTTGGATGACACCCAGAATCGACGGTTTTTCCAGCGAGAGATAGATGATATTTTATCACCCTCCCAAAGGCATTTCTAGAAGCACCTTACAGAGCATTCAGTTGGAACTTACATGCGAACAACAATTATACAAAACACACGTTAGAGCAATAAAATTCTCATACATTCTAAAAGAATATGGTCTACTGTCCTAACTATATGCTTCGGAAATCATATAAATAGTGGGCATTCCAACATACAAAATAGAGATCATGATTTAGCTGTATAGAAAGAATACTTGATTTCAAGGTCTTCTTTAATGACAACTTTTGATAATGCGTCAAAGATTGTGGCGGAACAAAACCGTATATGTGCTACAAGATATGCAAATTTGCATGGGAGTATGATAGCTGCCAGGAAGGCATAATGATTAGTGCTTTGCAAATCTGATACTATTTCTTGGCTACTAAATTGCCGAGGAATATTTGTTTAATCATGCATGGGATAACAAGAACACGGTACGAGATTTGTAACAATGTAGATATTGAGCAAAGTGAAAAGACATTTATCTTGTACGTAGTGTAAAACATCGTAAAGTGTTACAATTGAGAACGCCAGAAACCATCCCATCCGAGCTCAATGGCGGCAAGTTATTTAACCACTGAAAAGGGACTTGTCCTTTTCAGAACCTGCACTGAGCCGCAATTTCTTATTTCTTAAACAAGCAAAGAGAACTCCTGTAACATCGGACTCCGTCCCATCCATTTTATATTAAGATTCCACGAAGAAAAGCCCAAAGAACAGTGATTTAGCCACTAGTGCTAGGCGGACCACCATCTCCATCAGCCAATCTCTCCCGCTGAACCATAACACGTTCATTACAGATATCAATAAACATCTCAAACTTCTGAATCATCTTATCCTTCTCACGAAGTTGTGCTTTCAGATCCTCAACTTCAGCATGATGTTCTTGCTTTAGCTTAAGGACTTCTTTTTGAGCATTGTCGACTTCTGTACGCAGTTCGGCGCGGAGTTTCTCTTCAAAGGTCAATGGCGGCTTTTTGTAGAAGGTGGGAAGAGTGTCCATGGCGGTGGCATCGACCCGGGATGGGTCTCGCTTGATGGCTGCACGGGCGTTGTAAATATCACGGGGAAGATAGCGGACGGTTGGATTGTCTCGGTGTAGAATCTCGAGAGTTTCCTTAACGGATACACCTAGTCTTGTTAGTGTATTTCATCGAGTAGTTCTCTGTAAAGCTCACCATTCTCTTCGAGTGCCTTAACAGCAGCAATAGCCTTGGGATCCAACTTCCTAGCGCCAGGATGTTCGGTAGGACTATCACTTGGTGGGTGGTTATGCGTCAAATGCTCTCCATCCATACGGCCTCTCAGCAACCAAGCAGTCTTATTCTCCAGACCAAAGACTCCGAACTCGCAACCACACTTCCGAGACTTGGTCTTTCTTTGACGCTGTTCACCAGGCACCTTTTCCTTGTTGTTTCCACCACGGTCACAGATCAAGAATACCTTCTTCAGACCTCGATTATCGCGCTTGGATCGTCCAATGACAAATGCATAACCATGAGCAAGAGCATGAGCTTGTGCAAAAGCAAACAGGGCATCAAAGGTAGGGAAGCTGCCTCCAGGAGGAGGAGATAACATCTCGCCAGTTTGGACTTGAGGAAGGTTACTTAAGTCGGGCTGGCTCATCATAGACTCGTTTGGATCATCCATGACACTACTATCACCCATAATTTGCTGATCAAGGGCAAGTTGAGGATCGATCATAGACATATCCTGAGAATTATCGACAGGTGAAGAATCCATAGGCTGATTATCAATGCCTGAATTCACTGGAGACGCATTCATGGATGGTCGTTGAGCATTCATGGATTGTAGTGAGGGGGATCCATTTTGGGATTGTCTTTGGCTACTAAAATCGCGATTTTGGTTTGCAGACGAAGCAGAGTTGGGAGTATGGGTGATATTCATCGACTGTAGTTGAGGAGTGCCATGAGAAGGCACATGGATATTTGTGCCGAGTGATGGAGGACGGCGTTGAGGAGTATTAGTTCCCGAGCCTGTTGAGGCTGTTCCTAGGACACCTTGAGCAATCTGCTGCTCTGCGGACACAAGGCCATTGCCATTGCCATTTGGGCGAGGACCTGGTTGAGACTGTGGAGTGTATGGGGTAGAGTAGGGGGAGCTGTGCTGCTGCTGCTGAGGGCGAATTCCCGCATTGTTTTGTCGTGCTTGGAAGTTGGCGCGTTGGGCGGGAGAGGGTGTTGGAATACCGGTAGATTGCCGAGGGAAGGTGTTGTGTTGTTGTTGCTGTGAGTAGTTCACTCTAGCATTGTCTTGTGGAGTCAAAGACATGGTGAACTGCAGGTGCACGATGATGCTTGAGGAGGGTTGCTCTAGTAATTTGATACTCGTGAGATCAAGGAGGGTGCGGATGGAGCAACTTTGAAGCAGAACGTGAGAAGCGGGTCTCGGTTACGCGCTAGGCCGAAACAGGCGATACCATATTTTCACCCAAACTGCTTTTAAACTTCTTTGTACTGCTAACCCAGTTCTAGTGGTGAGATAATATTGATGCCGGCACAATGGAATGATTCAGTTTCAGTGCATAATAGTTCAAAGGTAACTGCACTTATCAGGGGAAGAGAAGTCCATACAATTAAAAACAAATCGATCTGGCTAAGATTTGATCCAGTAGCAATACTTCAAATTCAGAGAGCATTCCCTACCACATGTGTGAAGGGTGAAGTCTCAAGGAGGTATCATTAATTACAAACCATGGCTTCGCCAAACGCCACATCTATACCTATTTTATGCACCCACGTAATGCTTAAACCCAACAGATAACCTCTACCAATATGCAAATCAATATTATATACTTTTCCTAGTGACCTCTATTCATATTCTTGTCGCGCTCTCATGCTGAGCTTCAACATCCGTATCAGAGTGCGATCTCTTGTCTTCCTCGGGTACCTCGCCGTCAAAAACCTCCTCTTCACTTAAAACTCTATTCAGTATCCCTCCAGGTTGATCGTTCGTCTTCTCATCGCTCTCATTTTCAACCTTTCTGGAGTAGTCCCCGGGTCCCTTCGATTTGTTTGGCACAATAAACCTCTTATCAACCCTGATAATGGCATACAGCGCGACCACCACCCATTCGATCGTGAAATTGAATAAATAGAAACAGGCCTTGGAATGATACCAAGCTGGGTTATCTCTGGGCCGAGGCATATAGCCGACGCCTGCTCGGAATGCAGCTCCGAGGGTTAGGAGGGAGGCAGAGATGACGAGAATGATGATCTTGGTTCTGAATCTTCCGGTGCCGAATTTCTCGGTGCGTGCTCCACGGTTGGGGAGCATGGCTCTGAGTGCTAGGAGAACGAGAGGAAGGAAAGCAGTGACGGCAAAATAAGTACTACCAAACCACTGGATATCTCTATCAATCCGTCTCGTGTTCTTATTTAAAGTGAAAAAGCTCTGAATAGTACAGGTAATAAGGGCAATGAGGATGATGATGATCGAGGCGATGAAGAGTTTGAAGGCTAAGGAGAAAGTCTTGGCCCAACCAATATGGGGATGTGATGCTCGTATCACACGTTGGACAAAGATCATGTTGACTATGAAGAGGATAATGACACCCGCAGCAACGAAGATTTGAGCTGCTATGGCGATGGAGATGTTCTGAGGACGTGTTGCCGACACAATGCGCATTATGCAGGCTACTATCCGGGCCATACAGAATCCGAATATCATACCTGACATTAGGAATTTTTGGCCTCTTTTCAAATTCCTATTCACCATTAGCATATGTGTCAAAATCAGAATTGCCTACGAACGTTCTAATTCGGGGGCACTCCGGCACTCAGAAAGTAGTCTGCCGTATATAAAAGGGAACTACCATGTAATAAAAGGGAAGTACAAAAAACTCACACTTGAAGAAATGTCATATGGAAAATCGCTCCCAGAATAAATAGAAACAGAAAAACTGCCGAAATGGGAACATCTACATCAACTGATGGCTTGAGTCCCATTCCCGCTACTGTAGGCGCAAAGGGTCCATGTTGCTGGGGTTGTTGCGACATCTTGACTGCGAGTAATTAGTATTTGATTATGTACGACTAGATGAGAACAACGAGGACAGGAAGACATACATATAAATATATCCTTTAGTGAGACTTACTAGATCTGGTGATCTGCCCAGCCGTAGTTCTGCGTTAGCTTGTGGAAATCACTCCACTAAGTTTTGAATTCGAGCGTTTGAACCAATAGCGAGTATAATCAGTTGAACCAAAAGGGGCAAGCTTGTGAGAATAGATGTTTGGTTGGCGGAATTCGTGATATACCAGAGGACGTACTGTAGAAAGGTGCAGTTGGAGACAAAGTATGAAGTCATGAAGTAGACAGAAATGATATAATATATATGCACGGAATATTGCATAGTAATTTAACTTAAACCTCAGGCCCAACCGGGGTTCTTCCTACCTTCTGGCGACTTTAACTCCGAGCACCATCATGCGCAGCATCATCATTGCTCGCTGCTTCGGTTCTTCGCGCCTTCGCCTTTCTCAAATTCTTGACAGCTATGTCGCGCGACCGAAACCTAAAAAGTGGATCGTGTCAAAATGCGAAGAGCGAAAGGCCGACGTCCCAATGGTGCAGGGGTCTCTGATGCAAGTGCAACCAATCAAAGTGCAGCTTCACATTGGATTGGCTGGCCCGAGAAAAGCTTATACCCGTCCCCCGACTGTGGCAATCTTGGTGTGCTGGATATGCATATGTGTACTCCCTCCCCCCTTAGGGTTTGATGCTTTACTAATCAGTATGTACGTTAAATGCTATATTTCGGGTTGTGTCGGGACCGAAATGACAGATACCTTTCTATTTACAAACTTTCTATTTCTTTACAGTTTAAGTCATTAGGAGATGTGACCAACTACTACGAATATGTTTTCAGGTCCGCGCAAAAGGGGAGGCTGGGAGGGATTCGTCTCGGTGGAGGTCACCAGTTATTGATCAATAAAAGTATTATGTAAGGTTCCGTCTGCCAATCAACCGTGCTTTTGCATTCATATAAGAGTCTAATGCGGTCTACAAGAAATGCGCGACCGAAGAATTCACCATCCTATGATGCAGGTCCCTTGGAATTCCTAGTCGCGGCAAAATATCTGAGTGTGACCTTGTACATCGACAGAACCATCATCGCTTCTGGAGCACTGCTTTAACGTGCCGTTAGAATCGGTCTTCGATCTAGCAATGTTGCTTCTAGAGGAAGTAATCGGGGGTACCTAGGATTGTAAGCATGTGACGTGAAGCGGTGGTGTGGAAATATCTTACGACGCGAAACCATGGGTTCACCAGCTCGTGGGCAAGGATCAAATTGCAAGCTAGACAGGTTAGCTGAGACAGAAGTTCAGGAAAAGTGACTTACAATGTGTACTTGAGATGCTCATCAATCTCCATGATAGCAGCTTGGTTACCACATCTGTAGCAATAATTTGGAGCTGCGGTTTGTTAGTCTTGCAACATTACATTTGCGATAACCACATACCTGAGAAAATCGTTACTACGTTTCTGTCCTGAGACCAGTTATATCCCTCCATCACCAATTGGTGAGCTCTGGCAACCAAAGTCAAGCCATTATTGTGATTGAACGCCTCCGAAATGTCCTGCCCGAACGTATACCCAGCGCCTCTTGGTGATATGCCCCATCCGCATCTGTCATCTGGATCCGACCACAATAAGTCGCACATAGGCCCTTCGTGTGGAACTTCTTGTATACGGTCCAACGCTCTGATGTTATCGAGGGTATCAATGCTTGGAGAGAGACCTCCGTGGAGGCAGAAGATTTGGTTGTCAATGAGGGCGGTAAGAGGGAGATAATCGAACAGATCGGTAAAGAACTTCCAAACATTGGCATTGCCGTATTTTCGGAGACATTCGTCGTAGAAGCCATAAACCTGGGTGATTTGGCGCGACTCATGATTGCCTCGGAGGATCGTAATTCGGGATGGGTATCGTATCTTGAGGGCAACGAGAAGGGTAACGGTTTCTACAGAGTAGTAACCCCTATCAACGTAATCGCCTGTATGCAATGGTCAGTTTGCTTTAAAGGGAACGGGAAAACAGTATATACCCATGAAGAGGTAGTTGGTATCAGGATTTGGTCCACCGATTCTGAAGAGTTCCATCAAGTCGTGAAATTGCCCATGAATGTCTCCGCATACGGTTACGGGGCATTTCTGTTGATTGCATTAAAATTGAAATTCCATGAGCGTCGAATAGGATAAACTTGCCACAGGTTGTACATTGGATTCCTCCTGGAGGACCTCTCGTGCCTGTGTAAACGTCAATTATGCCGTAATCCAAGATATGCAGTTGCGCCTGCATCTTATTCCCCTCCTTGACCTTGAACAGCATGCGTACCTTTTCACAGAGCCTCTGAACGTCAACCTCCGCCAGTTGTTTGCAGGTCATCAAGCTCTCAATCCAACCATCGAGGGTTGATATGGAGGTTGGCTCAGCTACGGGCGACAGCCTCGTTGGTTGGGCACCCGAGCCAACATTATGGACGACGTCCTCCATATTGGTATCCATGATGGCTCCGCTCTCCTCTCAGGATTCTATGTTGTTGGTGTTGATGGTGGGGAGCTTTGGCGGCTCTTTTAATGACGACAAGGGGCGCGGTGAAGCTCCAGCGAGGCTGGCAGGTGGGGATTTCGAGGCGCTGAGATTAGCAAGAAGTTGAGATTATGATCGGACCGTGGAGATGCGAGTATTGGTAGTTGCGCGTTGGGGTATCACAATATTTGATTTAGGGTGGCATGAACAGGGAGTTGACGTTCCTTCAGTCTGGCGGGCGGTGGCTCGCGATTTCTTCGCTTACGAGATTAGCAGGATGTCCTGTGGCAGCTGTAGGCACAACATCTCGCAGGGGCTAGTCCTTGAGTCTATGTAATTGAAGACCAGTAATCACGACCACAATATCGAAATAGTTCCTCTGACTGGTTTACATATTGTTATTCACTATATATTACGAGTATTTACTTCATAAAAGCCCTAGTCCAACAGGTCCATTCTGCCCGATTTCTTCACTGCTTTCCTTCCCGACGAGGCTTTTGAAGTCAAGACCTACGTCAGAGAGCATTTTGGCATGTTCTCGGGCTTGTTCCATACATCCAATCCATGCTTGACCACCGTGCTCAGTACTACTGAGTTGTCTCGCAAGAATGCCATTGAACATAAGCACCTGCTCCTTTGCCCATTTAACACATGCGCTCATGAGCAGAGGTGGGAAGCACAATTGAAACGTCGAGACCGTATTTTTGATGATAGTAAAGTAGACCAAAGACACTTCCCAGATATACTGATGAAGATTGCCCTCAAAGATACATTGTCTACCATGATGTGGTTAGTATAGACTAGCTTTGCAATTCTGGGGAGCTTACCTAGATCTCTTGTGAATAATATTGCCACGAGCTTCAAGATAAGCCTCTCTAGCCCTGTCTTCGAATCCCAGACGCGCCAACCATGTGACATTACGTTTTGTCTTCTTGACTTCATTATGTGTATCAACCAGTCTTCGAGTGATCAGTCCAGCCAATTTGATGGCCCTTTCGTTGGCCTTGAAGCTGATGAAATCCTGTGCAACAATATTGCTTTTGAGACCTTTGGCTAGAGAATTTAATTTTTCAACACGGGCAACGGCAGCGTCGAATCGTTGAAGTGCGATATCAATGTCGAGCTCATCAACCTCGCCTTCAACCCACCTTAGGTTTTGCTGTTTACCATCTACTTCAATCAGCATATCCTTAATGTCGGACAATGTTTCCAAAAGCTCCGTTTTGTTAAGTAGCCCCGGATCCCGAGAAGCAAAATAGTTTATTGTCTCTTTGGCTTTATTGCTTGTCTCCATCTCAGATCGAAGGCCTTTACGAAGCTGTTCAACAGCTTTTCTGAAATTCACCATTAACATCGATTTCTCATTGTCCTCCGGCTTTTCAGTTCGGTACACAAATGACTCCTGACCAACACCCCTGACCATGATAGCATCGGCAACTTTGTTCTTTCCGGTTGTCGATTCACTGGTGCCTGCTAAATCAACGATTTCGATGTCTAATATCGGCCAACACCGGTCAGCGACAAGCTTGACAGGTGCTTGTCTTTGATCAGCACCATTTCCTTCCATTTTCTTCTTTTTCCTCGCCGCTATAAGGAGATGATCATTCAATAAAATAAGCTGCATAGCTCGCCTTGATCTCCAGGTTGCATTGTCTAGCTCAATCCATGGTCCTGCATTTTGAACTACGTGACGACCTGCAAGAGCTGGCAGGAATTTCTGAGAGCCTTCGACAGTTTTCCAAAGCGCCTAAACGAGTCAGTATTGTCATCGTGCCGGCGATAACATTTCCTAACTCACTTGGAGCTGTGAGTTCCACATTGCAGTACGATCTGCAACAGAACTTCTTCTATCTCTCTTACTCAAAGTTGTAGGGAAACTACTGTCCCCAAAGCCAGCAGCAGATTCCGATCCTTGGGCGGATGCAGCTCTGAGAGCTGTAGTATTGGTTTTGAGCTCAGACATTAAGTTTCTAAGAGCCCGCATCTCTCCCTTCAGTCTTTCGGCCTCTTTACTAATCTTAATAAATTGGGTTCTGTTCTGATAAACATTTTGCTGAAGATCAATAGATGCTCGACTTTGAAGCCTTTGTAGAGCTTGTTGGTATTCTTCTACATCCTGCTCTGAAGCCTCACTTAATATGCTTGATAAGTATTGGTCTGGTCGTAGATTTGGGTCGCGAAATGCTTTGATATCCGGATTTAATCCCAAGGGCTTTGCTGGCATAGGTCCACGTCCTTGGTCTTTGGATGAGGCATATTGGGTGGGAATCGAAGGTATAGATGGAATTGGGAGAACAGTTGGATCGAAGTCTGCAGGTATGTTATTGAAGCGTGTAGAGTACCTTCTTTTTACCAGATCAGAGGTCTAAATATGTCAGATGGTTTGCTTGAATTTTGAGAGTCAAAAGTACCTTTCCAGAAGCTATGGGTGGTCGTGGTGGTTGGAGCTGTTGCGATTGTGAGGACGGTTCGAGCCGCTGGACATTTCCAGTTTGGGGTATCGGTCCTGATATTTGCTTTGGAGCACTGATTTGGGGACGGGCCGTTTTCCTCCTGTTCGTCCGGAGTGATTTGCCTTTATTTTCAGACATCCTGTGAGAGATTCATATAAGTCTGCCACATTCACATTGATTTGTGTACAAAGCGTTTAGAATGTGAGCGAGCAGGTCGTTTGATAGCTGTACGCTAGCTGATTGTGCGGCCTCAGACATCAGGCAACAATCTATCCCTGCCAAACCGAGCCAAAAATTAAGTTGTTCAAGATCATCTCCAGCTTTATCACATACTCGAATCTTCTTCATTGAATAATACCGAGCGCGACAAAAATCAATCCGATATAATCCAAAATGGTCCAAACATCCACAATCGTCGCTGCCTCTGTGGGCACATTTGCCACGGGCATCCTTGGTAAGCTCTAAAGATACTACGATGTTCAGCCTTATAATGTTTACTAACTTGTAATTTTTACAGCATAGTATGTATTTCCGGCCATCTATACAACATCTCCAAAGAAGAAACACGGCGATAGTTCTAGGGTCTGCGAGATAGAAGCTTCGTCAAGCTTTTAGCTCGAGCTATTACATTTTCTCAGCTAATTTCTATGACCTCAGTGCCGTTTATTTTGACCACAAAAGACGGAATGACCCAAACTTCCGCAAACAGTTAAAGAAGGAAAGCAGAAAACAAGCTCGTGCAGCTAAAGAAGAGGCAGAAGCTCAGAGCATCCGCGCAAGAGGTGCCGCTAGGCAAAGAGTTGAAGAGGCAAAGGAGGAAGGGTTCCCTGATGATTCTGATGAGAAGGAAGCATACTTCATGCAGGAAGTCCAAAATGGAGAAGTGCTGAGTCAAGATGGTATGTTATGCTGTACACTCGAGATGGACGGTCTCTAACTTCTTTTTCTTTTTTTAGAATCTCAGTACGTTGAATCTGCTCTGTCGTTCTACAAAGCACTCAAGGTTTACCCGACACCATCCGATTTGATATCGTAAGTTCACCTCCATTAAACAACCCATCAATCAATCTTCATATCGATTGGTTCTAGATGTCCGACTACCCTATTATTGCTAACAAGTATGAATAGTATCTACGACAAGACCGTACCAAAGCCAGTTTTAGACATACTTGCGGAGATGATTGCGGCCGATCCCGAACTTCAGGTTGGACCCTTTGGTGGAATGCCCACAGTTGGACTCGATTAAACGTTCTCCCCACAAATCTCCTCTCTCCTCAGAAATGATTATCGAAAGACCTTCTCCGACTGCATGCACATCTTATACTATGGGCTGGCTAGATGCATTCAGTTCGATTTCCGAACCAACCGCATTGTACACACATCAGCATTCACGGCGCTTCGTCCAATTTTGATTGCGGGTCTTTTGTATTGTATATATAGTGTGACGATAAGATAGGGCCTACCCGGAATTCGGAGGCATGATGATATTGTAATGCAAGACTCCAGACTCTAAACAAGCATAATGAGAGTGTATCGGTTTCTTTTTCTATACGATTTACTGTGGTGCAACTAGATAGCTTCAAAAGCCTGTTCGGATGCTATTTCATCTTAACGCGTTCAACAACCGTGTAGCATCCCTTATAGAAAGCAAACCTTGGTGTCTATGCGTCATTTTTACAGAATTTTCAGAAAACAACCTTTAGTAAAATCCAGAAAATATAAGTTCATATCTCTTTTATACCTCAATATGATATATGGTTTTCGTTGTGTAAAAGTTCTCCGTACCTTTGCCTTACGGGCTCCTGCACATTCGGGAGACCAAAAAGGGGCGGTTGCCAAAGTGGGGCTTGGTGACAGGGGTAATGTCCAGCATCGCGTTGCGCGTACTTCAGAATTGTCAGAATTGTAGAAAGGAGCATTAAGTCATTAACCTCCCCCCTCACACACAACACGATCGTACCTGGATGAACTCTGCCACCAGTCACCCAGTTCGATTACTCTCTACAACGCTACGATTAATGATGAAATCGTCCTCATAAATCAACCGCAACCATGATGGAGAGCTTGGTTAACAACAGTCCTGGTGGGCCCTCTAGCCCATCAACGAACGGACTTGCTACCGCAACATTTCCAGCGGTAGAGCCAAATGTTATTGTCGAGTATCTAGCCTCGGTGCTTCAGACTACTCTGGGAGCTTCGCGCAAGGATTTGGAGAAGAATGGCAGTCTTCTGTCTAAATCACAGTTCTCTGACACAGTTCAACGATGTACACGTTTTGCAACAGAATCCCAGCTGGTACTTTACGTTCAGAAGCATGTAGCATCTATGGAAGAAGGAGGCGTATTAGATGGGGTCTCAGAAAGTCAAAGTAGGCTCTGTTGGTGAACAAACTTTGATTCTCTACTAACAGATATCGCAGCTTCATCCTCTTTCATATATAGGCTTGTTGCGGATATCTCCTTCTCTCCTACAACCGCAGCCTCAGTGGCTTTCATAAAACGTCCAGCGCCTATAGACCCTTCGATACCCATACATTCCCAAATACAAATTATTAATTTACCTGGTGGAGCTGGAGATCCTACTTCAACTGGCCCTGGAGGGGTTTCTATCTCGCCATACGAAACCTTACATTCTGTCATACACTTAGCGCTGGCGCCTTACTTTGATGCATTCACCAAAACACAGCAGGTGTCTAATGGAACTCGCGGAAGGTCAGATGTGGATGCAAAGACCGGAATACCTGTGACAAAGAAGAGGCTGGCAGATCTGGAGCTGAGTCTTCTGCACCTGCAGCAAAACGTCGAAATTCCTGACCTGTCACTCCCTTATCACCCTCTCGTTTTAGCTGCGATTGATGAAGCTGAAAGTCGACATACGAAACCTACTGTAGAATATATCCCACAACCGCTCTTGCATGACAGTCTCTTTCTCAATACTTTACAAGGCTCTGTGAACAACTGGATAAAGTCTATACAAAACATCACACAGTTCTCAAGAGATCCGACTAGTGGAACGGCCACACAGGAGATAAACTTCTGGCTCTCTATGGAATCTGCGCTGGAAAAGATTGAGGCTCAGTTACGGGGTGATGGTGTTATGCTCACACTGGAAATCCTTCGAAATGCCAAACGGTTTCAGGCTACGGTTAGCTTTACAGCAGATACTGGCTTGAAAGAAGCGACGGATCGGGTGCAGAAGTACAATCAGCTTATGCGTGACTTCCCTCTTGACGACTTACTTTCTGCAACGTCCTTAATAAAAGTCCAAGAAGCCATCATACTCATATTTGCGCATCTGATCAAGAAGCTTCGAATTTGCCCTTATCCGGTCAAGAGAGCTTTAGCTTTGGTGGAAGCAATCTCAGCTGATCTGAATTCACAGGTGCACTCGTTAATACATGGGCGTTCCCTAATGCACCTGGACTATCGAGACTTCAAAACACTGATGACGACCGCTGAAGCAATATGGAAGACATGGGATGAAAACGTCAAGGAATTCA
>Ga0247809_1000703_pt1 | contig 15264 bp, 12 predicted proteins | sample UWRJL104311B1_FD_180951 | JGI IMG/M metagenome (GOLD analysis project Ga0247809, IMG submission 180951) | Plant litter microbial communities from Arlington Agricultural Research Station in Wisconsin, United States - UWRJ-L104-311B-1 | ecosystem: Environmental > Terrestrial > Plant litter >...
ATCTTGGACATCTTGACTCTGATCCTTCAAAAGCTAATTTCAAACAAAGTGCTACAAACTTATTAAATGGACTGAATGACCCGAAGTCGATTATCATTGAAGCAGTAAGCCAGACTAAAGCAGCAACACCGGTGGCAAGAATGGATTTCAGCACCTCCATATTATCCGGAAGTCAGCTCTGTCTGTCAGTTCCTCAAACTGCATTTAAAAAGCAGTTGCAGATCGACTCCGTTTTAATGCAAAGCTCCTTTAACAAGGTGGTTGTTGATTTAAGATGCGGGGAATTGAATAATGACCTGGGAATAAAGCAGTATAAACTTTTTGTTCAGCCGCTCATTGCAGGCATGCTGAACAGTAGCATGCTATTACCTACTGAACGCGGCATTTTTTATAAAGGATTAATGAGGCAGGACTTTCCGCAAGATATCAACCTGTTCGATCCCGATAGAAACGGAAATGTGGAGCATTTGCAAGTTCATCAGGGGCTGAAAAATATTTCTGAGGGCGCTTACCTGCTGGCAACTAAACCGAAAAAATACAGTAACTACCGGTATTGCTTTATAATAAACCGCTTTACAAATATTAATTCGGTAAAGGCAATCATGGCGCTTCGCAATCGCGGGCGTTGCAGGGTTGTTTTCGATGGCTCGGTGCCCGATTACCTCTACGGAACTTTTTATTACCAGGAATTACCAGATGGCTTAATGGCCAAGGTAAAGATATCGGAGGTTATATATGAAGATGGGACGCTAGGGCTTAAGCCGGACTTCGTTTTCGAAGGGCAATCAGATACCACACTTAATGCATTAGTCATTCAGAAAGCCAGTAGCCTTTTAAAAAATGCCAAAACTGAGGCCAATCGTTTACCTGTAGAAAACACGGTATTTATTAGAAAGCCTAAATCAACAATTACTGAAAAAAATAATCCTGACGCTGCTGAGCGATTACTCGGCTTATTTAACTTTTGGAATGCCATTAACCTTTTTTCGCCAAATAAAAACTTGATCTCTGTGAACTGGGATGCAGCGCTACCATATTTTACAGGTAAATTTTTAGCTGCTGACAGCGAAGACAAATATTTTATGGCGCTTATGGAATTAACGGCCTCAATTAAAGATGGACATGGTATATTATTAAACACGAAAACAGGACGATCCCCTAAGGGATTTATGGATGGTAATCTTCCGTTTGCCTGTGAAGAAATAGATGGTAAGGTCTATGTAACATCGATTATGCCGGACAGCACACAGAAACTGCCGTTGTCGCGTTTGCATTATGGTGATGAAGTGGTTACTATTGACGGAATTCCTGTGGATTCTATCATTAAGAAATGGATACCTTTATTAGTCGCATCTAATGCAGGAGGTTTTAAACGGGAACTTTATGCTACCTGGTTTACAGCCGGGTCAGTAGGTAGCAAGGCGAGCATTACTGTGCTGCATAATGGCATTAAAAACACGTTAGCATTAAACAGGATAAACCGAAACGATTACTACAACTTATGGGGGAGGGTGGTACGCCCTTCGGCTCCTCCGGCTTTTTTTCCTCCTAATTGGAAAGTTCTTGAAGGAAATGTAGGTTACATACGCCTCAACAGGATTTATTCCAAAGAACTGGATAGTGTAGCCAATGCACTCAAAAATTGCAGGAAAATTATTATTGATGCCCGTGGGTATCCCCGCGATGGATCAATCGGCACTAAACTGGCGGCATACATTGCCCGGAAAACAGATACTGTTTCTTATGACATGTTCCCCTTTCTGACAAGTCCTGATCTTAAAAAAAGGCAGATGTTAATCGATTATTCGGTTATTGAACCGGGACCTAATTTGTATTTAAAAAAGCAACAATATTATTTATTGGTTGATGAAGGAATTCAAAGTCAGGGAGAATGGAACATTATTGCGATACAGGGGGTGACCAAAGCCATAACCATTGGACGTCCAACAGCAGGTGCAAATGGTATGGCAGTTACGGTAACTTTGCCTAGCAACTACATCACCTTTTTTTCCGGATTTGGAGAATACTATACCGATCACAGCCCCAATCAGAAAAATGGAGTGAAGATTGATGTTGAAGTGAGGAAAACCCTCAGTACAGCCTTAAACGGAGATGATGACATTCTGGCGAAAGCATTAAAAATCATTAACGAAAAATGAGCAGATTGGTATCTAGAATTATATATGAACCGATTCCCTTATTCGAATCGGATTTTGTTTTGACTATCTGCTTTACGGAAAACGAAGGATTACATATATATTTGTCTCATTAGAATTGTCTTGTAAATATTGAATGATTACGGATCGATAAACGATTTGTAAAAAGCTTAAGCCAAAGGTTTAGGTCTCAAATAAATATTGACAAATTTTTACAAGAAGCAATGAATCAAAATATAAGAATTGCCGTATTAGGTGGTGGCGGTAGAACTGGTAAGTATCTGATTAACCAGTTAATAGAAAAAGGTTATGCTATTAACGTTTTGCTCCGAAAACCGGAAACCTTCCAGATAAAAAGTCCTTTAATCCAAATAATTGAAGGAGATGCTTTAGATTTTACTGCAGTAAGTAAGCTCATTAACGGATGCCAGGCTGTAATCAGTACAATCGGACAACGCTCGGGTGAACCTCTGGTTGCAGAACAGGCAACTAAACATGTTTTAAGAGCTATGAACACTTTTGGCGTAAAGCGGTATCTTTTGGTAGCAGGTCTGAACATTGACACACCGTTTGATAAAAAAGGAAATAAAGCAATAATTGCGACTAACTGGATGAAATCAAACTATCCCGAAATCCAGGAGGACCGGCAAAAGGCATACGGTCTTTTGGTTAATAGTAATATTAACTGGACTTTAGTACGGGTGCCATTTATCAAGTTTAATGATGCTCAAGGAGACGTAGCTGTGAGCTTAAACGATTGTTTGGGAGATAAGATAAAAGCAGGTAATATTGCTAAATTCCTTATCGAGCAGCTTTTTGAAGACAGTTATTATAATAAAGCACCATTTATTTATAACACTTAATTCATGGATAAGTGTGGGTCGTTTTTCGGCCCATACTTATAAATAAGCAATAAAGTTCAAATCCTGATGGATATGGATATCATTCCGATTGGGTAAATTGGAGGTTAAAAAAACAATTTTTAAGGTGCTTTACGATTAAAACATGCCTTTTTATTTTTCGGGACTTCATCTTATTTTGGATCGCTAAAAGCGGCGGTAAGCAAATTGTAACGTAACGGAAGTGCTTTAAAGGCTCAATATAAAATGCCTTATTAACGATTCCTTCATTTTATTACCGCATAGAAATTTAGACTGGTATTAAGGTAGGTAAAAAGCCTATGTATCGTTCATTGCAATCATAATAAGAATTGTGGGCTAAACGATTTTTTTAAAAGAAAATCATTAACTTGCAGTATACCAAATATACTAGCATGCAGTTGTTATTGCCCTACGCAGACCCCGCGAAATATTTGCAGGAACTGAAAATGAAATACGGCTTTTCTTTACGGGATACCTGGTCTTCAAAAAGTGTTCTGCTCCCTGATCATATAGGCAACGGATTTGTGCAGGTTTTTGTGAAAAATGACATACATTTTTTTCGTGGCATCTGGGATTTTAACGAGCCTACATTATTTTATTCACCTGATCCGGTTGGACAGCATGGATTGCTCGACTTCCGAATCAGTAATGAAGACCAGCTTCTACATTCTGCTGCGCTGGAAGGGGTGAAAAAATTTGAGTGGGATATCACACGCGTAAATGGCATCCGGTTTTTTATTCCAAAAAAATATTTTATCGGAAGTATGCCGGAGTTAAGCAGAAGGTTTCAGGCTTGTGCATACCATCCCCAGATCAAACAGCTTATTAAACAGCTCTTTCAAATTTCTGCCCGCGATTTTTCCAATACCATGCTGCTGGACGCTAAGTTGACAGAATTTGTGTATTACTTAATTCGCCATTTGAGTCAAACGGAAATATGCTTAGCTAATCATGAGGAGCTGACTGTAAAACGACTGGGAATTATAAAAGAAGCCCATTCCCGGATAATGTCGAATTTGGAATCTGAAGTAAGTGTTGTACAGCTGAGCCGTTGGGTGGGGCTGAATGAATGCGACCTTAAAAGAGATTTTAAAAAAGTGTATGGACTTCCGATTAGGCAGTATATGATTCAACAAAAAATTCAACTCGCCAACCTCTTAGTGTCAGAAAACAACCTCCAACTTGCCGAAGCAGCCAGGAACTTGGGCTACACCAATACAAGATATTTCGAGTTGCTTTACAGGCGATATTACGGTGAAATCTAGAAATTCCCGTTTCGACCGGTTTAATTCCTGTTTCGATTTTTATAATGCATGCATAATAATTAGTTTCATGGCAGCAATAAAAAATGCTGCTAACCGAATATTTTTATGCTCAATTTATCTGTTCTTCTGGAGGATAGTGCCTCAAGATTTGCTGCACGGCCCGCATTCAGTTCCAACGGTGCTGATTTTACTTTTCATGAGGTAAATGTTTTAGCTAATCGACTCGCAAATGGCCTTCAAAGAATCGGAATAAAACAAGGTGAGAAGGTAGCGATGAGTTGTCCCAACTGCATTTGGTTTCCTGTTATATATTACGCAGTGCTAAAAACCGGAGCCGTGGTGGTTCCCCTCAATATTCTTCTTAAATCTGATGAAATAAAATATCATCTAGAGGATGCCCAGGCAGCTTTTTATTTTTGTTTTGAAGGAACTCCTGAAATGCCTGTGGGTAAATTGGGATGGAATGCATTCATAGAGGTACCTGCCTGTAGGAACTTTATAAATATCGGTACAGAAAGCATTTTTGCTCAAAATAGTTATACGCTTGCGGAACTGCTGCGGAATGAACAGGGAAATTTCGAGAGCTGCGCTACCCAGGCAGAAGATACCGCTGTAATCATTTATACCTCAGGAACCACCGGAAAACCCAAAGGGGCTGAACTTACCCATCTTAACCTTTATTGCAATGCCGTTCTCTCTGCAGAACTATTCTCCCTTTCTGCAAATGACATACAATTGATCGTTCTCCCATTATTCCATGTATTCGGTATGACGGTTTTAATGAATGCTGGTCTTTATAGGGCAGCCCAGGGCATACTGATGCCACGCTTTGAGGTTAAAGATGTAATTGAAAATATCATTAAACATAAAGTCAGCATATTCGCTGGCGTACCTACTATGTATTGGGTGATGAATAATTATACTCATCCCGAAATTACCGACCGCGAGGTGAATAGCGTTCTCCGCCTTTGCATATCTGGTGGAGCTTCACTGCCGCTGGCGGTGTTGGAAAGTTTTGAGAAAAGGTTTAATGTTCAGTTGCAGGAAGGCTATGGGATGAGTGAAGGTTCGCCGGTAGTCACTTTCAATGATCCAAAAATTGGGTGCAAACCTGGATCCATTGGTACCCCGGTTTGGGGTATTAGTGTAAAAGTAGTTGATTCGGGTGGTCAACAGGTTCCAAATGGAGTGAAAGGGGAACTTGTTTACAAAGGGCATAATGTTATGAAAGGCTATTATCGACGGCCCGAAGAAACCAGCGAAGTATTACAGGAGGGATGGCTGCATTCCGGCGATATCGCAACAAAAGACGACGACGGATTTTATTTCATTGTAGACCGGCTGAAAGATGTCATAATCAGGGGAGGTATGAATATTTACCCCAGGGAAGTGGAGGAAACGCTGACCACACATCCCTCCGTATCACTTGCTGCTGTAATTGGTGTACCTGATGATAAACTCGGTGAAGAGGTAAAAGCCTTTATTGTAGTAAAGGAAAATCAGAAGGTATCGGGAAAGGACTTAATTGATTGGTGCCGTTTAACATTGGCGGGCTATAAATGTCCCCGCTCTGTAGAATTCAGAGATGCCCTTCCATTAACTGCAACAGGAAAACTATTAAAAAAGGAACTTAAATTAAATCATACTAAATGAAGCAGACTATACTAATAAATGCACTTGTTTTTTTTCTGCTGGGATCAGCACATGCCATTGCCCGGCAGGACACGTTGAAACTCAAAGATGTGAAATATGGACAATTTGATCGAAACCTCATGGATGTCTATCTTCCACCACACCGGACACCTAAAACACCTTTTGTAATCCTCATCCATGGGGGCGCATGGGTACAGGCGGGGAAGGAATATGTCCGGGATTTTCAACAGTATTTACTCAGTCAGGGCATTGCCTCGGCAAATATCAATCACAGGTATGCCAATGATTCCACCATTCATTATCAACAGATTATGGCAGATGTAGACCATGCGGTAAAATACTGTGCGGCGCATGCTGCAAACTGGAAGACGCGCAAGGAAGGTTTTAGTACAGCGGGCTTTAGCTCAGGGGCACATTTGGCGCTTTTATATGGCTATACCACATCGAGGAAAATCAATGCCATTGTCGATTTTAGCGGCCCCAATAACTTTACCGATAGCGCAACACTGAACTATTGTATAAAAGTAGGCCTCATTGGATTGGTCGAGAAAATTACAGGCGACCGGCTTTCTTCTGTTCGGCATATACCGAAAAGTTTTTCCTTAGCGAGTCCATACAGCCACATAAGAAATATTCCGACTTTCATTGCCCACGGAACAGTTGACCCCGTTGTGCAGCCCATCCAATCCGCGCAACTGGCAAAAAAGCTTCAGCTCCTGAAAGTACCCGTGCAGTATATCGCAGTTGAGGGGCTGGCGCACGATCTGGATAAAAAACCCGAAGAAAAATTAAAATTATACCAGGCAGCTGTTGCCTGGTTAAAGAAATACGGACAAAAATAAATAAACTAATGAACCGACTTATTACATCATTCCTGGTGGTGCTCATCGCATCGACCAGTGCCTGGGCACAGCAAACAAAAAAGCAAAAAAATATGGTTAAGCCACTTACTGCAGCTGAAGTGAGTGCGCGACTATCTCCCGAGATCAAATTGCTTGCCTTTGGTCCGGTGTCTAAACTTGATAGTACCTTCATTGCTACCGCAAGGAAAGCAGATAATGCACGGCCGACACCGAAATTAAAAAACGCAGATAGTGTAGAAATTTCCGATTTAAAAATACCTGGTCTGCTAAAGAGCGACCCGCTGATACCTATCCGTATTTACCGTCCGAAGTACATCAGTGGCAACCTTCCGTTGCTCGTATGGTTTCATGGTGGCGGTTTTATTGCTGGAAATCTTAACAGTGACCATCAGGCCTGTGCGACAATGAGTATTCGCTCGCAATTAGTGGTGATATCCGTTGATTACAGGCTGGCGCCCGAAAACGTGTTTCCATCGGGCGTTAACGATGGCTATTCCATCTTGCTTTGGGGTATTTCCAATGCAAAGACTTATGGAGTAGATACGGCCAGGGTAGGGGTTGGCGGGGGAAGCGCCGGCGCTGCGATTGCAGGAAGTATCGTGCTTAAGGCCAGGCAAGAAAAGGGTCCGAAAATCAAAGCCCAGCTATTGGTTTTTCCTCCTGCGGACATGGATACGACCCATGTGTCGGTGGTCGAACTATGGAATATACCCGGGGTAAAGGGATCTGACCTGACCACCTACCTAAAGTACTATCTGGGTAATAAGCAATATCAAAATGTGCCTGAAAATGCACTGCCAGGATTAACTAAAAATTTAAATGGTTTGCCTCCTACCTATATTTTGACCTGTGGAGTTGACCCATTAAGAGACGGTGCGCTCTTGTATGCACAGCGACTCATCCAGGCAGGTATTTTTACAGAACTGCACAATTACGCCGGATACCCTCATGGGTTTGTTCCTGAGCGGGCCAATGCAGAACTCTACAACATCGCAAAAAAACTCCTCAACCAATAAAAATAAATGATGGTTATGAAAAGAAAATTACACAACAATCTGATTTGCAGAATGCTATTTATGCTTCTTGCCCTGTTGATGTTTACCGGCATCTGCGCTGCACAAAACAGTACTTTTTCGGGTAAAGTAACCGATGCCCAGGGAAATGCAGTTCCTGGCGCTAGTATCAAGCTTAAAACAACCTCGAAAAGTACAACAACTGATGAAAAAGGTGAATTTGTTTTTAATAATATTAATGCGCAAAAGGAGGTTCTCAGGGTCTCTTTTCTGGGCTTCATTACAAAAGAGGTTGTGCTGATGGCTAATGTAAAGGTGGTCATCACGCTGGAGTCTGCGGTTAATACGATGGATGAAGTGGTGGTTACCGGCATGTTCGATAAAAGAAAACGCATTGATGCCTCAGTAGCAATTACCACTTTAAACAGTGCCCAGATTGAACGAACTGTTCCGGCAAGTGCTGCTGACCTTCTAAAAAATGCCCCAGGAGTTTTCGTAAATTCATCTAACGGTGAGATCCGGAACAGTGTTGCCTCGAGGGGTATTACAGCGGGCTCGCAAGATGGTAGTTTTGGCTATGAATATGTTTCCATGCAGGAAGATGGTATTCCGGTAACGAACATTACCTATTTCAGTTACGGTCCTGATTTCTTTCTCCGGCCTGATGCAACGCTGGCCCGTTTAGAGGCCGTGCGCGGTGGAACAGCCTCGGTTACCGCGGCAAATGCACCAGGGGGAATCTTTAATTATGTGTCTAAAACTGGTGGTAATCGTTTTGAAGGCGAAATTAGAACCAAATATGGTTTCCAGGGGAGTGATGGTGGGAACCCCCTGGCAAGAGTCGATTTGGATTTGGGCGGACCAATTAAGGACAATTGGTTTTACAATATTGGTGGCTTTTACCGTTATGACCAGACTGGACGTTATCCAGGCTACCCCATTAACAAGGGCGGGCAAATCAAGGCGAACCTTTTAAAGAAATACAAAACCGGTTCGTTGAAAATTATCGGTAAGTACCTGCATGATAAAAACGGATATGCCCAGTTGCTGCCAACCAATAGTTTTTCTGACCCTAAGCCGAGTGAGGGATTTGATATATTTTCAACTATCCTGATGCCCGAGTTTAATTTCACTTCTCCCCGGTATATTGGAACGGGTGATATCTCATTGAATCCGGCTAACGTTGTAGAAAGCAAATATAAATCAATAGGAGCCGTGTGGGAACAACAACTGGGGAAAGGCTGGTCACTCAACAATGCTTTTCGCTACTCCCGCAATGCTATCAATTATAGCACTACAAACGGCTCAATAATGAGTGGCACTGATTTTAGTAGTTATTTCTTGCTTTCAGGTCTTACAGGCCTTGGATTTGGTAATTATTCATTTAAAGATGCTAAAACCGGAACTGAATTGATGAGTATCAATTCAGTTCCTGGAACAGGCGGTTTGCCCGCATATACAGTTGCAAAGGATGTGCTGCCTGGGCAAAGTGTGAGCCCTCATTCGCTTTATTTTTCCGTTTTGGGAAGTTATGAAAACCAGGTAAATGAGGTAATCAATCAGTTCACTATTAATAAAAGATTTAAGGATATGAGCTTGAATGCGGGGATGTACTACGGGAGATCGACTGCCCACCGTTTTTCAGGGATTAACGGAGTGGCTTTAGGAACTATCGAGAACCGTCCAAAGCTGGTAAACCTAACTTTTACCGGCGCGACACTCGGTGGAACAACAGGCGTACACCAGGTTACCAACGCCGATGGGATTGCGCAGGCGAATGGCGATACTGGCGGTTTTCTCGACTTTAACGTCACGCAAGCACAATATGCTTTCTTCTTTAGTCAAACCTGGACTCTAAGTGATAAACTAACCTTTGATTGGGGAGGCAGGTTTGAAACAGCTAAAGTAGAGGCACATAACCAGCGTACCTACTTCAAAACTGGTTTGCAGGGCGGAAGTGATAATGATCCCAAAACTTTTTTCAATAACAACACCCTTGATCGCGTCAGCTCGGTTGAATTTGACAAAAGGTTGAATACCTTTTCCTTCTCTGGAGCGCTCAACTATAAGTTCGACGACAATACAGCGGTTTACACCCGTTATTCAAGAGGTAAAAAATCGCCGGATATGGATGTTTATTTTGCTGCCAACAGACCAGAGACGGTTGCGCTGCTGAATCCCGAAGTACGCACCACAGAACAGGTGGAGCTTGGCCTGAAAGCCAGGAGAAACAACCTTGATTTATTTATTACTCCTTTTTACAGCATGCTCAGTGGGGTGCCGAACGGATCGATATTCACCAATGCAGATGCGACACTTTATACCACACCGTCGCTTTACAGCAAATACCGCACATTTGGGATAGAGATAGAAGGCGATTATAGCCTGACTAAAAACTTAAGCCTGAGGGCTGTGGCAACCTTCCAGCGTTCTAAAATTGTGGAAGCAGAATATTGGGTAGCCAATGCTCCGGGAATAGGTGATGATACAAAAATATCTTATTCGGGCAATGAAACAGATAACAATGCCAGGATCATCTCCCGCATAACGCCTACTTATCATACCGACAAATGGTATCTTTTTTTAACATGGTCTTATCTTGGCAAAAGACAAGCCAATGCACCTAATGTTTTTTACCTGCCTTCCTTTTCTAATTTTGACTTTGGCGCAGGATATAACCTCAGCCGTAAATTAACCCTAAGCGCAAACATTAATAACCTGTTCAACAATTACCAGGTGATGAGCTGGGCAAGACCAGGAAATCTGCTCACACAGTTAAGCGGTGCGGGAAGCTTTGATAAGGCGCAGTTTAATGCCGCGGTAGCCAATAATACTCCTTATTTTACCATATCCAACCCGCCAAGGGCCTTTTATTTGACTGCTTCCTATAAGTTTTAATTGCTTAGCCGTATTTAAATCAATAATCCCATTTTTATGAAACGTATAGTTCTGTTTATCTTCATTACCACATTTTGTTTGTCGCTGCATGGACAGCAGACGGTTTATTCCGGGGCCTTTCATCCCGAGCGTTTAGCCCGTATAGATAGGGTGGTTCAAAGTTACATCGACAGCAACTGGATCGTAGGCGCGTTAGGCCTGGTGATGAAGGATGGGAAACCGGCTTATTTTAAAGCATTTGGTATGGACAATAAAGCGGAGGGCAAACCGATGCGTAAAGATGCCATATTCCGTATCGCGTCTCAAACCAAAGCCATTACCAGTACAGCGGTGATGATGTTATGGGAAGAGGGAAAGTTTCTGCTTGATGATCCCATCTCTAAATATATTCCTTCATTTGCCAGCCCCCAATTGCTCGATAAGTTTAACGAAAAGGATAGCAGTTATACCACCGTACCAGCTAAACGCGAAATAACCGTTAGGGATCTGCTCACGCATACATCCGGATTGGGCTATGCACAGATAGGTTCTAAAAAAATGCAGGCCATTTATGCCAAGGCCGGTATACAAGCAGGCTTTTCGGGACGTAAACAGCTTTTGGCCGAAGCCGTTAACAAACTGGGTACTTTGCCCCTGGAATATAATCCGGGGGAACGTTTCAACTATAGTTTAAGTATCGATGTTCTGGGAAGGCTCGTGGAGGTTGCATCGGGAATGAATTTGGACAGGTTCTTTGCCGAAAGAATATTCGCGCCGCTGGGGATGACCGATACTTATTTTCACCTTCCTGAAAATAAAACAGGTAGGTTGGTAACTGCATATACAGAAAGTCCGAGCAATCATGAGCCAATGAAATGGCTTGACAATACTTTTCCCGGGAGCTCAATTGATTATCCAGTAAACAATAACGGTTATTTCGCAGGCGGGTCCGGCTTAGTATCCACCATAACGGATTACGCTGCTTTTCTACAACTTTTTATCAATCAGGGGAATTATAATGGCAAGCAGTTGCTGGCAAGGCATACTGTTGATGTAATGACCAGGAACCAAATCGGTGATCTTTCGCTTGGTGATGATAAATTCGGGCTCGGCTTTCAACTCACGACGGAGAAAGGGAGTGGGAAATTAGGTTTATCTCCAGGCAGTTTATCCTGGGGAGGCTTTTTCGCAACCTCCTATTGGGCTGATCCCAAAGAAAAAATTTCCGGTCTTTTATTTATCCAGCAATGGCCATTTAAGCATAGTGAGCTCAGTGACAAATATAAAGTTTTGGTTTACCAGGCACTTAAGTAAACCATCTTTTAAAAGACTTTTAATTATCTATACAATTTGCAATGAGAATTGGGTTAATCATCCGTATTGAAACCGAAGGCGGCTTTGGGATTATTAAAGATGAGAATGATCAAGAGATAAGCTTTCATCTTGCTGATTTAGCTACAGAAGTTTCTCCGGGTGATGGGGTTTGGTTTGAAATTATTCTTACCCAGGCCGGGCTTAAGGCGATGATAATACAGAACGGCGAAACGAGCAAACATGAAAGAGCTTAGACAAAATTTAGCAAGACAATTTTCTTTCTAGAGAAAACTTGGAAATGCCCCACTGATTTTCTATGCCCGGCATGATTTGTTTCTGCATTGCTCACCAAATGCAACATTGAGAAACTTAATAAAAATACGTATTTACTTATGATTTGGTGTTATTAAATTTTCTGTTGTCGATATATTCATCTTTGTAATGGCGATTGGGCTTGAGGTAAACCTGGTTTTGCTGGAGGTCTAAAAAAATGTTAAACCGTTTAAGTACCTCGTTTCCTAAAATATGGATGTTTTTGTCTCTCAGGGGCTTATTGGCGGTGGTTTGTTGCACCGGTACATTTTTTAACAGAAACCTTCCGATTGTTAACGCCTGTAATTTCGAGGTTATCACTGGAATTTCATTTCCCTGGGCGCCCCTCATGATGACTTTTTTAATGACCTCCATTTTTTCCGAAGAGAATCCGCCGGCAGCCAGCAGGTCTTGATCCAACATGGCCGTACGCTGGTAGCCGGTATCGAAAAGGAATAAATCCTGATTTGTTGTTTTTCCTTGTTTGATTTCGCCGGCAATAAGCAGCAGATCCTGGTAAAACTGCAGGTCCGATTTGCTGAAGCCCTTGTCTGCTTTAACATAATCAGGCAGACTGGAATGTATCACCAATAACTCCTTATCGTAATTGAGTTCTACAGTATTACCCTTAAATAAATCCCATCCAAACCGGCCATCTGTACCGTGTCCGGTTAATTCGGCATCGTAAACTTTGGTTTTGAAAACTGAATTTCCAAGTTTTAGTTCGTAGGGGCTGTTATAGAGTTTGACCGGTGTTTTAAGCCTGTTCTTCATAAGCTCATTGGTCAATACCAGTTCCGTGGTACCAGTATCGAAATTCAATGTAAGGGTATCGATTTTATTGAAAATAGCTTTAACGTATATGGTATTTTGCTCATTCATTTTCATGGTCATACTATCGCTTTGTAACGTGGTATTTTGAGCAAATACACTAGCTGAGGAAAATAGCAGTGCAGCAAGTATTTTTTTATTCACAATTCTTATTCGTGTTAAGATTTATTATTTGACAGTTCATCATTTCCAGTTAAAATGACTTCAATGGGTTTACCAGGGAGCTTCCGACAGGTCTTAAATTTGAGACTTAAAGATACGCATTAGCGATGTAACTCATAATGACGTGATATAATTAAAATAAATTTATTATTGTTTTTTGCCAGGAGGCATCCTATTCAACAAAACGGAATGCTGAACATAACTACTTCAGGATTTTTTCGATTAATCTAATCACTATACCACCACCAGATTGATAGCATGTAGCCAATAGAACGGGCCTTCATTGATGGAGAAAAATAATTAGTTTTCTTACCAGCGTGTAGTAAATGTTAATTATCGTAAAAAAGGTTAAAAAGGGTTAATGATCAGATAGATATACTTCAGGAGTGTAGTTTCGTGACATGAAAACTAAAGGATTAATCTATTATTGTTTGTTGCCACTCTGGGTATTGGCACAACAAAGGCTCAGGATTCACTGGCAAAACATTATGTTCACGTTGCACCATTTGCCGGTATAAACTCTACAATAAAGGCACCGGTTTACGGGGCAGAGGTTGGCTACGAATACAGGTTTAATAAAAAATGGGGATTAACCGCAGGTGGCAATATAGCTTACACGCAAAAAAATAATCCTGCTATTTACGACGCGGGAAATGGTAACAAACAAGCTGTGAATTCCAAACTTCTTCAAAATGCATTTTACATTGGTGCTAAATACTATATAGGTAGGTTTTACCTATCCGCAGACTTTGGCTATCAGGATGCTTATTCAACCGTAAACTATAAATATAATGGTACAGGATCCAGTTACAATTACGGCACTACGGCTTCAAGCGGCTTTTATCAGTCTTATGGTATTGGCTACCAGTTACCGCTTAAAAAAGGCGATAATATTGAGTTTTTTGCCAAGGGCGCGAATGCAAACAGTAATACGAGTATCGTAGCCGGGTTCAGATATAACTTTGGGCTGTTTAAAAGAAAGTAAAGATCTGTACCTTAAGATTCATCCCGGCTTATTAAGCCGGGATGAATTTAGGTCTGAAAAAGATGATTCCTTCGTGGTTGATTTTTTTAATGTGAGTGAAGATAAATCTTAAAAATTATTTGTACCGCATTGAAAATTTCAGCGACGTTGCTTTTACCGGTTAAAAGATGTGTTACAATTTTAAACACCCCCATTAACCTTTCAATGACCAGAAATAGGTATTCGACGGTTGCACTGCTGAGGGATTAAGCTTATTTTACTTTGTATGAAAATTCGGCTATTGGTAAACGAACTTTTGCCATTGAAGCGAGGTTATCGTTTGCAGCATCCCTGTAACCGAGGGAAACAATCACGGAAGTGTGAAGATTCTTTTCTGTCAAGCCTAACACATCATTGAAGACTTGTGGATTGAAGCCTTCCATAGGCGTTGCATCTATCTTGAGTTCTGCAGCAGCAATTAAGGCTGTTCCTAATCCAATATAAGCTTGTTTACTGGACCATAAAGCGTGTTGTTCAGTTGTTTGTGTAGAAAAATAGGATTTTAGCGTGTCGCTTAGTTCGCTAAGTGCACCATTTTCGAGCTGTCGTTGCGCTTCCATCATGGCAACATAATCTACAATGTATTCGCTTGTTATCTCATTAAATGCTGCAAAAACCAATAAGTGAGAAGAGGACTTGATTTGAGTATTGAACGAGCCTGCAGCTAACTTTTCCCTTATTTCAGGATTTGTTATTACAATTAAACGATAAGGTTGTATTCCGCAAGAGGACGCTGTTAGGTTCACTGTTTCGATAATTTGATCAACCTTATCTTCACTGACCATTTCATCTGAATATTTTTTAACCGCATAGCGCCACTGTAAATTTTTAATCAATTCCATATTTTATTATTTACCTGCAAAGCTATAACTGTTATATGTATATTTGTAACTAAGTGACAAAAAGTTATAGT
>Ga0247809_1000705_pt1 | contig 15255 bp, 15 predicted proteins | sample UWRJL104311B1_FD_180951 | JGI IMG/M metagenome (GOLD analysis project Ga0247809, IMG submission 180951) | Plant litter microbial communities from Arlington Agricultural Research Station in Wisconsin, United States - UWRJ-L104-311B-1 | ecosystem: Environmental > Terrestrial > Plant litter >...
CCGAGTTTGGAAAGGGGGGAAACGAGGAATATATCACCCGCTACCAATACTGTAATGCCCGCATCTTGTTCTCTACCGTCATAGAGTATCTACACTATCTATATTCAGCTACCAGCGAAATCTTGTTTGTGATGGCTATACCTTCCGATTCCGCTAAGCATGGCATAGTAATAGTCATCAGGGGGCACGTAAGCATATATCAAAGCTTTACTAACAGACTTCTTTGAGTACATCTGCATTCTCAATAGAAGTCCTACGCTCACCGTATGAAATCTCTTTGAAATTCTTGCGAAGTGAGCAATTAAAGCTGGCGCAACGCGCAACCTTGTCTCACCAATCACCAGATAAACGCATTTCCAATAGCGAATACTTAAATACACCACTTTTTAGGTCCCTCAAAACCCTTCTAGGGATAGAACAGTACGCAAAGTTGAATATTTGCTCTTCCTACACAGTTGCCAAGATCACGAGATCCAACTATCTGAACTCATGAGAAGATCTTGACCACAGAATGTTTAATATGCATCGATGTGACGTTTGACTTTTGCAGAGCGTCTTTTCCCCAACAAAATACGGATAAGAGAGCTGAATTGCAATGTCGCGGTTACCATTAATTAACATTCTCCTTTCTTTGGTGGAAAGTGGGAAAGTTAAGCGAGGAACTCAGGGGATGCCAAGGTTCTTTCAAAAATCTGATTTTTTTTAAGTGTAGAAAAATGATACAAAAAGCAACCACGATTGAATCGAAAAAAGAAACTTTTGAGGGACTCTATCCTTCCATCGAGCCCATAAATACCTGGGTAGGTGTGTCTGACCCATCAAAACTGCCAAAATATTTCAAATCAACTATATTTCCAATTTTCAAGGAAACCAACAAAATTTCCATGCACTGACTTCCGGAACTCCTGCACTAACGCCATAACAACAATAAAACATCTCTAGTAACAATTCAGTCAGCAGATGATTGCAATAGATAACGGATCCACTTAAAATACCTTGCATTTTAACTCTGTCGCCTGTGGGTAGCAACGTTCTTTCTATTCCTCAACCCAATCATCGTCAGCTACCCAGTCATCATCTCCGTGTCCATTAGTGGAGTTTTCGAGGAAATATCTCTCGGCACCCATCCCATCCTCGGATTCAGTTTCAGAGACACCAGCTTTCTGGTCATCTTCAAGGCTCGGTGATATCTCGCCGTTCGCTATGAACTCAGATTGAAGATCTTGACTTGAGTAGTTAGTGGTAGCTGGTGTTGGCGTCAAGGTATCGGTATCCTCCAGGAGATAATCGCTATGCTTTTCAGCTGAATCCTCTTCCTCAAATTTACCAGGGAAGCCAAACTCCTCTCTCTCTTGTTCCGGTAGTGAAGTTCCTTCAGCATTCGCGTGGCTCAGTGGTGCTAGCTTAATGTCATAAGCACGATCCTCTGGTCGCCAGGTTCTTCTAGTTGATGTTGGAGCCGGGAGACTATCAACGATGAAAGGCTCGCGACCAAGTGGAACTGTTTCCTCGAACTCGATTTCTGGATCTTCGGGATATGATTTCTTGGTATCATCTAGGGTGGGATTTGATGTTTGGATGGTGACAATGGACTCCGTGACAAAGGTCTTGGTTCCCTCGGAGATGTTTGCGCTGCTTGATTTATCTTGAGCTCGGCCTAGCAATGCATCTTTGTAGTGAGTACGTTGAGGACGGGGCGTATCGCGAGTAATATCTAGCCACGTTACGGTCTTCGTTGCTCTCACTGTTGTGTCAACTAATGTTACCTTCCATGTCAACCTTGTTGCACTATTTTCCGGGAGCTTTTCGTATGCACTCCAGCCAGATATTAATAGGCCATGAATCCGTGGGGTAATAGTTGTTAACCATGTTGACGTTGAAAAAAGAGGAAGATCTGCAGAAACAGTCCTAGTTCTTGTTGTTAATCTAGGCCATGTATAATGCTCTACAGGTTTCGATTTCCGAGGCCATGGCTCGCTTGTTGGTCTTTTCCGATCCCAAGGGATATAAGGGATCGTTTCAGTGATAGTTGAGCTAGGTAGCACAACATCTGTAGGCCAACCATATGCGGAATCCATAGTTATAACATACGGCCTATTTGTCGCGGAGAAAGTTCTATGTTTACGCTGAGTTGCATGGGGGATGTGCGAAGTTTTAAGATCCCGAGCTACCAGATAGTCGTCATATGTTTCTGTGCTAGGATCCCAGGCTGAAGTCCTCCTTTTGGTTGATGGGGGTGTATTAGACCAGTAATTATATCCTGGCGGTGGTGTTGGTCTAGGTTTATTGGGCCATTTCTGGGAAGAAGCTGTAGGTCTTGGGAATGTCCACGTCGTGGTTGTCCAAGAGTATGGAATTCTCGTGTGGAATGTCGTGCGGATAACATTGTAAGTTATTGTCGTTGTTGCGAATTTTAGGTCTCCTCCACGGGTCATTTCCTCTGCACAACAAGGAGGCATTTTTTTCGAAGCCGTCCGACGAGCGCTTGTTTTTATTACTTTGCTTCGATGTTTTTCCCGTTTGGCAGCAGATCCAACATCGCGGGGAATAACAGCGTCAGCTGTGGAATAAGAATCCACGGTGAGTGTGCGCGTTGCCCATTTGGTGGCTGGTATATAGACAGTATTCGTGGTTGCATATCGAGTCTGAGGCTGTGGCGCCCTGCCAGCAACCCATGTCGCCCACCATGGTAATTTTGATTTTCTTATCCACCATGGGAGCTGAGTCGTCGTCTCTGTGCCCCAATTCCATATACTAGGCGATGGTTTTCTACGTGGGCCTCGAGTAATGACCGGAGCCTCCCACGTATATGCTGGAGTTGGTGATCCGGATATTCCCTCATCAACCGGGAGAACTACAGACAGTGGCGGAAGATTGGCAGGCGAAGGATAATAATGACTTTTCCCGGAGACAAACATAGCCTCGTCGACTGCTAAGTGACGTTTAATGGCTTCAGGTGTTTTCGTTGGCGGTGGTTGCCTTGTTATTATCCATGTCGTATCTAGACTTGAGGGCCACCAGGACAATGTACTTGTATATCCTCCAAAGTATCTTGTTTGTGTTGTCATTCCTGGACGATTACTTGCCTTTGAACTTGATTTTTTCCCTTGAGCAATTAACTTTTCATTTTCAGAATCTGAAGTATCGCGGGGGTATACCGCACCCGCATGTGAGTCTCCAGCACTCTTGGGCAAATCATTTGGCGACCAAAAAGTTAGTGTAGTCTGGGGAAACGTTATCGTCTCAGTTATACTTCTCACCACATCTGTATATGTATACGTTTTTTCTGGAGCAATAATTTGTATTGATGTATCACCCTTAATTGAGTTTAGTTGTTGGTCCCGGACAAACTTGGGAGCTGGTTGGTTTGTTGGCACTATAATGAACCAATAATTAGTATTGGCATGATACTTCCCTGCAGAAGCGAACAAACCTAAATTAGAATGTGAAGATGTTTTCTCAGATGTATCATAAGTCATTGTTTTCGGCTGAAAGGCTTCTGATTCGATTGGCAAGCCTAGAAGTTTAGTCTATGTATGGGTAGTTTCAGAATATATATTTGTGATCAACGAACCATCTGTTGTTCTCTTTGCTCTATGGACTCCAGTCTCTTCAACCTGATGTGCGAAATGTCTTTTAATGGAGTGAGATGGAGGAGCAGTCCACCACCAGGTAGTGATTGTTGAGGATTCTTTCCAATTCCACCAGCCATGGGAAGTGGTTGTTGTTACAGGTTCCAACCACGTGGTCCAATACCATGTGGTGATTGAAGTCTTTGTGCCCGTTTGCTTAGATGTTGGCTCTGGGATTGTGAACCAAAAGGTCTTTGTCGCTTTGGGGGGTAGCCAATGCCATGTAGTCACATATTTGGAAGTAGTTTTGCTTTTTTCCTTCCTAATCTTATGGCGAGCGACCAAGGATGCCATATCGGTGGGATCAAGATGAAATTCGCAGGTCTCGTGTGGAAGAGGTGGTGATACTCCTTCTGGAAGTGGGTCAATTGCATGTAAGCGTCGTGGTGTTTGGGTTGGTTTCGGGGCTGGATCGATTTTGGACCTTGGAGACAAAGCCTTTGTGCTATCTGATGATGAAGTTTTCTTAGGCCAGTGATAATTTGATTCTATTGTGGTTGTTAACCACCTACTGTACTTGTATGATCGTACTTTAGTTGTTGTTTCCTGACTAGTAACTCGACCCTTTGAGTCGGTATATTCATATGTCACTATAACATGACTAGTATCATGTCTAGTTGTTACCACCTGGCCCTTGGTAAATGTTCTCGAGCCAGTCTTGGTCGATGAAGTCTTTCTTGCTGGGTCTCGGACTACTAATGATTCTAAAACCATAACTTTTGGCTCCTGAGGGTGCTTCAAAAGATTACCATCGAAGGTGGAATTTTGTAGGTGAGATGTCGGAGTAGCAGCAGCACGCAATACGACATTGTTGACTTCGCTCTCGGTGTACGTACTGGGATATTTTGTGAATGTTTCCTTCCATCTTAATGTTGTTGTCCTCCATTTCGGTTTTCTGCGCGACGGGGCCGATACGTACACTGCATATCTTGTCGCAGTAGTAAGAACACCTTCTTTTGGTATAGTGGATGCCTCTATATACTTTCTGGTGCGATGGGGTCCTGGGGTTATATATGGAATATCGGTTCTGCTCTCTTTCCAAGGCTTATATCTAGGTGTTCTTTCTTTGTCGGGATCTCTCCAAGGTGGATAACGAGTATTTTGCCACGTTTTGTGACGAGTAAGCGTATATCTACCACCTGGATCTGTGTAGTCACATGTTTCGCACTCAGCAGAATATACCGTAGTCGTCCATGGGTTCGCCCAAGTCATTGTAGCAGAGAGCACATATGATCTTGTTGTACGGCCTTCCTCATCCGTGTGGTCATAGGTAGCTGAAGTCATGGTTGTTCTAACAACACTCGTGTATGGGTACTTCGTGATTCCCTCATGGTTAGGGCGTCTGTGATGTCGCGCGTTGACCAAGGGCTGAAGGGAGGGCGTTGGCATAGCACCACTTTTAGCGACTTTGGTAACCGTGGGTTTCAAAGATAGCAAGTCCTCCTCAGTTGATCTGGCTTTGAGATCAAATTCGCTACGATATCCGGACTTGGGGATATCTCTGTATGCCCCATCTTGGCAAATCTTTGAGGTCTGAGACTCAAATTGTGCGCTGGAGGTAACGGTGGCGACTACCTTTGGAATTTCCTGCCTATGCAAATTTTGATGAGGAGGTGCAGCTTCGGACAATCTATCATAGATTTAGCAGTATCCTCTAGACGGATTGATGGATGCTGTGAACCAGCACCCATCTTCAAATCGCAAAGCATGAGAAAAAGCTTTTAGAATAGCTTCCTCGACTTGTTTAAACAAATGTTAAATGCTTTGGTTTTGTACTTACACTGCAAATGTAAATACCCCGGCGGCTATAACTTTAAGCCACATCTTGAAGGTGTACAACTTTGGAATTTGATGGGAAGTAGAATGTAAAATCATTGGCAAAGATTTGTGCAAATTAAATTGATTTTTGTCTACTTCAACTTCAGCCTAATACGTGCCAACTGCGCAAGTTTCTCATCCTCCATCTTCTCATTTTGCTGTTATTATGGGTACATAGGCGGCATGTTACCCGGTTGTCCACTGTCGGTATTTTGCTACTTAACCTTCGTCGGTGGAATCAAATCCTTATATCTGAAGGTAGTGCAACGCCATAGGCATCTAGTCATTGTTAGCATAAGATCCAAAGGTGTTATATGTCAAGATGACGGTTGGCTTATAGGAAGACACCTATACTGAAGGTGCTAGTTTGTCATTCGGTAAGCTCACTAAAAAAAACAAGCCCTACGACGGACACAGATTGATGTGACCTCCACCTGGACACCAAAAAACTGAGCGTGACTGCTGTATTGGTTATTTATGCTCATAACCACTCCTATTAGATTCCTATGCCTAATGGGCAGACAATGACGCTTATAAACATTGGAAGTCTTTTAGAAGTGTTTTTCAAATCGTCTTTATTACAAGAAACGGCACCAATACTATTCAAGTTTCCTATGACAAGTTTGATATTAAGTTTGTGCTTAATATAAATCTTCATTAATTTCTGTTATCAGATTAGTAGTTAATAGCATAGAGATAGTGCCGTGATATATTTGGTGATGTTGTGTTCCCTGATAAACACTAGTGTGCTTCAAACGGGTTAGCGGATCGAAGCGAGGGCGGAGCGGCTGGGTTAGGTTAATTTAGTGTGAGAGTGCAATTAAAAGTTCTCATTTTGAGACTGGTGGATCCAAGAAAAGCAGACGCTGTCAGATGTAGGCTGCTTGGCATTTCTAGGTCAAGTGAAGACAGAATAAGCACTTCCAATATGAGAGCTCCAAAGAAGTTTCCATGACGTAAAAATGGATATGGAGCAGAGTAAAAATGAGCAGAAAGACCAGCCAAAGTAGAACAGCTGGTCCACTTAAGTTGCAGCAAACACCAAGTTAGTGAAAGTCGAGCAAGAGAAGCAACGGAGACTAACCACCTTTGTCGATTTTCCATCTTTTTCCTACTGAAGTCGGACAGCACAATTGATCTTTTGAGCAGAGCTGCAGTATAGAATTCCAATTATACAACTACATCATCGCTCAAACGATATGATCCTCTGGAGATAATAAGACTATTTCAAGCCTAATAGGATTTTAACGGAAGGTAGGGAGATTGCTTACTACCTTTACATTCCCTGAGCTTTCAAATAACAACGAATGACCGGCCGACCACACCAGTTGGAAGATAAAGCGTCCTAGCACTAAGTTACTCAAATTGGGTCAATGAAGTTGTGGGTGATGGGTGAGCCGGGGGGATTTCTTTTTTGGATTTTGGATTTTGCTGCTGCAATTCTACGTCATTTTTTGAAGGGGAAATCTAGACATCTGGAGCAGTAGCCTCCCACCAAAGGTATAGTAATCTTTCACATCAAAATATATGCAGGAAAATTTGCACTTGCATCTTCAAGAATTATGGTCTGGATCCTTGCGGCTGCGAGAAGGAGGGAAACACAGAGAGTATCTGATGTGCAAACAATAGATTATCCTCCTCCCATTTGGCCTTTGGTATTGTCAACAGCATTTCAAGTTACTTTGATTTTATGAAGGTATGAGAAATGGAGACTTTGTTATTTTAATATTAGTATTGTGGGCTTCATTGTTAACACAGTGAATGCACACAAAAGAGCTGGCTAGGAGTATCCTGTTGGTCAAGAGGCAGTAACAGAATAAAACGCGCCTGACCCACAATCGCGCTATTCGCTAGCCGGTGTTCAACTCGCCAAAAAAGAATAGTGAGCAAAACGATACAAGAGCATTTAAAAATAAAAATTGTTAGATAAATTAGTTTAACGAGACAAAAGAGTTCAGATCCTCGATGCTGGTGACTCGGAAGCATTGTCGAAGTGGATCTTAATCTCTACTTTGATATCCCAGCTGCTCTGGGCTCTTCTTTTATTATACCAGTTTGAGTTGATCTGGCCTGAACCTTCTAATGATTTTTCGCAAGAATCACTGAACTGCTGGCGCTAAGCATGGTTGGATGTTCTCGATAAACTTCCTGAGTTTTAGCCAGCTGCAGCTCTGGGTTCCAAATCATGTTTGACTTAATTTGTGATACCTGATATGAGATTGTTGTATTTATATCTGAGGCGTTTAAGTGGGGCTAGCGGGCGGTGGCGCTGTTTATATAAAAAAGAATATATACACAATTCAAGTTGTGTTGAATGTCGCTTACGGAAAGGAATGTCATAGCGAAGGACACTTTAAGTTTGGTATTCGATAACGGATTGTGAATACTTGATAGCACAGGGCTTCCTCGCTAGCTTGATTGGACTCTTCATTAATGGTATTGATTATGAAATAGCTTATTGTCATATTCATTTCTAAAATTGTCTGAAAGTTCAAGGAAATTTATGTATGCTTTGCGTTTTTCAGCATACTGACTAAGACGATATGTACAGAAAGCCTAAATTCCTAACAGACATCTGAGACGGCCGCGTATTCCAGTCAAATTAACCACTCCAAACTGCTGGTCCAGGAAGCGTATACGACGTAGGCTACACAAATAATGAGTCTGCAACTTCGAAGTCCATAAGAAGTAAAACCTACTATAGGATAATATATGTTAATCATAAGGCCAGGATCCGTCGCCTTGTAAGCACCAGGAAATGCGACCAGAGGTCCTGGATTACCACTTCCCCCTCCCGTGACGTTGATCTGTCCACAAGATATGTAGAACTGAGCACCGCCTGCGGCACTGGCTGAATGCAAAGCAATATGTTCGACACGGAACAGATACTCGCCGCTTGGAAGTGAAGATGGTAGTTTAACTGTTACTTGTGTTGCTCCTATTCTCTGGGTTAGGCCTCTTTTGAGGGCTGAGGGCTGAAAAGAGATAACTACCATTACTAGGCCAGGTCAAACTACTCGACCCTAAGCCCCCTGGTCCTTGACCAAATATCTTAAACCAAACATTCCCGCTGCCATCCCAATTCGCTGCCGTCTTTCCACTCGGTACCTTGGCCAAATAGAATTGTAATGTCCCTGGATGACTAATTGATGATTTCGCTGTAAATCCCACTGTTGAGCCAGCAGCTACGGTTTGCGTAGAAGCTGACTTAGTCGCACCGTCGATGTTACAGCGTATAGATACAGAGTTGATATCGGTGACGGGTCCGTTGCTGTAGTAACCAGTCCATTGACGTACGTATTGCCATTCCGTTGAGACGGCACCGTTCTGGATACATATATTAGGACTGTGTTTTTGTTGAAGCTTTAGATGGGTGTAGTCATAAACTTAGATACTCTGAGAACTGCTATACAACAAAGAACTATCAAGTTTTCTCTCGCAGCTCTCAGCTATCTCAAGTGTATCTACCCTAGAGGGAGAGGTATACCGTAATTAGTGATGGGAAGACGTAGTGGGCATTTGCCGCCGTCACCAGCGCTAAAAGGAAAGTCGGAAACTGCATATTTACGAAATTGGAGATATAAATTGATATTAAAAGAAAGACAGTGGGAATGAGGGAGTGACTTCGTTTCTTATAAACTCTGGCCGTGGATAGTAGTATTCTCCCCGATTAGGAAATGTAGCCACATGCAATTTATCCTTAATTGAAGCAACTCTTTATCCAACCAAGGAAAAATGCAACCTCGAATCGGGCTTCGGCTATGTACCCCACAACATAAAAATACCGAGTCTGGCGATATTATCTCAGGGATACCAGTGGAAGAGCTAGAGGAAGTGGGGCAAATCATATATATTCTTGAACAGATGATCAGAGTGATCCTACTCCAAGGGTTTCGGAATTTTGAGATGGAGTAAGCAATTTGACTGTGAGTGGCGATATGAGAACTTTCGGTTACCTTTCTAACAAAAGAATATTCCGTTGATGCGTCTCGAGCTGGCAGAATTTGGTATTGGCATCTCGGCATCTCGAAAAAAGGAATTTCAGTCCCACATGGTTGACAGACGACCACATTACAGGCTTCAGATGTTGCAAACCGACGGCTCTACTTGCCTCTCTGCCTGGTCTTGAGAATGAAGATCTTAGAGGTTATGCATTTAATTCTCCACTACAGATTGATTTTCCAAGACAGCTAAAGCTCTGCCAACCAAGTGTATACTCCCTGTCACTAGAACATGGATAGAAAGTTTCCTTCCTTTTTGCTCCCAATCGGACCGCCATTCGAGACTTGTCTCTGATGGTTGCCTCTCAGTAGTTTTGGGATTAACCCAGTGCCGCAGATGCTCCGGGCTATAACATTGACAGTTTTTGATAATGGCGTCTTCGGGTACGATGACAAGTTTCCTGACAAACTCGATAGCATCTGTTACTCCTGGCAGTACCACAATTTCACTTTGTTTGCCGTACATGGTCTTCCATCCATCCGCTAACAAGTGCTGGAATGATAGACTTGCAATGGCCTGGTTGGTCATGTTAATTTTTCTCTGCTAATATATCTTTAAGGATTTGACCTACATCTTTATCATGCATGTGATTGACAAATTCTTTTTGAAAAGTTCCGTGTATTTGTGAGGCACTAGGGCAGAATATTACATGCTGGAAGGGGTTTGCCCGAGAATGTAAGCATTTTAGAAGTTTCATAGCATCACGATCTCCTTGTTGATTGAATATTAGGACACGCAACGCAGGGGCTTTCCCACCCTCGACTAAATTGCTCCAGCGGCTGATAATGATTAGCGCCTATAAATTATTGAAATCGATAACCTACTTTTTAAATTCATCCTTGTACCAATCTACCACGGCCTTCATACTTAAATCTGTATGTGCGCCATCTAAATACCATGTAATAGGCTTAATTTTAATTAGTAGATGTTGATGTGTATATATGAGACAAATTAGGATGAAATGACATACTCCTTCCTCTCTTATATCGTATTTACCGGGAAGTACTGCCTGCTCCAGACCATCAATGAACTCTCGGCTCAACTTCTGAGGTTGTATTTCTTCCATTGAACGATGAGTCAGGCGGATAGAGTCTGTGATAATTTTCCCAAGCACAGTTTGTGCGAGACTGACTGCAAGATTTGCGTTTGATCTATGCTTCAGTGTCAATATTACGGTCCAACTATAACGGTATTGCGCTTGGCCGACCAAGGATTAGACAACAACATACCTCTGAGTGTGAATGTTTGGCTTGATATTGACGTCATCTATTCTCCGAGAGGAGAAGTGATTATTTTGCGCAACACAAGTCAGATTGACATTGAGTTCCTTCGCTCTCTGCTTGATGACCTCGGAAGCCGTCGCGTGTGGAGCTTGATTGACGTAGAAGGATGGACTACCTGTCTTCTGTATCCCAGCCTTTTGACTTGCAATCTCGTCAATTGTTTCTCCGAGAGTAAACGTATGATCAAGATCTAATTTGGTTATACCTGTGCAAGCTGGGTGTTCCACAATGTTTGTCGAGTCAAATTTGCCACCAATACCTGTCTCATAAATTGCAACATTGATGCCTTCTTGGAGGAAAACATGAAAGCTCATCAAGGTTAAGAATTTGAAATATCCAGGCTTTTCATCCACGGGTAGATCTTTTAATTCGCCTCTCAATGTAGCTAGCTTATATTTCATTGTGAGTAGATCCCAAACTTCGAAGAAATACTTGGCGAACATTTCCGGGGAAATTGGCGTAGAGTTGATGCGGATTCGCTCACGAACGTCAACAAGATGTGGTGAAGTATAGAGCCCGACTTTCTTTGGAAAGTTGTATTTCTTCCGATATTGGGCTAGAATTGAATCCACGTATGCACAGGTAGTCCCTTTGCCTTTGGTACCAGCCACATGGACAACATTAAGTTTGTCTAAATCCGAAACCTGATTAACAATTAGGTTTTTGAAGGACCGAGACAAAGAGAAAGGAAGGTAAGTTACAGAATGGCCGATCATAGAGAGATACTTAATCATGTCTTGAATGACAGTATCATCCGGCCTGAAGCCAGCTGCTCTCTTTTCTGCCAGAACCTTGTGAGAAGTTTGAAGGGTATTGAGATGAGTGAGGGCATCCTACACCTAGTTAGCACTAAACAACCAAAATCCAAGAGCCTGCTTATTCTCTTCAATTCACTAAACTACCACCTCGATAATATACCATGTGTCATCATATCGCAAAACTTACATCATAAGTTCTAGTTGCGTATGATCTTACCGCGAATCCATTGCATTGAAAAGATTTACCCCTTGCTGTACGGTATAGAACCCGTAAAGCCGGCCGATACTGCGAGGTCATGTTGATGGTGACTAGTAATGTTAATTGGGAAGCGAGATTTGAACATTTGAACAAAGCTATATCATGTGACCAAACTTATTACCTCTCACAAGGCCACGATTGGTTTATGTATTCTGGCATCCTAAATTGCATCGTAGAGTATCATAGAGAATTGGATCTTCAAATTTTAGTAATTTAATAAATGGCAAATCGGCTTTAGGAGGACTGAAGCAATATAGAAGAAGTTGCAAGATAGCATCAGCTCAATATAGTTGATTTTGCTGACAGCTACATAACACGGCACGCTAAATACGCCCTTGACATACTAAATGCCGAAATAAACCAATCTTATACAAATCTTAATTAATATGTCTCGTCCACACTTCTCATCAACTCTGCATTTAAACGAGCAATCTCCTCTCTTGCTCTAACATCCTCTGGATCCTCAATTTTCTCTGGCTGAGCGATCTTTGCTTCATCCTCCTTTAAAGGTGCTGGTTCCGACACCTCAGCTTCAGCTACCTCTACATCATGCTGTTCTGCAGGTTTTACTTCAGAGATCATGGGAGGAGAGGTCACTGCCTCTTCAGCCTTAGGCTCATCGGCCTCAACATTCTTTTGATTCTCTAGCGACGCTGCTTCTGAAGTCATAGAAGGCTCGGGAGTCTCCTTAGTGATAGCTTCTGGGGTCGTATTGTCAGGTGCAACAGTCTGATCCGCCTTGATACTTGGCGATTGTTCCGCGATCACTGGGTTGCGGGCTTGTATTGGGGACTCGACTACTGGAGAAAGGACCTGGTGAAAGGGCTCAGGATTAATTTCTGGTTCTTCAGCAACCTCTGGCTCATCCAGGGCCGGTGCAGGTGTAGTGAGGGTATCTTCCTCGGCAGTCTCCTGCACGGACACATCAATTTCTTCGGGTGTCGATTCTTCTTCCTTGAGATCCTCAAGACTTGGTGCCTCTATCGAATCATCTACGACTACAGGTTCAGCTGCCTCAGCTGTCTTGGCAGATTCTGATACTCCGGTCTCTTTTGAATCTTCAGCCTTAAGTGGCTTTTCAACAGTCTCAGAGGCTTCCTTTGGCGTCTTCTCTACGATCTTGACATTTCCCACAACTGGATCGGCTTTATTTTCTGGTTCTTTCTTTCCATGCTTAGAGACAGAAGTTGCAACCTTAGCAATTGGCTTGGCAACCGGCTTAGTGACAGCTGCTGCTGCTTTCACAGCTGGGTTTGGGACACGAGGGCTTCCCTTTGGTGCCTCATGTGTTCTGTGATTAGTTTCCCTAGTAGCTGGACGCTTGACAGACGTAGCCCGCTTGGGCGGCGTACTTGGACCAGTTGCAGCAGTTTTAGAAGCCGACGAGGTAGTGGGGCGCATCATTCTATTCAAGAACGAATCATCAGCTGGAGCCGATTTAGACAAACTTTGACGAGATGATTGCTTCTTTAGAGTTGCGGGAGGTGGTCCGAGGGAGGGTCGTCCAGAAGTGGAGGTTTTGTTCAAGGTAGATGCCTTGCGAGTTAGTGTAGATGTTTTGCTAGTAGAAGTAGTACTGGTGCGGCTTGGTGAGCGTACAACACCACTATGGGCTTGTAGGCTGTTGGTAGAAGGCGACTTTCCAGTAGCTCGACTCAGTGAACGTCGTGGAGGTGGTGCTGAAGTAGCGGTCTTTGATCCTGATGATGCAGTATGTGCCATCAAAGAGGCTGGGAGCTTGACTGGTCGCGTAGGAGATCTTGGTTTTGGCTTCACAAATCCTGTCTGTGGTGGAGACGCGTGAATCCGTGTCTTGGGTGGAGATACATGCGATGCTGCAGTTGAAGACGGGCGGCTTGCCGGTTTCCTAGTATGAGCTGGTGCCAAAGACGATCTACTCGCCTTCTTTTGTGGCTTCTTCTCCGACATCTTACCCGATTGCTCCGTTGTACGCCCTCGGCCTCTGGGCGTTGTCGGTGTTTTTGGAACAGCTGGTGACTTCACTGGGGAAGTTTTCGGCGCTACGGCTGCCTTTGCAGTGGAAATTGGTGTAGGCCGAGTATTCGTCTTGCTTAGTGGTGCCTTTTCTGCTGCTACCTTTGATTTTGGTGTTCCATTGCTATTCCCATTTGATTTCATCCCTTCTGAGCCATTGATAACTTCCACTGCCTTCTTGGCTTCAACCTTTGGAACTTCCTTGGGCGCCATGGCCACCTTCTCATCTGTTGCTGTATTCGGCGTCTCCATCTCGGGTATCGAATCTTCTACTACTGCCCCGCTCTTCTTTCTGGTATATTCCGAGGCAGAGGAGTCTGATCTTCCCATGCCAGGTCGTCGCTCCTCATCATTGCTGAAGCTTGTCCGCCGGGTAGATGATCTTGGCTCACCACTTGTATCCCTTCTCATTTGCAGTCCCATTTGGCCACTCTTCTCTACCATTACAAAACTTGTGCGAATTTTGGAGAGAGGACGAGGGGAGGTACCATTGCTCGCAATGCCTGCAGTAATTCAGCGAAAGCTCAAGAGGGCAACAAACGGTAAATACCAACCTGATGTTGATGCTGGAGAACGACCTCTATCTGCTGGTGGACTGGTATCTGGGTCTTTGTTCTCGAACATTGCCCGCAGATTGCGAACTCCTCCAGACATCTTGCCAGACTTCGAGACACAACTGGTGAGATGTTGATTAAGGGTAAGCCTGAAGGCTGTTGGATGTCCTAAGAGGCTTCACCTTTCAAGAGTGACGGATGAAAGGTAATATGCTGAAATGGGCTCTCCAGGTAATAGATTTGTAGTAGTTGACGCCCCCCCTTGCATGCGCCTGAGCCTTCTAAATTATGAAGTGGTATGGAGTGCTGCTAGTTCCACAAACGGAGAAGCGGTGGGTGCCTGGGCTGCAGGTGGAACACGGCAGGAATTGTAAACAAACGCGATGAGAATAAGAGAAAGGCTTCCAGAGCTTGTTTCTACATGTGCTGTAGGTGTTCTTTGTGTTAAGGATCGTGGTGGCAGGTGTCACACTGGCCGTCTCGGGTCTATATTGTTGTTGTTATTATGCAGGGGGCAACTCATTGATACGTCGGACTGCCACTGAGGGGGGAGGAAGCTTAAAACAGACGTGTTCCAGAAAAAGGGGTTCGAAATGAGACGGAGCTCGGAGCTTTACGAACCGAGGCGTCTTGACCTTGAAATCTTTGGCCCGACATCGCTTCACTGAATAGAAACAACAATCAAAATGGCAGCGAGAACATTGCGAATAGGTGCGGGATTCCTCAATTGATATCTAGTATACAAAAGATAGCTAACCTAGCACAATTGTAGGTCTTATTCCTGGGGATGGCATAGGAAAGGAGGTGATACCTGCGGGGAGACGCATCCTGGAAGCTCTTCCAGCATCTTTGAAGCTGAAATTTGAATTTGTCGATTTAAAGGCCGGATTTGAGACCTTCGAGCAGACGGGTGCCGCACTGCCGGACAAGACAGTGGAAATTCTCAAGAACGAG
>Ga0247809_1000707_pt1 | contig 15251 bp, 9 predicted proteins | sample UWRJL104311B1_FD_180951 | JGI IMG/M metagenome (GOLD analysis project Ga0247809, IMG submission 180951) | Plant litter microbial communities from Arlington Agricultural Research Station in Wisconsin, United States - UWRJ-L104-311B-1 | ecosystem: Environmental > Terrestrial > Plant litter >...
ATTGAGCTCGCTGTGGAAGGAATGAAACTTGGTGCAAATGATTTTATCAATAAACCCTGGAGCAACGATTATCTATTGCAAACCGTAGAAACCTTATTACAGTTAAATGGTAAGTCGGCCGTTTCGCAAAGCAGGAAATCGTTGACAAAAAAATACAATTTCTCACAAATCATTGGCGAAGACGCTGGTTTGATCCGTATTTTAGAAACCGTTGGAAGAGTTGCATCGACAAATGCTTCGGTATTAATTACCGGGGAAAGTGGTACGGGTAAAGAGCTGATTGCCGAAGCCATTCATGAAAATAGTACCCGTTCTGCCAGGGCATTTGTTAAAGTAAACCTGGGGGGAATATCCTCTTCCTTATTCGAAAGTGAAATGTTTGGCCATGTTCGCGGAGCTTTTACCGATGCCCGTTTTGATCGAACAGGGCGTTTTGAAATGGCCAATAAAGGCACCATCTTTTTGGATGAAATTGGTGATTTGGAAGCATCCAGTCAGGTGAAGCTTTTACGCGTTTTGCAAGACAGAACTTACGAGGTGTTAGGCAGCAGCCGTACAAAAACTGTCGATATCCGTGTGGTATGTGCCACAAATAAAAACCTGAATGAAATGGTATCTTCAGGTTTGTTCAGGGAGGACTTATTATACCGAATTAACCTGATCAGCATTCATTTACCTGCCCTTAGAGAACGCCCGACTGATATTCCGCTCCTGGTAAAGTTCTTTATCGACAATATGAAAGAACTTTATGGTCGCCCGGATCTGCAAGTTTCTCCGGCGGCCATGCGATGGTTGCAGCAGTTGCCTTTGCCGGGAAATATCCGCCAGTTAAAAAACCTCGTAGAGCGCACTGTTTTAATCAGCAGTACAGATGAATTGGGTGTTGATGATTTTCAATCACAACTCAATTTATCACCATTAAAAAATGATAAGGTTAGGTTGCCAGGTGTTGGTACCATGACTTTAGACCAAATGGAGGCTGAAATGGTTAAACAAGCGATGAATTTTCATAAAAACAGAATTACAAAAGCTGCAGCTGCTCTGGGGATTACCAGAAATGCATTATACCGCCGTTTAGAAAAACATCAAATTCCTTTTAATGAACCTGAAGACTAAGTACATTCTTTTCATCACTATTCTTCACCTGATTTGCCTGGTGCTGAGTTATTTTATTTTTCAAAAAGAGAAGCTGGTTTTTATGCTTACAGAGGTGGCAATTTTCATTTCTGTTGCTATTGCTATCAATTTATACAAGCAGTTAATTAGTCCCCTTACTTATTTAAAACAAGGTATATCTGCCATCAAGGATAAAGATTTTAATGTTAAATTTTTAGCCACCGGCAAAAAGGATGTTGATGAACTGGTTGATGTTTATAACCGAATGATTGATGAATTGAGGGCTGAAAGAACCAGGCAGGAAGAGCAGCATTTTTTTCTTGAAAAGCTCATTCAAACTTCTCCAACAGGAATTATTACGCTTGATTTTGATCAGCAGATCAAGCAAATTAATCCCAAAGCGCTGGAAATTTTAAAGGCCAATTCTGATTTGCTGGAAACACACATCCATGATATGAAAAGCGGAACATCAAAAATGATACGTGTTGATGGTTTGCAAAGTTATAAAGTCCAAAAATCTAAGTTTATTGACAGAGGTTTCGAACGGATTTTTATCATGCTGGAGGAGGTCACAGCCGAGATTTTTGCCGCCGAAAAAGGTGTTTATCATAAGGTGATCAGAATGATGGCCCATGAGGTTAATAATACCATTGGGCCGGTAAATTCGATTATTACTACCGCATTAGCCCAGCAAAGTTTATGGATGAATGATGAAGAATTGATGCTCAAAAGTGCAATGAAGGTAGCGTTAGACAGAAACCAGAACTTAAATGTTTTTATGCGGAATTTTGCTGATTTGGTGAAGCTGCCAAAAGCCAACTGCAAACCTATTGACCTGGTTGAGCTACTCATATCCATTACCGAATTAATGCATTTCACCGTAAATGAAAAAAATATAAGCTTTGAATTTCCGGTTCAGGATAAACCGTTCTTCATCGAAGCTGATGTAGAGCAAATGGAACAAGCTTTACTCAACATTGTAAAAAATGCAGTTGAGGCTATTGGCAGCAATGGTGTGATTAAAATTGATCTTGATTATGAAGATTATAGTCTAACCATTACGAATTCAGGAAATGGAATATCTGTCGAAAACGAAAAAAAACTGTTCAGCCCTTTTTTTTCAACCAAAAAAGATGGGCAGGGCATCGGTCTTACCCTGGTTAGGGAAATTCTATTGAATCACCATTTTGGTTTCCGGTTAAAAACCTATGGTGTGGATGATACGAGGTTTGAGATAACGTTTAGGAATTAATCCGGTGTGTATGTACTATAAACAACCAAATGTGTAAAGCAGGGTTTAGATTTTTATTTAAATAACTGGCAACTAGGTTTATAATACTGTAGCGTTTCTTAATATAAGTACGTTCATTCATTTATTAGGCTATAATTAACATTACTCATCTTTAATTCAATTTCCGCATTATGAATCTTTGCAGAACTTATACCGCGTTCACATTCGTACTAAGAAAGGCTTTTATATTATTGGTTGTTATCGGACTGTTAGCTGGTTGTAAAAAGAACGACCCTACAGTAAAAGATGGTCCATTAGCCGGTGGATATTCCATTTTGGTCAATAAAGGCAATATCCTTGTCAGTGGCTTTAGATCAGAAAAAGGCATGTTCAGTACGAAATATTGGGTCAATGGCGAAAGTGTCGATCAGTCCAGATTTACGGAACTTGTGGCAAATCAACAGGCTTACCGGCAAGCTGTGGATGAGAAATACAGAACCGGTTATGTGTACAAAGACAGTAACGGAGAAATTCAGCGCTACCGCTTCGAACAGGGTAATGGGAGCGAAGAAGGACGTTTACTTTATTATAAAAACAATTCCATTGTGCGAATGGGGAACGACAGCATTGGCGTGATGACATCCGTTACTTTCTATAATGACAAGCCTTTTTTTGCCGGATCTTTGGGAAAGAAGTCACCTGGGATAACTGGTGGCATGTCTTACTCTCCAAAAAAGGCTTTTATATGGGATGGGGATTCGCCTCTGACCGAGTTGTTACTTCCGGCAGAAAGTACTCTTTTCTGGGGTGTCAGCACAATCTATTCCAATAGTCCCAATGAGTTTTATGTTGGAGGGCTTTGCGGTGTCCCTATGTATTGGAAAAACACTGATCCCGTTGTACTTGATAAACGTTTTGGCGAAGTCTGGCAAATCACTCAATCAGGTTCGGATATTTATGCAGTGGGTTTAATTAATAAATACAATTCAAATAGTACCGGGCATACGGCATGTTTTTGGAAGAACGGAACGCTTTACGAACTTGAAGACAATGCCCAGGCTTATGGTATTTTCCTAGATGGGAATGATATTTATGTGACCGGTTCAGTTGGAAAAGTTCCGGCCCACTACAGGCCTTGCTATTGGAAAAATGGGGTAAGGGTTGACTTGCCTATGTAAAGTAAAGATCGGGGAGTGTAAAATGAAGTGGTGTTGACATTTATATATTATTTTCCATTCCTCAGCATGGATGTAACCCTCCTAAAAATCGGACTCTTTTGAAAGGCGAAAATCTCTACTTTATAAAAGTCATGTTTTGCGGGGAGAGGTCGAATATCTATAAGAATAATTAATACCTTAAAGGTAAATCTATATTGATATTATTTACTAATGACGTAACTTGTCATTTCTTAACTAAGATATTTCATGAATTTCTTTTTTATAATTATCTGTAGGCTTGTATTCTACAAAATGTTGGAATTTCCTAGGTATAGTTTTAGAATAAATCCTGCATAATTTGCTTAAATCCACCTCAAGAATGATTTTTGAAATCTTTGATTTCTCTATTCTTGAAGTATAAGTATGTGTAGATCTGCCAAAAGAGCCAATAAAATCTTGATTGAATTCCCTTGTGTCAAAATAATCAATTAACATCGCTTCAGCTACTTGAGTAACAAATGGCCTGTCAGCGTTTAATTCTATAAGGTCATTCCTGTATCTTTTTTTCATCGTTTCCCAAGAGCCAACCCCCCTTAAATTTTCTGACATTGTTACCATATTTATTTTGTATACAAATGAGCATAATATAATATAGACTTCTTTATCAAAATATTTCTTGGTGCATTTATCTAGTATTTTTTGAAATTTGCTATGGCTTTCTAACCTTTTAACAGGGCTTGTCACTTTATCCATTTTTAAAGATTTACCTATATAGAGAACTTCGAAATCATTAAACTTTTCCGTTGATAAGTGGCTGGTCTGTCGTAAAGCGTACATAGATTTTCCTTCAATAGCTACTTTGGTAGAATAAAGTGACTTATCATAAAAATAGCCATTGTCGTCTTTAAGATTAAATCTGGAATATGGTTCTTCTGATTCAATCAAGAGTTGTCCAATAACATCCCGGTTTAGATCCATTATCACGGTAATCTCATCAAATTCAAATTTATTCTGAATTTTAAATTTTAACTCGATTTGTCGGCCATTTTGATTCAAAGATGTCGGATCAATTATTACTCTAGGCCTGATGCCAATTATATAAATATTGCAAGGTTCTTCTTCTGTAAAATGTTCTTCATATTTTACATAGCCAAATTCGTCAGATTGGGTTTCCCAATAATTTTTCAGGAAAATATCTAGGTGGAGCATATTTAATTTAGATGAAAGATGTATAAAATTCAATAAGTAATTGATCTATTAATTATCTAGTAATTGATTTATAGCGTTTAGAGCGCATATCAAACGCATGTTCAGTCCCTTCCATAACATCACATATTTCTTTTTTTATCTCTTTATCTTCCACCGTTCCAGAAAGTAAAACAGATAGTTTTTTACTTTCTGAATTCATGGACAAAATATATTCAGCATCACCATTAACTGGTATATTAGCATTGTGAGTCACAACAATAATTTGCCTAAATTCTTTGGCTTGCTTTAATCTATCTACTATCAGTTCGTAAACTAAGCGATTATCAAGGTCATCTTCAGGTTGATCTAGTAATAATGGAATATTACCTTGTGAAAGAATAAATGTTAAAATTGCTGTAGTTTTTTGTCCAGCTGAAGCAGTAGATAATGGTTTAAAACTTGTAGATCCTGAAGGTTTGTATTTGATTTCGATTTCGTCATCCGGCCAAAGGAGATCAATTTCATCAAACTGGGGATCGGAAAGATTATTGATAAGATTTGTAAAATGGCCACCAATACCAGTTGTACTTATTCCGGCTTTAAGTTTTTTAAATATATCCTTAACATCTTTGATCTTTTGTTCTACGTTTCCAGTGAAAGCAAGATCGGTTAAGAAATCGATATCGCTATCAAATCCGATAGGTCTTTGCAAAATTGCTCTAAGTTTCTCGACGAAATCAACTCTATTCCTAAAAGGAATAATTGATACTTTTATTTTGTCATCTTGCATCAGATTTTTCACATACTCTGATCTAGCGTTAAAAATATCCTTTGTTTTTGTTAGAAATTTATCTTTTAATTGTTCTCTTTCACCAATTTCAGTTGCTAGAGTAGATTCGAGTAAGATGATTCTATCTATGTCAACAGTTTTAATGGATTTGGCTTCAATAAGGGTTTCAAATTTTGAAATATCATTTATACCTTGTAGTTCTAGCTCATTTTTTTTTAATTCGAATTGTGCTTCATTTTTATCATAGTTATCTTTCCAAATAGTTTTAGATAATGAAGTTTCAAATTTTTCTCTAAGTTCATTTGCACTTTCTTTTAGTTTTTTAAGCTCACTTTTAATCAAAATATATCCATCTGAAATCTCCTTTGTTAGCTTCTGAAACTCATCTGCTTCTTTCTGATCAAAAGTTGTATAATCTATATTTGGAACTTCAATCAAACCAATTATTGATTCTAGTTCAATCTCTTTGGAAGAAACTTCCAGAATGTATTCCTTAAAGATGTTCTTCTGAGATTCGAACTTTTCTTTTGATATTAACAGTGCTGCTATTCCGCTTGTTTGATATAATTGAATCTGTTCTTCTACATCCTTAATTTCTGTTTCTAATTTTCCTTTTCCTGAAATTTGTTCCTGTATTGTACGTATAGAAGCAGACTTTTCTAAAAAGGATTTTCTAATAATTTCTCTTTCACTTTTTAATTCATCTACACCAGTAATCGATTTGTCAATACGTTCTTTTAGGGAGTTCGGTCGCTGGGCTATTTCATAAATTTGTTTTTGTGAATAATGTTCATATTGAAAAAAGTCAATATATCCAGCAGCATTTTCTACGTTCCATGTTGTTGAAGCGCTATCAAATTTTTCAATTACGATAGACTGTGTTGCGGAGTTCGTTATCGAGGACGCGCGAATTCTATGCAAGATGTTATTCCTAACAAACTCAACCTCTATTATTGTATCATCAGTAATTACTCCTTTTTCACTTCGGGAGTCATATTTCCTATAAAAGTCATTGTGATCCGCTAATATTTCATGTAAAGTCGCAATATCAGAAGTCTGATTAAAGAGTCCTCTTACGAATCTTAATATACTAGATTTACCACTTCCTCTGCCTCCAATAATAGTTGTGAGTTGGGGACTTAAATCTAGATGCAATGGAGTTGTATGATCTGTTATTGATGCCTTTAAAACACTAATGGATTTCATATATAGGTCTGGAGTACTGTAAGGATTAACAGTTGTGTCAAAATCATTTCTAACCCTAAACTTTAGCATTAGCAAGGCTTGCCTAAGGCCCTCTAAAGTTGGAACTTCATCCATCTTTATCCAGGTAGATCTAGTACCTATTCCATCTAGACCATGCTTAGAGTTTTTGGGACCGTGTGGATTATCAGAAAATGTCAATATTGCCAATCCAGATGACAAAGCATATTTTACTGGTGTGTGCCACTCCTTTAAAATTGCATCGTCAACTGAAGGTTGGGGTTGTGCGTAATAATCATTTAGCCTTTGCTTTAAAGTTGAATTACCAATAGTAACAAGCGATGGATTCATGAATTCTTTATGCACTACCTGAACAGCATTTATATAATCTAGTTCGAAGAATTTTTTCAAATTATCTACGCTAGTAGAACCTAGACCATTATATTCATCGATATGTGCAGGAATTATTAAAGCTCCTTCCTTGTGAGCAATCTCTGCAACATCGAAAATACTATCCGATGTAAAAGCATTCTGATTGGCAAAATCAGCTCTATTAATATTACATTTGATCAGAAAATCATTTATGTCTGAAGATTTTTTTGTGACATCGAATAAAATTAAAAGATGAACTTTTGAAGTATCACAAGTTATTTCAACACCTGGAAACACAATTAGATCTGTCCCAGCAGCAGCTGCTTTAATAGAATCAATTTGATTACCTGTATTATGATCGGTCACCGCTACACAGTTTAAGCCTTGCACTAAAGCTCTTTGTACCCATTGTTCTGATGTTACACTTCTATCCTGAAAGCAAGCACTTCCAATTGTATGTAAATGTAAGTCACATTTAAACCATCTTGTTCCTTTAAATTCAATTTTTGATATCATATTATGAGTCAATGTTAATTTCGATTTGAGTAAATTAGGTTTTTTTTTAAGCTCATCAAAGAAATGCAGCGTATATCTAAATATACTTAATAAGGAAAAATGTATACAGAGAATTGTTAAAGTAAGAATAACCTTGTAGTTGTTGTTGTGAAATGTTGACGAATTTGAAAGCCTTCATTGTTATGAATAAAGCACCACAATGGTAATGGAAGATCGTTAAATTACCAATAAGACTTAATTTCTGTTACAGTGTAGCCAACTGGTACTTTTGTATCGCTGAGTTATCAATTTTATCAATTATCTCAGAGAGGTAAGAAATATGTTCAATCATATCGGTAATACATAACTGGTGCTCATCATTAAGGTTGAATTGTCCAGGATAAAACTGTAAAAATTTCTCATCAACGATACCATTTCGGTGCGCATACAGATGTCGGATTTGTAGGATCTTTTCAATACTGTCTTGTTCAGTTGCGTCAATAACATTCAAGTCCTTGATCTGGGGGTTATCAGAAATGAATCCCTTCACGCTTCCCCTCTGTAATTTGCCTAATTTTTTTTTCGCATAGAACAGAACAAATTCCTGCATATCTGCACAATCAAGTACTTCTTTTATGGTAACCTGTTGATTAGATTTGAGTGTTGCAGGGTTTGCCAGAAAAATTTCGTACAAAAGGTCGGTTAGATAAATTTCAAAATTATCAGCACATGAAGAAAGCAATATTCTGATGAGAATCTTTCCTTCTTGATTTGTAGTGGGTATGGTGATTGATTCAGGATAAAGTATGGCACTAAGGTCTTCAATGATATTGAGGACACTTGAATAATGGTCGATAAATTTCGACTTCGCACCGGTACCCGACACTCGAATGTTGTTTAATTCTTCTGCCAATTGCTGAATTAACGGAAGCCTATTAGATTTTTCCTGTTTTATTTCAGGATTGGAAAGCATAATTTTGATTCCCTGCCGTACATAGATTTTGCTTTCTATGGCGATAGGTGAGATAGCCTTTTCCACCTCAATGACATATAAACGTTTCCCTTTATGCGTCATATATTCATACTTTACCTCGGGTTTGGGCAATAGTAAATCAATAGCCTTGTGGGTAACACCATTGGCATGAAAATCTTCACTCAAACCTGCCACTGTTAGCTCACCATTTGCCTGATGTACCCCTAACACAATAAATCCTCCATTTGAATTGGCAAATGCAGCGATCATCTGAGCCAGGCTCCTTGCTGGAGGCAAGACTGCCTTATACTCCAACTGTTCATTTTCAGGATCACCGATAACAAGTGATATTTTTTTCTCTGATTCCATACCTAAACTGGGAATTTTACTATTTGTGCCTTCTTCAACAAATGTCCTAATGAAATGTTCCGGGGTTTGATTCCATTGTCAATCCATAGCTCTGAGGCGGTATAATCAAGTGTATCCCGTTCAGAACCATAGTAAATTATTACCTCACCGTTGTATGCAGGTCTTGCCACAATATTTATCTCCATGCCATTTTTTCTTATTCCTGCTAGAATTGTAGGTGCAGTAGTATCATCAAGATCCTCCAAATCGTAGTCGTCCAATTGTTCCAGATGTGATATGATCTGTTTTTTTGCTTTCTTTATTAAACTTTGGGCATAGACAAACATATCTGTAGTAGGCGTTGACTTATGGGAAAACAGGGCTGCTAGATCCTTGTCCTTAATTGCCTCCTCCCATTCCTTCAAAGAGGATATTCCCATGTTTGCAAGTATTTCCTGTGTAACAGGAAGTATTGCATATGTTTCTTCTACTGTATGACTACTTCCGTCGAGGAGTTCCCGTAATTTCTCCAAATCGTCAACCTTATATTGTTTCAGTAATGAATATATTTCCGTTGCCTGTTCAATATTCTCAAAGAGCCTTGGATTATCCTTGATCACCTGTGCTACATTAGACAGGTGCGAAAAATCGGTAGTAACCCGCATAACCTTGTAAAGGCTATCCTTGTCATCAATTGTGTTCACAAACAAATCGGTCCGTTTTCTATATGTCTCCCCAAATAGTTCCTTGCCTTCTTCGGGATTGCTATCGAACCACCCGGACAATATAATGATTGCTTGTTTAAATGCTTGATTCTGGTTACTTGTGTTTTTTAATCGTTCATTTATCTTTATAGCAATTTCCTGCTTCTTTTTTACTGTGTAGCTTCCAAAACCAAGTTTGTTGTGAATTAGTATATCGTTCCAATCCTCACCCAGTAGTTGTAATACTTCAATAAGATCAGGATCTTTTATTTTGTCAAAAAACAGCTCGCTTTTAATCAAAAAATCTCCATTTTCATTTGGTATCATGGCATTTTTTTCGAATAGGGGAAGGTTTGCTTCTTCAGTTGAAATAAACTTACCCACTTCGTTGTACCATTTAAATGTTGCTTGTTCACCCTTTCCTAGCGCCTCAGATAGTTTGGCAATCGATTTCGATTTTGCAATATCTGATACCAATTCGGCATAGGTAATCTTGTTGACATCATCCCAGATTATCTCAACCCAATCATGCAAATCTTCTTTCCTGCAGACAGCTTTTGGGAAAAGATCAGATGTATACTGCCAGAGTTTTTCCCTTGTTTCCCTGTTATATGCTTTTAGTGGAAACCATAGTTCTTTTAACTGCCCAGGAGTTCCGTCCTGAAGTTCGACAATTGGCTTTTCAAGCAAAAATTTTCTTAATGGTTCTTGAATTGAATCGACATACCATTTCTTATCAAAAAAATCCTCATTAGTCGATGGGATCTTGGTTTTTGCTATGTTAAAAAGGTGTTGATAGGCTGGGACATTCAATTCATCAATAAGGTCTTCATAAAGGCCAAGAGCCTGCTCTAATAAATCCTTGTTTTCTAGAACTTCTGGGTCATTGTCTCCCTTTAGCCATACGCCGTCTCTCTCCGTCTGGGGATTAAAATAAAAGCTGTTTACTATTATTGGAAAATGGAAATTTTCTGTTCCAATTAGTGGAAAGTTGCAAAACAATTTGGGGATATCCTCCAAGGGACGTACTTCAAAATAACCATCTTCGTTTTTTATAGCCCGAGCTGCTATCGATACGGTTCCATTTGTGGCAAATAGCAATCTTACAATTGTCGATTTACCATTTCTGATCTTTTTTATTTTTTTAAACCCATCATTAAGCTCTGTTTGATTCTGAAATGTAATTGTTTCGTTCCTTACATTGTCAATTATTTCTACCGACTCTATTTCAGGTATGAAGGCTAATACATAAGGGATAAGATCCGTAAATTCGTCAACTCCAATCTGTGCTATTTCCTGCTGTTCTTCAGAATCTAAAGTATAGGTAAACGATGTGTTAAGTTCTTCGGGATCATAATTTTTTATTTCGCTATCTTCGGTAGAGGTATGGAATCCTGCCCATGCGTTTTCAATTTTAGGTACTAGTGCACCAGTTGTTTTTCCATTACGGTCCAGTAGAAAATCGAATGTGAACAGACTGCCATTCGCTGTCTCAACGATTCCTTTAATGTAGACCGCCTTTGATAGTAGATGGGTAGTCAGAAAACCAGTTCCGAACCTACCGGTGCGGGTACTGACCTCACCTTCTTCGACTTCTTTCGACGAGATCTGGTTGATCAAACCCCTGATATCCTTCTCTGTGAAGTGATTGCCATTATGTGAAAACTCAATCTGTTCAGAATCGTAGTCTATCCGTACAGAAACCTTTCTATCAGTTTCAGCCACACTATCCTTGGCATTCTGCAGGAGTTCCCATGCCCAGCGGCCATGGTTATTCTTTACTGTCTTTTCTAAATCATGAAGCCGTTTAATTATCTTATCTGCGATGGACCTGTTGCCGTCTTCCTTGCGGCCGTCCTCAATGGATTTAATCATATAGAGAGTTTAATTTAAAAACTAGGGATGAATGAGAGTATCAGCAGCGATAAAAAGCCAGCAAGAAAGCAGAAAATGGAAACCTTAATTGCATTTTTATTTGAACATTTCTTCTCAAACCAGCTCAGTTTATGATCGCTGTTCTCATCTCCCAACGTTGCAGGAATAGTTATCAATTTGCCCTTTGAGAAGCGATAGCCACGACCATTTACCAAACTGAAGGCCTCAGGTTCTGCATGGCGTGCCTGTGCTATACGGAAATCATAATATTTATTGTTTCTTAGAAAAGTCCCCAGCCAAAATGTATTGATGATTAATCCAATAATGGACATGATGATGGTAAGAGGATCAAAACTTGAAAAATGCTCCAGTTTGTTCTGGATAATAGTTCCTATTCCAATATTCAGACCGACAAACAGAACATTCATTTGCCATGAAATCTGCCCCTCGTAAAATTTAAGTTGCAGTGCAAATTCATATTTTTTTTCATTATCAATAGGGTGCTGGGTCGATTGGGGTTGTTGATGCGTTGCAGACATAAGTTATTAGGTAATAATGTATCATGCAATATAAGGAGAATTAAGAAAATTAGATTTTTTATAAGGTTAAAAAAATCCATAGTACTATTCTTTTTATGCCAATTTTCAATTAACCAATTATAAAAACAATTAATTCTTAAAATCAGATATGGTCAACCTTGTTACCTAGTATACCTTTTACTTGCCTATATCCAGTTTGATATTCAAAGGCAATCGCCATGTCAATAGCTTTGCTACTTCCTTATCAACAAATGTTTCTGTCCTGGATAGTTGAGCAGCCTCTCCATTTCTGATTGGATAATATCCAGAATGTCCTGTTTGATCTGCAGGTAATTGCGTTGCACCATAACGGCAAACCATGAGGGGTACGCACACTGCAGAAAAGTCCTTTTCCTTCTTTCGGAGAAGGAGCGAGCGGAAGTTGGGCAGAGCCCTACTTTGCTTGCCCCACGCGACGCGGTGGGGTTTTAGTCCACTGTTAAAATGACATAGAAGCCGAATTGTCCCCCTTAAGGGTGCGATATAACTGGTTATAAAGATATATGGATATGCAGGAAACATTGAGAACGTTAAAATATTTGGTGCAGGATGATGCGAAATTTGAAAAGATAGTTCTCAAGCTCGGCAGGTCAATACGATTAGTATTCCCGCAGATGGTGGACTGCTTCTATCGGAGCAAAAAAGATCCGACTAACCTAAACGATGAACTGTTGAAGAACACCATTCTTAAAGCGCGAAAGGAATAGATTGGCTTCATCAAAACACAGGATACTAACCGAATCACTCATCAAAGTTTTGTGAATTCGTGCGAAATTTGGCAATTCCCTAAAAGCAAAAACCCTGCTAATCATGCGATTGCAGGGTTTTATACATTTTGATAGTCTCTGATGTGATCCCGCTGGGATTCGAACCCAGGACCACTACATTAAAAGTGTAATGCTCTACCAGCTGAGCTACGGAATCAAAAGTTCTGCTGAACTTTTACTCTAACCGTTTCCGTTTAAAGTGATGCAAATGTAAGATTAGGATTAATATACTGCAACTAAATATTGGACTAAACAGGTACTAGGCTGATTTTAAGCCGGATTAATTTCATCCAAGATGAATTCCCTGTTAATTTTACAACAATTCAGGGCTTTTTACGTTAAAAAAGCCCTGAATAATTCTTTATTTTAATATGTTTTCTGCTTCAGATTTCTTTCTGCCGATGTTAAATAACACAAATCCCATAAAGAGGAAGATTAAAACACCGAGAATCTGATAGCCTCCGGAACCAAACCAGGTAGTGAAGATGGGCTCAACGCTTACTTTTTCCAGGTTGTTCTTCACTGAGGGGATGACCATGAGGATAGCGACAACCACGCCGGCCAATGCTCCACCGGCGACTAATCCAGTGGCAAAAAGGTTACCTGGGCCTAATTCTTCTTCTTCGGCAGTTTTAGCTTTCTTTTTCTCTCTCCATTCCACAATACCTTTAATGGCACCACCTGCGAAAATCGGCAGGGTAGTAGAAAGGGGTAAATAAGCACCTACAGCGAATGATAATGAATTGATGCCACATAGTTCTATGGTGATAGCGATAAATACACCTACAAGCACATATTGCCAGTCCAGGTTAAAAGAAAGCATTCCTTTAATGAGGGTAGCCATCAATGTAGCTTGTGGTGCAGAATACTCTGCGGTACCGATAGCGTGTTTAATGCCCTGGGCTAACATTTCGGGAGTAGGCGTATCTAGAATGCGGACGGTTAGTCCGATCACTATAGAAGAAACGATTACACCGATAAATAAAGCGAGTTGTTGATATCTTGGGGTTGCGCCGATAATGTAACCTGTTTTTAAATCTTGTGAGGTTGCACCTGCGTTTGCTGCTGCGATACAGATCATACCACCCACGACTAAAGCCATAGGTTCGTAGACCTTTCCTGTCCACCCAACGGCAATAAAGATCAGGCAGGTTCCCATAATGGTAGCGATAGTCATCCCGGAGATCGGGTTGTTGCTGGAACCGATGAGTCCGACAATTCTGCTGGAAACGGTAACGAAGAATGCACCAAATACGACAACGAGGATTCCGATCAACAGGTTGCTCATGATGCCGGTACTTGGAATTTGTGGTAAAACTGCAACAAGGATAATCAGGGCTAAACTACCGAGCCCGACTACCTTCAGGGATAGATCGCGATCTGTTCTTTTAGTTTCGGAAACGGTTTTTCCTTCTTTAATGGAACCCATACTTTCTTTGAAGGAAGAAACAATAGTAGGAATAGTTTTTAAGAGGGTAATGAATCCACCGGCAGCTACCGCACCTGCACCAATTTGTTTAACAAAGGCTTGGTAAATGGCTAATGGATAGTTAGAAAAAGTTTGTGTTAAAGGATCCCATCCAACACCGGGAGCGGCTTTGGTGATATCCGCCATCAGACCTAGTTTCACGAGTTGATGTGCGGCAATGGCCGGATCGATTAAGGTAGCTAATAAAGGGATCAGCCCTAACCAGGCTAATACTCCACCGGCAACGAGTACACCGGCAATTTTTGGTCCGATGATATAACCCACACCTAAATACTCTGGCGTAATCTCTCCGCTTACTTCTGCGGAAGGGAGGAACTTATTGGCCTGGGTAGTGACAAAGGCAGGTGCTTCGGCAATCACATGGAAGACCTTTTGCATAATGGCATAGACCATGGCAAAGCCTAATCCCCAGAATGCGGTTTTAGCAAAATCGCCACCTCTTTCTCCGGCTTTTAATACGGAAGCACAGGCAGTACCTTCTGGATAAGGAAGGGTTTCATGTTCTTTAACAATCAATGAACGACGTAATGGGATCATCATCATCGTACCAAGCACACCACCGAGGATGGCGAGGATAAGGATGGTCATATAGTTGAAAAAGGCTTCGCCGGAACTCTGGCCGCCGATATCTGTGCTGAGGAATAAAAATCCGGGAAGGGTAAATACCACACCTGCAGCAATGGATTCGCTGGCAGAACCGGTAGTCTGGATAATGTTGTTTTCGAGTATAGTGGTTTTGAAGAATTTCTTACCGAGGGTGATGGCAAGAACAGCGATTGGGATGGAGGCGGAAACGGTTAAACCAGCTTTGAGAGCGAGGTAGACGGTTGCTGCGCCAAAGATAATCCCTGCAATACAGCCGAGCAGGATGGATTTGAGGGTAAACTCTGCGATATTACTTTCTGCAGGAACAAATGGTTTGAATTCTTCTTTGATCATGTGTTATAAAAAAAATATCTTTAAAG
>Ga0247809_1000713_pt1 | contig 15195 bp, 11 predicted proteins | sample UWRJL104311B1_FD_180951 | JGI IMG/M metagenome (GOLD analysis project Ga0247809, IMG submission 180951) | Plant litter microbial communities from Arlington Agricultural Research Station in Wisconsin, United States - UWRJ-L104-311B-1 | ecosystem: Environmental > Terrestrial > Plant litter >...
GTAAAGAATTTGCATGGAATGTTGCCGATAGTTATAAGAGACATATGCTGGAATACAGTAAATTATCTGCACTTCAAATTTGGTACGCTGATATTGATCTGGCTGAACTTATTGACAGAAACGAAGATGAGGAACTGAAAGAATTTCAGCAAAAAAGACTAAAAAAAGCAGCAGAATATACTGCCCACGAAAAAGAATTTGCAAAAATGACGTATCAGGAAGGACCACGGGCAAGAATAAAAGACGACCCGCCTTTAATTTATCATCCATCAGGAGAAGAGGGAAAACGGATTTTGTTAGAAGCAGAAACCATTCATAATAAATATTTAGAAACATTGTCTGATGAAAAAAAAGTATTGCTTAGCAGGTATACTTTGCATGATTTGGCCATAAAAGTAGTAGGTGTGGGAAGTGTGGGAACACTTTGCGGTATTAGTTTGTTAATGTCAGCCACTGGAGAACCTATTTTTTTACAATTTAAAGAAGCCAGAAAAAGTGTTTTAGAAGAAAATGTAAAAGCAAAAAGCAAATACTCACATCAGGGCGAACGAATAGTGAGAGGACAAAAACTGATGCAATCGGAATCGGATCTGTTTTTAGGATGGACAAATAACACCGATAATAGTAAATTTTTCTATATCCGACAGCTTCGTGATGCAAAAGTAAAACCAGTACTTGAAATTATGAAAGCTAAAAACATGAGCGATTATGCCAAAGCTTGCGGATGGGCACTTGCAAGAGCACATGCCCGTACTGGAGATCCGTCGGTACTGTCAGGTTATATGGGAAAGAGTGATGAATTTGCCAATGCCATTTCGAGATTCTCTATTTCCTATGCCAATCAAAACGAATTAGATTACAATAAAATGTTAGAAGCAATAAAAGAAGGAAAATTACCCATTTCGGCAGAAATCTAAGCTTCATTAATAAAATAGAATATACGGGTAAAAAGTTTTTTGAAAGAAAAATTATTCCGATAGAATAAGTAAGAATTTTAGTGATAGTATTATGCTAATTAAATAAAATAATTTACCTTTGAGTATGAACTAAAGTATTGGTTAGTAGTTGTTTGTAAAAAATTAAGCAATTATTTAACATGACTTCCCCTATATTCAGGATTTAAGCAAGATTTTAAGAATTTCAAGTTAAACGAATTTAATCATTAATTTAAATACCACAAGATGAATATTAAAAGAAAGAATCTTCGTATAATCCCAATGTTACTTTTGGGTTTGTTTTACAGCTGTTCTCCATCTGTAAAAGTTACAACTGATTACGACCATGCCGCTAATTTTAGCGAATATAAAACGTTTGCATTTTATGATTTAAAAGCGCAGGAAGGTCAGATAAATCAATTAAATGTGGATCGCATTACAAAAGCAATCCGTTCAGAATTAATTAGCAAAGGCTTTACAGAAACCAGTGCTGATCCTGATTTAAAAGTAAATGCAGTTACCATCTTAAAAAATAAAACACAGGTTACTGCTAACTCAGATTTTTACGGTTATGGAGGAATGTACCGTCCGTACGGATATTGGGGCGGAGGAGCGATGATGGGTGGTGCTAATACAACATTTAATACTTACGATTATGTTGATGGTTCACTTATAATCGATATTGTATCTTCAAAAACTCAAAAACTAATTTGGCAAGGAGTAGGTAATGCGCAAATTGACAGCAAACCAGACAATCCTGACGAATTTGTTACCAGTTCTATCAAAAAAATTCTGGAAGGTTTTCCTCCTGGATTAGCAAAAAAATAATTTAAAACTTATTATTTAAGAATACTGTACTTATCTCCCCCGGTGAGTACAGTGTCTTATAAGTTGAAGACTGCTTCTTTTTAAATTTATTTTTAAAAGGAATATTTCAAACAAATCAAGTGTAAGGGCATGGTAGATATAGTACTTTCGCTATTCTTTTTTATAGCGACAATAGTTGGTTTTGCAACTTCGTTTATGGTTCTTTTTTCAAAAAAAAACTATTCAAAAAGTTTTTTCCTGGGCCTGTTTTTGTTCAGTCTTGCAGTTGTCAGTGTTTATAACTTTTACTTATCGGCAACTGGTTTTAAAAACTTTCCTGATTTATTTATGATTGCAAAATCGTTTATTTTTCTGGTGGCTCCTTGCGCTTTTTTGTATGTGAGAAGTATATTGTTTTCGGGCAGATTATTTAAAAAATACGATTGGCTGCATTTTTTACCTTTTCTAATCTATTTTAGTTTAACTCTTTTGGTATGGTTAGGGAATTTTATCAATCTTCCTATACTTGATTATATTTCCGTGAAAATAAATAGTCCGTTTTCGACATTAAGCCTTACTGTTTGGCTCTTTTACGCTTTTTGCCAGACCATGATGATTTTGAATTATGATTTGAAAACATTTAAAGAAAATCATTTTAGCAGAATAAAAATTTTAGGTTGGATAAGAGTATATAATTTGATGATATTGTTTATGTTTTCAGCTCTTTTTGTGCATTATTTTTTAATTGCACGAGTTGATAAGGTTGATTTTTCCTGTTACATATTAATATCCTCCGTTTTGGTTTTTACAGTAGGATGGCTTTATTTTAAACCACAATTTTTTTATGACTCGAATGAAACTGTCGAGATTGCTGAAACAAGATCAAAACCTCTAAAAACCGCCGAAAGTAAAACTGCTTTACCACTGGTTAAAGAATTAACTCCCGAAAAAAAATTACTATATCTAAACAAACTAGAAAGCATTTTTGCATCAAAAGAACTCTTTTTGAAAAAAGATTTAGTAATTCGCGATATAGCTGATGAAACCGAAATATCAGTACATCACATTTCCAATTTAATCAATTCAGAATTTAATCTTCATTTTCAGGATTATGTCAACTTAAAAAGGATTGAGTATTTTAAAGAAAAAATTAATGATCCTGAATGGAAAGATCTATCACTCGAAGGTATGGCTTGGGGATCTGGTTTTAAATCCAGAACAACTTGTTTTAGAGCCTTTATAAAACATACCGGAAAATCACCTTCTGAATATTTTAAAATAATTAGAATTAATCCTGAGAAAACCAATGGTTACTATTTTAAAGAAGCTTCGAATTAAAAAGGGATAGTTTGTAAAAAGAAGCTTTGGAGTCTATTAATTTTTAAATATCAATTATGAAAACAAAATTTAATACCAAGAGACAAACCATAAAATCATTTTTTACAATACTACTTTTCTTTGTTTGTTTCCTTGGTCATAGTCAGCTTAAAGGAGGACATATTCTTGGTGCAATGGGACTGCAGTCCGGAACACAAACTCCTGAAAATACGTTAAGTGTGTATGTACCGGGCTATTTTTACAGTGCTTCATCTTTACGAAATGCCAATGGCGATAAAGCAATTGTAAATCCTGATATTAACATGTTTATTACAGGTGTTGGGGCATCCTATGTAAGTGATTTCAAAATTTTAGGTGCCAATTACGGAGCAACTGTTTTACTTGCATTTGCATCCAATAGAATTCAGGGAAATACTTTAGACTCCAAAACTTCTATTGCTTTAACAGATACTTATATCGTACCGGTTCAATTGGGCTGGCACAATAAAAGGGCCGATTTTGTTTTTAGTTATCAAATCTACTTGCCAACAGGAAAATTTGATATGGGAGCTTCTGATAATAGCGGTTTAGGAATGTTTATGAATGAATTTTCAGCCGGAACCACTTTATTTTTTAATGATAAAAAAACGGTTCATTTTTCGGCTTTGGCCTCTTATGAAATAAATGGTAAAAAGAAAGATACCGATATTAAAACCGGAGATCTTTTAAGTATTGAAGGAGGTTTGGGAAAAACATTTTATATGATGAATCCTGAAAAAACAGCTCCTAAAGGAATCCTTAACGCAGGATTAATTTATTATTTGCAATACAAAGTGACAAACGATCAAATACCCGTTCCTGTATTTGGTACTATTGAAACGGATAAAGATCGTGTTGGCGGTATCGGAGCCGAGATAAACTATTTTCATATTGGCTGTAGTACCTCTGCCGGATTCCGTTGGATTGCTGAGGTCGAAGCCATAAATAGATTTCAGGGAAATACATTTTTTCTAACGCTTGCACATGTATTTAGTTTAAAGAAAAAATAGTTTGCAAGTAGCGTAATGTGACTGCTTTTTTTAATGGAAGAGGATGTTTTTTTTAATGAATTCGATAATCTTAAATTATTTTTAATGAGAAATAAATATTCAGATTCTAATAGGAAAAGCACGAAACTCTTTCAGAAAATTATTCTCGCAAAACTTTTCTTTCTCTTATCATGCACTGCATTGCTAGGACAAAAAACTCATATTAGTGTAAAAGATTCTCTGGACGGAGCATTCGATTTAAGCGATTATATTATTTACGCACATGGTTTTATTGTTGTTCCCACATTAATTACAGAACCGGCTTTAGGCGGAATTGGAGGCGCAATTGTACCTATTTTTCTAAAAAAACACGATCCCATAATTGATGAAAACGGAAAAAAACGCTTTATAGATCCCGATATTACGGGAGCAATGGGCATGTATACAGGTAATAAGAGCTGGGTTGCGGGCGCGTTTAGAGCAGGAAGTTTTATAAAATCAAAGATCATGTATCGTGTGGGAACAGGTTATGGAAATGTAAACATGTCTTTTTATGAAAATTTGCCCAGCGGAAAGGATCAGGAAATTGATCTTAATTTTAAATCATTTGTTTTTTACGCACGAGTAATGAAACAGTTTCGAAATGCAAAATGGAGTGCGGGGCCACAATATCTTTTGTTGGACTCTAAAATTAATTTTCCGGATTTAAACAATCTTCCCTCATTTGCTAAATTAAATGATATAAAAAGTGTAGTGAGTCAACTGGGAGGAGCCATTCAGTTTGACGGACGGGATAATATTTTTACTCCGGATAAAGGAGTTCGATTACAGGCAGACTTTTTTTGGTCAGATAATACATTGGGCAGTGATTATGATGCCTGGCGGGTAAATTTATCAGCAATTGGATATTACCCCATAGCTAAAAAATTAATTGGAGGACTCAGGATTGAGGGCGAGCAGGCTTTTGGGAGTCCGCCTTTTTATCTTCGGCCAGGGATTAACTTAAGAGGCATTCCGGCGGCCAGATACCAGGGTAAAACCAGTATCGTTACCGAAGGAGAGTTGAGGTGGGATGTATACAGAAGATGGAGCCTTATGGGGTATGGCGGTGTTGCAAGTGCTTTTAACGATTGGGATAAAGCTTTTTCTAAACCGGTAGTGTACAGTTACGGAACAGGTTTTAGATATTTACTGGCTCGAAAATTCAAACTCCGTATGGGAGTCGACGTTGCAAAAGGTAATGAAGACTGGGCTTATTACATCGTGTTTGGCAGCAATTGGTTACGATAATAGTATTACAATTAGTTAGTTTATATAGCTAAAGTCTCAATAGTTACTATCTATTGAGACTTTTTTTGTGTTTTTTTATGTAAAAATTTAAGCATGGCAGGTTTTTAAATAAAAATAGATCTTAAATAAAAAAATAGAGTTATCTTTTAGCTACAATAATCTAGAGACATAGATATGAAAGATATAGCAAAACGTTTTAAAGAAAATCCTTTACTATCGCCATCTGATCTACCTGCAAGCAGAGAAGGACTAGAAATTACCTGCCTTCTGAATCCCGGAGTATTTTGGTTTGAAAATAAAACATGGCTAATTGTACGAGTTGCAGAAAGACCACAACAAAAAGAAAACATGATTTCTTTTCCGATATTAACAGCAACAGGCACTATTGAAATAATTGAGATTGTAAAAGATCATCCTGATTTAATAGCAAGGGATGCCAGAGTAATTAATTATAACGGAGTCGATTACTTAACGACATTATCGCATCTGAGATTATTATGCAGCGAAGACGGACATCGGTTTTATGAGCCTGAAAATTATCCTCATCTTGTTGGTGAAGGAGCGCTGGAAACTTTTGGGATCGAAGATTGTCGTGTTGCTCTGATCGAAGGAACTTATTATTTAACCTTCACTTCGGTATCAGACAACGGCGTTGGAGTTGGTTTAAGAACCACCAAGGATTGGAAAAATTTTAAAAAACACGGCATGATATTACCGGCACACAATAAAGATTGTGCCATTTTTGAAGAAAAAATAAATGGAATTTTTTATGCTTTGCACCGCCCAAGCAGCGTAGATATTGGCGGTAATTATATCTGGTTAACCTCATCTCCCGATGGTATTCATTGGGGAAATCACAAATGCATTATTAAAACCAGAAAAGGATTGTGGGATAGTAAAAGAGTTGGGGCAGGAGCTGCTCCTATAAAAACAGACAAAGGCTGGTTAGAGATTTATCATGGCGCCAATGATAATCATCAATATTGTTTAGGAGCTTTTTTAATGGATCTCGAAGATCCTTCACAAATAATTGCAAGAACGCGTGAGCCCATTATGGTGCCTACTACACATTATGAATTATGCGGATTCTTTGGCAATGTAGTATTTACAAATGGGCATATTGTTGAACCTGATGGCGATACTGTGACTGTTTATTACGGAGCTTCTGATGAATTTGTTTGTGGTGCACAATTTTCGATTAAAGATATTTTCTCACTTCTACAACCTAATGCTTTATAAAAAAGAAGCTGTTGATTGGATTATAATTCCAATCAGCAGCTTATAGTAAACATTACTAGCAAGTTTTTCAGGATGCTTATTGCTTCCAGTACGGTTTTATGATTTTGTTAGCTTTACGGCTCAAAATCAATACTACAATAGTTATTAGTGCACAAAAAATAATGGCCTGTATGGAGCCTTCAGGACCAAATGCTCCACCGGTAATAAATTCCGAACCCTGGATTTTGGCTTTTAATAAACTGTTTGTTTTTTCGTTTCCGGAAGTGATCGCGCCAAAAATCCCTGATTGAGTAAAATTCCAGGCAAAATGTAAAGCAATTGGCATCCATAAATTACGGCTATAAATAAAAGCAGCCCCCATCAAAAAACCTGCAATAGTTATACAGATACTCGAAATCAAAGTGCTGTGAGGATTTGCCAAATGTAAAACGCCAAATAGTAGTGACGAAATGGTCAAAGAAACATAACTTCCCAGTTTTTCTTCCATAATTCTGAATATAATGCCTCTTACCAAAATTTCTTCGATAATGGCAACGGTAAACATAAGCGCAAACGGAATCAGGATAAACGAAACAGGGTTGATGTTGATGACGCTGTAATTTCCGTTGAGGTACATTACTAAAATAGTAAGCGATTGCAACATAAAACCAATTGAAGTACCTATTATAAGATTTTTTGCAAGTCCTTTTACAGCAAACTCCGTTACAGCTCTTTTGTCATATTTTTTAAAGAAAAGAATATAACTCAAAACGCATGATGCCGAAACAAAAAGTCCTTTGAGAAGATTTCGATAGTCTTTATCAAGCGAAGTTAAATCCAGTAATTTTACGGCAATTTGCTGACCAATAATAACAACCGCCAAAAAAGTCAATAAGGCAAGAATAATTTTGGTTATTGGAGAATTAAAAGTTCTTTGTTTTAAAGTAAGCGTTTCCATCAGATTATATTTTATGATTTATGATGAAGCAAATGTAAATCGCCTTAAAACCAAAAAATAGAATGAAATTTGCCTCCCTTATAATTTTTGAAATTGCTTTGGTAAAAATCCCGTTTGATTTTTGAATGTTCTGATAAAATGACTCTGATCTGCAAATCCGCATTGAAAACCAATTTCGGTCAAATTAATTTGGTTGGATTCTATCAGCGAAAGCGAACGGTCAATTTTTATACGGCGCATATATTCACCTAAAGTACAGCCAAAGTATCGAGGAAAATGCTTGGATATTGTGATCGGATTTAAGTTTAAAACCTGGGCCAGATCCTGCAGGTTTGGATTTTCGTTCCAGCAATCATTCAGTAATTCGTTTAAACTCTTTACCCAAAATGGACTTTTTTCATATTTTTCCAAATGCATATTAGCATTAGATAATTGTGCAAATAGCATATTAATCGTATCGCCGGAAAAAGAATCTGCTACTATCGATTCTTTAAAAATCTTCAGGATCAAAAATTTAGTAAGGGTAGTATTTTGGATCGATTTCTCGATAATAGCTTCAGAGATTTGCAGCTCTTTCAGCAGATTTTCTTCTATTTCAATATTAATATTTTTAGAAGGAAAAAGAGTATCCTGATTAAGATGCAACTCGTCGCTGTGATAAAATAATAAAGAGCCCGGGCCTACAACGGTACTGGAGTTTTTTCGTTTTTCGGCCGTTCCGCCTTTCAGGAAAAGCGTTATGTGTGCATTATTATGCGAATGCCATCCTTCGTAAACCTTTTGCTGATACTCCGTTTCGACAACTGCAATACCTTGATTGTTGTTGAAGATATTTTTGGTATTACCCAAATATTTTTCTTTTTCGAGTTCGAACATTTTCCAGGATTATAAGTGGTATTTACAGCAACCAAATTACTACATATTTTATAAAAGTAAAAAAAACATTCTTTTTCGATTCATTTAGCGTTTCTTTTCTGCATATTTTGTAAGAGATTATAGCTTAATGAAAATATTTTGTAATTATTAACGGTTGAAACTTAGCTTTTATGTATAAAATTTAATTGTTTTGTAACAAAAATAAATTGTAACAACTAATTTATTAAATCATTAAATAAATATTATGAATACATTTTCATTCAAATCAGTGCTTGCTGCTTCGGTTTTTTTTCTTGGAGCAACTGGCTGTTTTGCACAAGACATTTTAGTGAATTCGCTAAAACTGAATGCAAGCGAAAAAAGTAAAGAAAACTTTAAATTCACTGACGTAATCAATTTAGGAACTACATCTGTAAAACTTCAGGGTTCATCAGGTACATGCTGGAGTTATTCTACTAACTCTTTCTTAGAGTCAGAAATGATTCGTTTAGGAAAACAACCAGTAGAATTATCTCAAATTTACTCTGCAAGAAATGTGTATGTAGAAAAAGGAGTAAATTATGTACGCATGCACGGAGCAGTTACTTTAGGTGATGGTGGAGCTTTGCATGATGTAATAAATATGTATAAAAAATACGGAACCGTACCAAGAGAAGTTTACACAGGATTGAACTACGGAACTGATAAAAATAAATTTGGAGAAATGGCAGCGCTTATCGAAGGTGTTCTAACTGCTGTGGTTAAAAACCCGAACGGCGAATTAACGCCAAACTGGAAAAAAGCTTACACTGCAGTTATCGATTCGTATTTAGGAACCGTGCCGGAAAACTTTACTTACAAAGGGAAAAATTATACACCACAAACTTTTGCTAAAGAAGTAGTAGGAATTAATCCTGATGAGTATGTAGAAATTTCATCGTTTACAACCTCTCCGTATTACGAAAAAACAACCATGATGGTACCGGACAACTGGTCATTTGATCAGGTTTACAACGTAAAAGTAAACGACATGACAGATGTTATCGACAATGCTTTGAAAAAAGGATATACAGTAGCCTGGGCAACAGATGTAAGCGAGAAAAGCTTTAGCTGGAAAAATGGAGTAGCCTATGTACCAACAAAGAAATTTGATGATATGACTGCGGAAGAAAAAGCAGACATGTTCAACGGACCAAAAGCGGAACCTGAAATCACGCCAGAAATGCGTCAGGCTGCGTTTGATAATTACACCACAACAGACGACCACGGAATGCACATTATTGGTCTTACAAAAGATCAAACTGGAAAAGAATATTACATCGTAAAAAATTCATGGGGAGCAACAAACGACTACAAAGGATATTTGTTTGTGACTAAAAACTTCGTGAAATATAAAACAACTGCTTTGTTACTAAACAAAGGAGGAATACCTACTGAAATTGCTAAGAAGTTAGGGGTTTAAGAGTGTTCTTATTTTGTAAAATAGAAAAAGCGCTGCAAATTTTGCAGCGCTTTTTTGCATTGTTTTTTTTTGGGTCTAAAATATTTTTATCTAAAATTGTCTGTTATTTTTTTCCTTTCATATTCAAGTAATTCTTTCGTTAAATGAATACCTTTTGCTTTAATATAATTTAATACTTCATCCTGATTTAATTGAGATGGGATTTTATATTCTATTTTTCTAATTGCACTATTTGGAACACCATATTCTGATAAAATGGCCAAATTTTCTCTGATGAAATCATTTTCAATAAGATTAGCATAATGAATATAGTTACCTGGTGCCAATCCTTTTTCTTGACAAATAAATTTTTGAATTTCATTGATTACAGATAACCATTTAGGAACTTTGTATTCAAACCAGTGTTTCATTATTTGAAATGTTTCTTGAATCGCCAAGTCTCTAATGTCTGAATCACTAATATTGGTCATAATTGTTTTTTTATAATCATAATTAGACTGAACTAATAAACCGATGTTTTTTTTAATTCCATAGTTAAAAATCAAGTTGACTAATTTTGCTTTAGTCATTGGTTTAGTAGATTCTCCTTCGAGAGTTAAATTATCCCAAGCTAAATTAATTACATATGTAAGTTGAATATACGTAGGAGTGTTCCATTTAATCAATGAATAATTGACATTGATTTCTGATCTCAATATATTGAATATAGATTTTTGCCCGTGAACTTTTACGCCATTTTTTTTTATTATTGATTTTTCAACTTCAGGTATTTCGTTTATAGCTAATATTTGCTCAGAATGAGGATATAATATTTCGTCGGAAGATAATTGAATTAGGACTTCATCTTTTATTGGGTTTTGCTGAAAAAATGGAATATCAACAATTATATTTTCATTTGCCGGAGGTTTATTAAAATTATAAATTTTACCAACGAAATGTTCCATCATTCGACCAGCTCTACCTTTAATGTTTGAATAATCAAAAAAATCAATTTCTTTAGGTCTGCCATTTGGCTTCAAACCTTTAAATTCATCAAAATATATTATGTTTTTTGCACTTGTATTAACACCTTCAATAATTGTCGATGTGCAAAATAAATAATTGATTTTTCTACTGTTAAAATAATCAATAATAGAACTTGTTATGTGTTTTTGTAATGCTCCATCATGTATTCCAATTCCATAAATTAAATTTTGTATAATTCCCCAATCTTTACTTATATTTTCTTTTATCCATTCAATTAGAGTAAAATCATTATTAGGAGCGGGAAAATTATTTTCAATTAGATATTCTGTGAATTTTTTCGATAATTGACGTACTTTATTTGGAGAAGAACAGTAAATTATTGATTGTTCGTTTATAGTAGATAAGAGTTGAAAAAGAACTTTTTCTTTATATTTTTTTTTTTCATTTGAAGTTCCGAACTTACCTAAATGTTCTTGAAAAACATCAACTTCTCGAGAATCAACTAATGAGTATTGGCTTTTATAAAAAATAGCATCATATTTTTTTTCAAATCCGTCACTTATTCCATCAATATTTGGTCCCAGCAGATAGAACTTTGGATTAAATGTTTTTAGAAGAAAATGAAATGCATTATTTAATGAAGAGGATCTTTCATCATCTCTCTTCCCGCTTAATTTATAAAATTCATCGATTACTAAAAAATCAATATTTGGAAAAGTACCATATTCATTAACCCTTTCCGCTGTAAATAAAAAAATGTTTCCTCTTTCTGTGCTATAGTCTTGAGATGTTCTGACTATTAATTTATAAGAGTCAGTATATTTGATTAATTTTTTTCTTGTTTCATCTAATAATGCTAATGTTGGTTGGATTATAACAATGTTTTTGAATTTCATAGAGGCGATTACTTCCTCTATAAGTAAGCTTTTACCAAAACTTGTTGGAGCGCTTACAATTAAATTTTTACCACTATTTAAAATCTTTGAAAGCTCATATTGTTCATCATGATAGTATTTAAATGTGTGATCGGAAATATGCATTTCTTTTCTAATTTGGGCTGGTAAATTTGAAAAATTTAATTGATTTTTATATTTATCCAGATAAGGATAGAATCCAGCAGCTTCAATTAAATCAGTCCATAGCTCAATAGTAGAACTGTGTATTTTGTTCCAATTATTTAGAATATTAATGATGATTTTTCGACCTTCTTTTTCAAGGTTGCTATCATTTAATAATGATGAGCAATATTGTGCATAATTAAAACTTTCATCAAAAGTTAAAACTGATGGTTGCTCTATTCTATTTATAATTTCTTCAGTCATTTCATCCTTGTTCTTTAAAAAGTTTTTCATGTAGAACTTTTATTAATTCTTTTTTGCTAGGAATAGGGAACAAAAACAATAGAACATTTAGTTCAGTTTTTTTTGGTTCCCCAATTTCAATTGGTAAATGACTAAGCTTTTCATCAAATTCATCTTTTAGTTTTTTTACTTCTTCTGATATTTTGGTTTGAAAATCATCACAATTAACATCATCACAATCATTAAAAATATCTGATTGATATGTGCATATTAGTGGAATAGTGACAGATTTAAAAAAATCTTGTAATTTGGATTCTTTATTTTCTACTTTCTTTAATAAAATGTACCATTCATTTTTTTTCTTAAGAAAGGCTTCGTATTCTTCCTTAGTATTTAAATCAGGATATTCATCAATTGGTGTATAAGAATCTTTTTTCTTACCTATTAAAGCAATTTCTCTATATAGGAAATCAGTTCTAAAGTGATTTTTAAGATCATCAATCAAGTCATTTACACCGAACATTCCTGCATTTCCAGTTTTTCTTGAATAAAGTTTGGACTCTCCCAAAAATAGAGAATCTCTCTGGGGGTCATTAATATCGTTGCCTATATGTACAATATCAAATCCATGAACCACTGCATTGTCCGTGTCTTTAAAATGAATCTTAGAAACTAATGGTTGAGTTTTAAAAAAATCACGTAATAAAAGATGAAGTATCATTTCTCCAAATTCACCCTTCTTCAAATATTTTTTTTCAGCTTTAAGTTCACAATCTAGAAGTTCGGAATTATTATCAACATATACCCATTTAACTTCATTAAATGCATCTATTTTGTATATTGCTTTGGCTGCTTCTTTTAGAATTTTTCTATTATAAGTTTTTAAGATACCTGTATGATAACCGAAAGCAAAATCTACTATGACATCCATTAAAATTTCTGTTAATTCATTATTTAGATATCTACCTAAGTCAAATCCAACGTAAAAAACATTTGCATTGTTATATTTTGAATGATTTATAACTGTGTTAGCGTTAAAGGACATATTAGGAGATGTTTTAAATGTTGAGTCTTAATTACATTAAAATTAATTCTTACAATTTTACACATAATAAATTAAAAAAAAATGTTTTTGAAATTATTTTCAATCTAAAAAACTGCAGATTTATAGAAGGTTGCTAAAATAAGATTCTGATTTTGAATCTTTTTACGGTTTTCCATAAAAGATAAATAAATTCAAATGCGATTTAATAAAACTATTTTAAATAAAAAAAGATGTTTCGTGAGAAACCTCTTTTTTTATAAAATATTTTCAAAAAAGAAAATCTACTTCCCTTTCAATAACTTCTCCAAATATTCCACGTTCTCTTTTTCAGCCAAAACCAAACGCTCATAAAGTTCTATAACTTTATCAAGAGGATTAAACGTACAGTTATATGTGTTTCTAGAATTAAAAAATTAAACATAAAATTACTTTTAAACGTTTTTTATGGCTGTTTATAGGTTTTATTAAATAAAGAAATAAAATAATAACTATCTTTATGTCAGTGTTTTATGCTTGTTTAAATAACAATAGCAAACTACCATGAAAATTTATGAGGTACTTTTTGTAGCAATTATATTAAATTTTTCTTTTAGCTGTTTTGGGCAAAGCAAAGACAATGCTTCTGCCATTACAGCAATCGAGAATGCAACCGTGCGTTCTGATAATTCCTCTAAAGAAAACCTTGTAATTGTAGGGTATTATGTAGAGGAAACCATTAATATGACTTTCGGAAAAAGAATTACCAAATATGAAGTTTCAAAACTAAATATGGTCAACACCTACGACCTCGGTCCTAATAATACCAGAGTAGTAATGCCAATATACAGAAAACCCAAAGTAAAACGCTTTGATGTCGCATTACAGTCAAAAACTTTGGTTGACAGTAATGCTGTAAAAATCGATCCGGTTATAGTCGATGTAATCGCTCCCACCCAAGCCCCAAAATATGTAACGATAGATGTAGTCGACACATATTCAAAAGTTCTGGACAAAGGATATAAATCCATAGAGATGCTCACCAAAGTGGCAGACAGGGCTTATTTTGATGGTGATTTGGCTAAAGCAGCCAAATACTACGAAGAACTTTTTATTCTGAAAACAGATTTAGATGCCATGTACTATTATCGATATGCAGAATCCTTAAAAGGTATCAATCAAATGGGCAAAGCAAATGAAGCAATGCTTTTATTTGAAAGTAAAAATATAGGCAATAATGTGGTGAAGCACAATAAATTGGTGAGGAACTAGAGATTAATTTTTGAAAAGAATTTATGACTACTGGTATTTAAATATAGCCAACGGTTTCAACCGTTGGAACGCAATACATCTCTTGATGCAATATTACTGTTAAAATTGAAGTTTGGCAATTTGTGTTCAATACAATATTATAAAAAAAAAGACTATCAGTCTTTTTTTTAAGCTCCCTCTCTTGGGCTCGAACCAACCCCGATAGCTATCGGGGCTCTGATTAACAGTTTTGGTTGTATTTATCTTTAAGTTTTAAAATGATATCTGGGTATTTAATGAGATTTTCGATATAGGTTTTGCTTTTCATTTTTTTAATATGACTTTCAATGATCAACGCTAAATGTTGTGGAGCAGCTTACAAATGCTGAATGTTTTTTTACCGCAGAGAAACAAGGATTTTATCTAAGAATTTCTTATAAACACAGAGTTCGCAAAGCAAAATCAATATACAGCTTTGCGAACTTTGCCTTTTTATAAAAAGCTAAGAGTATAAACTTAGCGATCTTTGCGGTAATTTTTTTGCTTCAGAGGTTTTAGGATTGACGTATCAACACTGAATGTTGTGGAGAAACATTAAAAATTTTATATTCCTTAATTATTTTTTAACGCAGAGAACGCAATCCCGATAGCTATCGGGATTCGCAAAGTTCACTAAGATTTAAGTAGTGTTTACACAATCAAAGTCCACAAAGCTTTGTGAACTTTGTGTTTTTTCTAAACTTAGTATATTTAAAAAACTTTGCGTTCTCCGTGGTAATTTTTTCT
>Ga0247809_1000714_pt1 | contig 15186 bp, 16 predicted proteins | sample UWRJL104311B1_FD_180951 | JGI IMG/M metagenome (GOLD analysis project Ga0247809, IMG submission 180951) | Plant litter microbial communities from Arlington Agricultural Research Station in Wisconsin, United States - UWRJ-L104-311B-1 | ecosystem: Environmental > Terrestrial > Plant litter >...
TTACGTTTCGGTCGCCCGGTTATTCCTGTATTTACCGACCCTGATCAAAAATTTGAAATCGGAAAAGCCTGGATGGTGAATGAAGGTACAGATGTGACCATTATTGCAACCGGACACATGGTTTGGAAAGCTATTGAAGCAGGCGAAAAACTAGCTGAACTGGGCATCGATGCAGAAATTATTAACATCCATACAATAAAACCTTTGGATGATGAAGCCATCTTAAAATCAGTTAAAAAAACTGGTTGTGTAGTTACCTGCGAAGAGCACAATAAATTTGGAGGATTAGGTGAAAGCGTTGCCCGTTTATTAACAACAGAATTACCAACTCCACAGGAATTTGTTGCAACTAACGATACTTTTGGCGAAAGTGGAACACCAGACCAATTAATGTCCAAATATGGCTTAGATGCTGTAAACATTGTGGAGGCCGTTCAGAAAGTGATTGACAGAAAGAAATAGCATTAAACTAACTACAAAGACACCAAGAGCACTAAGTATAATCTTTGTGTACCTATTGTCTTTGTGGTTTTAATTTTCATAAATGAAACAAGTTGAAGATTCAGAAATTCTCGCATTGTTTGCTGTGGATCGCACTCGAAATGAAGCTTTCAATTTGTTGTTAAAAAAATATCAGCAAAAAATTTATTGGCACATTCGCCGGTTGGTACTAAACCACGACGATTGCGACGACTTAATTCAGGAAGTGTTTGTTAAAGTCTGGAAAAATCTGGATAAATTCCGGTCTGATTCTCAGCTTTACACCTGGATATATCGCATCGCCACTAACGAATCCATTACCTTTCTAAACAAGCAAAAGCAGCGAAATAATACGCCAATGGATGAGGTTTCTGCCGAACTCGCGGAAAACCTGGTCGCCTCTTCGTACTTTAACGGTGATAAGCTCGAGCTGAAACTTCAAAAAGCAATTCTTACTTTACCTGAAAAACAGCGGATTATCTTCAACATGAAATATTTTGATGATATGAAATATGAAGAAATCTCTGAAGTACTTGGAACCTCTGTAGGTGCGTTGAAAGCATCATTTCACATCGCTGCCAAAAAAATTGAAGCTTTTATTACAAATGATGAAATAGACTATTAAACCTTTTCACTTTAATTGTATCATATATCTGTGATGAATGAAAATTTAGAAAATAACGATTGGATTAACGATGCGCCGACCCTTGCTGCAATGGCCAAGCGCAATCCCTTCTCCATTCCTGCCGGATATTTCGACAATTGTGAGGAGGCTGTTTCAAGCTACATTTTTTTGGATGGCTTGAAACATAGTATTAATGATAATGCTTTCCTTGTTCCGGAAAATTATTTTGAGGAATTAACAGAAATGATTGAAACGAGAATTGCGTTCGAGCAATCGATTCAACCAATTAATAAATTTGCTGTTCCTGAAAATTACTTCGAAACTTTACAAAGCAGAATAACAAGCAGAATAGATTTAGAACAAAATATCAAAAAAGAAGCTATAATTATTCCTTTATGGAGGCGAAGTTTCGTTAAATATGCAAGTGCAGCTTGTTTTTTATTGATAGCATCTTTTGGGTTTTACTTTTACCAGAACAATCAATCTGCTGAAATGGTAAGCGTTCCAAAAATGCGGACTGCGGATTTTGCAAACGATCAAATGCTTTACGATATTGATGAAACGACAATCTTAGATCATTTGGAAGCACAAAATACATCCAATATAAAAACAACTTCTGCCTCAGATACAGAAGTGGAAAACTATATTCTGAGCAATTATTCATCAACTGATTTAGCTCAGGAATTATAAAAATTAATGTCAAATGAAGAATTTATTTTTTGCTGCTTTACTATTTCTCCTGCCATCAATACTTTGGGCACAAAGACCCAGAGGTGAAGAGATAGAATCGCTGAAAATTGCCTTTTTTACAAAAAAACTAGATCTTTCTCCTGATGATGCCAAAGTGTTCTGGCCAATCTACAATGACATGCAGGCAGAACAAAATGCACTTCGCAAAGAACGTTTTCAAAAAATGATTTCGTTTAGAAAAGTCACGGAAATTGATAATCTGTCTGATGCACAAATCCAAAGCTTAATTACAAGCGAATTCGATTTTAGACAACGCGATTTAAACATCGAAAAAAAATACTACAATAAATTTAAAGCAGTATTGCCGATTAAAATCATTGGTAAATACTACCGGGCTCAGGAAGCCTTTAAGCGAGAGCTGCTAAACCGCTTTAAGGACAGACAATAGAAAAAGTCTTGCAGAAAAACTGCAAGACTTTTTGCATTAAAGCAAGCTCGTTTCCGTATTTTTGCCTCATGTTAACACAACGCCAGTTATTTCTGCAACACAATGCGCAAACATCTACGGAACCGTTAATGCTTGAATTTGTAAGGGCAAAAGGTGTTTACATTTATGATTCAGCGGATAAAAAACACTTGGATTTAATAGCTGGTATAGGCGTAAGTAACGTTGGTCATTGTCATCCTGCAGTTGTAAAAGCGATACAGGACCAAGCTGAAACTTATATGCATTTGATGGTTTATGGAGAATACATTCAAACACCTCAGGTAAATTTCGCAAAAGCCTTAGCTGATATTTTACCAGAAAGTTTAAGCTGCACCTATTTCTTAAACTCAGGCACGGAAGCTGTTGAGGCCGCCATGAAACTGGCGAAACGCTACACCGGAAGAAAAGGTTTCATTGCCTGCAAAAACGCTTACCATGGCAGTACCCAAGGCGCAGAAAGTTTGATGGAAAGCGACTTTTATTCTTCGGGCTATGGACCATTTTTACCAAATGTCAGTTTCATTAAGCATAATAATATCGCTGATTTAAAAAAAATCACCACCGACATTGCAGCCGTATTTATTGAGCCAATTCAAGGCGAAGCCGGTATCCGTGTTGCTGATTTGGATTACATGCAGGCCTTAAGGAATAAGTGTAATGAAACTAAAACACTACTTATTTTCGATGAGATACAATCGGGTTTTGGCAGAAGCGGAAAAATGTTTGCATTTGAACATTATAATATTAAACCCGACGTTTTGCTTTTAGCAAAAGGGATAGGTGGCGGCATGCCAATAGGCGCCTTTATCAGTTCTTTTGAAATCATGTCGGTTTTATCTCATACGCCTATTCTAGGCCACATGACAACTTTTGGTGGTCACCCGGTTTGCTGTGCTGCAGGTTTAGCCACTTTGAGGATTTTAACAGATAATAAAATCGTTGATGAAGTTGAAGAAAAAGGTCAGCTATTTAAACAACTACTTGTTCATCCGGCAATAAAAGAAATAAGAGGTAAAGGTTTAATGCTGGCTGTAGAATTTGAAAACTTCGAAATCAACAAAAAAATTATTGATGCCTGTATTTTAGATGGTGTATTATCAGATTGGTTTTTACATTGCAGCAATTCTATGCGCATCGCCCCTCCCTTAATTATTACAAAAGCAGAAATTGAAGAAGCTTGCGCCATCATCTTAAAAAACATTAACTTAGTTGTGGATAAAAGCTGAAAGGCGAAAGCGGAAAGACTAAAGCGAAAAGATTAAAGCAGAAAGACCAGCATATTACCAAAATTCGAAAATTCAACAACAGCGTATTGGTTATGCACCTGTTGGCAGTGTTGATACTTGATACTATAATAAATACCTAACACTATAATGAACGTTTTAATAGTTGAAGATGAAAAAAGCCTTGCACTCGAAATGGACGAGTTCCTGAGTAATGAAGGCTTTATAATCGAACATGCCTGGAAAAAAGCATCTGCGGAAGAAAAAGTTTTCGTTAACAGCTACGATTTCATTTTATTGGATTTAGGGTTACCAGATGGCGACGGATTTGAAATTTTAAAGCAGCTAAAATCACTTAAAGACAGAGATGATGCAGTTATCATTTTAACAGCAAGAAGCGCAGTCGATGACAGAATCAAAGGTTTAGATGAAGGTGCGGATGACTACCTGCCAAAACCATTCTCTTTAAATGAACTTCTGGCCCGGATGCATGCTATTATTCGCCGAAAACATAAACTCGAGAAAAACGAAGTAAATATCCATGGTTTTTTGCTCAACATCCAAAACAGAACGGTTTCTTTTGCCGATGAACGCTTAAACCTAACGAAAAAGGAGTTCGAAATATTTAACTACCTCGTACTAAATAAGAACCGGGTTGTTTCCAGAATGAGTTTAACCGAACACGTTTGGGGTGATATCCTTGAGGTGAATTCAGATTCGAATTTTGTTGATGTACACGTAAAAAACCTTCGCAAAAAATTACTAGCTGTTAACCCGACAGATTGGTTTGAAACCGTTAGAAGCATCGGATACAGGATAAATTGTTAATAGTCGGAAGTCCGATGTCGGCGGTCAAAAGCTTTAGAATCTACATCATCCTTAATCTGTTTAATTATCTGCCAGAGGCGTAAATTAATTAATATTGCATCTTTCGTAAAAAATGAAGTTACAAGTCAAGTTTTCATTATATAATGCCATAACTAAAATTGCAATTATTGTTATTTTAGGGTCCATCATATTGTTTTCGCTTGATAAAATCGCTTATAACCAACTGGATAACCGCTTAATTAAAAAAAAGGGAAAAATCATAAAAAATCTGAACGATGCGGAAATAGATAGTTTATTAAATAATGAGCAAACGTTTACCGATTATAATATCTTAAAAGAAGAGTTCATTATTCTGACAGACATTCCCGACAACGAGGCGGATTCTACCGCAAAAATCATTACCGAAAGAAGGGAGATTGAGGGGGACATTGAATTTTATCGAATTCTAAACTATAAGTTTTTATACCATTCAAACTGGTATAAGCTGGAACTTGGCGAAAGTATGACAGCCTTACAATCCATAAAAAATTCCATTAGATTTTATATGTTGATTGTGCTTTTTGTGTCACTGCTTATTACGTTGTTAACCGATTTTGCCTTTACAAATTTTCTGCTGAAGCCATTTTACTTGATTATTGATAAGAAGATAAACAAAGTTGACGATCCAACTCATTTCAATTATCAGAACATAAGGACGAACACGGATGATTTTAAAATTTTAGATAACAGCATCAACTCCTTAATGCGGAAGATAAATACACTTTTTGCTTTGGAGAAACAATTTATAGCGAATGTATCTCACGAGCTTTTAACACCTATTTCAATCCTAAGTACAAGGTTTGAAAACATGCTGAACACACCCGATATTCCTGTTGAGCATGAGAATAAGATTTTTGCATCTCTAAAGACACTTAATCGATTAAAAGTTATTATAAACAGTTTACTTTTAATTTCGAAAGTAGAAAATAATCAATATTTAAAAACTGAAAAAATAAATCTACGGGAAGAGCTAAATGATATCTACACTGATTTGGAAGACCGAATTGCGGATAAAAACCTAAAATATACTGTTGATTTAAAAGAAGACTTTTATTTTAAAGGCAATAAAGCGCTTGTGCATACCCTGCTTATAAACGTTTTAAATAATGCAATTAAATACAATAACGATAATGGTGAAATAAATGTCCTGGGCGAAATTAAAAATCATAATTTCAATTTAACCATCAGCGATAATGGAAAAGGTATGAGCAAAGAATTACTTAAAAATGCTTTCGACCGCTTTAAAAGAGGAAATACCGAAGAAAATGGTTTTGGGTTAGGTCTGGCTATCGTAGATAGTATTGCTAAATTTCACAAAATAGAAGTGGAAATCCGTTCATTTGAAAATGAGGGCACAAGTATAAATTTAATCTTCCCTGAAGCAAATTAAAAAGCAAGCACAAAGAAATTTCTATTTTACTCTAACATTCTGACGAATTTAATTAAGAAATCTATTTAGGTTTATGTGCGGTAACCTGAGCAAAAATGTAATAGAATGAAATCTGTTTGCCATGTTAGCATTGGAAAAGTTGCAATTAATAAGCTCTTTTGGTGCTTAACAAATCAATTGAAATTATTTAAGCATTTTTTTTATCTTGCTGAGCTTTTTCGATTTTTATCAATCAACCAATTATCATGAAGAAACTAATATTAGCGAGCGCGATTATCACTTCGATTATAACCTCTTGCCAAAGCGATAGTAAGAAATACACAACGGTAGACTCTACAATAATGAGTGAACAACAACAGGGTTACAAAACGCCTGATGAATGTTTTATTTACGATGATAATAAAGGGAACTCCGGAGAACTTTTAATCTACGGAACTGGTGCCAATCGGGTTTTGGGTCACCTAAGCTACAGTGTTAATGGAAAAGATAAAAATAGCGGTGCATTTTACGGAAACATGAAGGGTGATACTATAATTATAGACTACAAATTCCAGTCTGAGGGTATTTATTCACATCGTGAGGTTGCCTGGTTAAGAAAAGGTGATCAACTATTAGAGGGTTATGGAGATATAAAGAAAGTTAACGGTGACGTCAAGTTTAAAAATGTTAGAAAACTAACCTTTGGTAAATCTATTATTTTTAATAAAACAGATTGTAAGTAGTTATTAAGTTATAAGTTTTCAAATCTTTCCCAAAACCCATCTATCGGCAATTTTGCGAAAATATTTATGGGTTCTTTTTTTACAGGATGCAGAAATTGTAACCTGCGAGCATGAAGGCAGATACTCCCCTTTCTGCTTCCCCTAGGATACCCATATTTATTATCACCAACTATAGGGCAGCCCATCGAGGATAATTGAACCCTGATTTGGTGTGAACGACCGGTAAGCGGATCAACCTCAAGTAAAAAATAGTCGCCAAGCTGAGTAATAATTCGATAGGAAAGTTCTGCTCGTTGCGAGCCCTGAACTTCTGTATTATAATAGGCTACAACATTTTTCTGAGGATTTTTTACGAGCCAATGAACCAGTGTAGCTGATTCTTTAGCAGGCTTATTTCTAACAACAGCCCAGTATGTTTTTTTAACCTCCCGATTTTTGAAAGCAGCGTTCATTCTTTCCAGAGCCTTACTGGTTTTAGCAAAAAGAATTACGCCGCTAACGGGTCTATCTAAACGATGGACAACACCCAGAAAAGCGCCATTCGGCTTGTTATATTTCTTCGCTATATATTTTTTTATTTGTTCGTCCAAAGGCTCATCACCGGTTTCATCAACCTGTACAATGTCTCCCGCCCTTTTGTTTACTGCAATTAGGTGGTTATCCTCAAAAAGTATATCCTTATCGGTTATTGGCATAAAACCCCTCCGCCCCTGAAGGGGAACTTAAGTTCATGTATATTGTATCGAATTGCATAAATACTTAGTCCATTAATTATTTTGAAAAAGGTTTTTTAACTTCCCTTAAGGGGTTGGGTAGTTAATACTGTTCCTTCTTGTTAGGAAAATCGTTTGCCTTTACATCGCGAATATAAGATTGCGCAGCGCCTAAAATTTCTTCGTACAGATTAATATACTGACGCAAAAAACGTGGCTTAAATCCTTTGGTTAACCCAATCATATCGTTCACAACCAATACTTGTCCATCGCAATCCGATCCGGCGCCGATACCAATCGTTGGAATATGCAAACTCTCTGAAACCTCTTTACCCAAAGCTGCGGGAATTTTCTCCAGTACAATAGCAAAACAACCTGCCGCTTGTAATGCCAGAACATCAGATTTCAACTTGTTGGCCTCTTCTTCCTCCTTCGCACGAACGGTATAGGTTCCAAATTTATAGATAGATTGAGGCGTTAAACCCAGATGCCCCATAACAGGAATACCAGCAGTAATAATGCGTTGTACAGATTCAATAATTTCTTCGCCGCCTTCTAATTTTACACCGTGCGCTCCGGATTCTTTCATAATCCTGATTGCAGAATTCAAGGCTTCTTTCGAATTTCCCTGATAAGATCCAAAAGGCAAATCGACTACAACAAAAGCACGCTTTACTGCCCTGATTACTGATGCAGCATGATATATCATCTGATCTAAAGTGATGGGCAGTGTTGTTTCGTGACCTGCCATAACATTCGAAGCAGAATCGCCTACCAGTAAAACATCCAGTCCGGCATCGTCAAGAATGGTGGCCATTGAGTAATCATAGGCCGTTAACATGGATATTTTTTCACCACGTACTTTCATCTCCTGCAGAATGTGCGTGGTGATGCGTTTTATTTCTTTATGTACCGACATGGGTTTTGTTTTATTGTGCCAAAAGTATAAAGTTATATTTTAAAACGTGCAGTTTAAACACTCTTAAAATTTAATTATTGGGGATGTTACAAAAAACTGATGAAAACTTTAAACTTTTATGGCTTAAAACCCTATCTTTGTACCCCGAAATGGAAGGGATTTATTCATCTTTTTTTGCACTCTGCAAAAACGGCTCTAATGCCGAAAGCCATCCTTTTTTCAAGTCTTTTTTAAATCAAAATCCATATTGTAATTACCATGACTAACTACACCAAGTTACCTGCGATTTTATTACTTGCCGACGGCACAGTTTTCTATGGCAAAGCGGCCGGAAAAATTGGTACGACAACCGGCGAAATTTGTTTTAATACCGGGATGACGGGTTATCAGGAAATTTTTACCGACCCGAGTTATTTTGGACAGATTATGGTAACTACGAATTCACACATCGGGAATTATGGTATCCAGAAAGAAGAAATCGAATCTGACTCGATAAAAATTGCCGGTCTGGTTTGTAAAAACTATAATATTGTTTACAGTCGCAAGCAAGCTACAGAGTCGATTCAGGATTATTTTCAAAATGATAATCTGGTAGCCATTTCAGATATTGATACCCGTGCGTTAGTTCGTCACATCAGGGATAAAGGTGCGATGAATGCAATTATTTCTTCTGAGATTACAGATTTAGAGGAATTAAAAAAGAAATTAGCTGAAGTTCCTTCAATGGAAGGCTTGGAGCTTTCATCTAAAGTGAGTACAACTGAACCTTATTTTTATGGTAATCCTGAAGCGAGCTTAAAAGTTGCAGCATTAGACTTAGGCATTAAGAAAAACATTCTTCGCAGTTTCGAAAACCGTGATATCTACGTTCAGGTTTTCCCGGCAAAAACAAAATTTGCTGAAATGGAAAAATTTAATCCTGATGGATACTTCATTTCGAACGGTCCCGGCGACCCATCCGTTATGCCTTATGCTGTTGAAACCATTAAAGAAATATTAGCAGAAGATAAACCGTTATTCGGTATTTGTTTAGGCCATCAGTTATTAGCTGAAGCAAACGATATTGGCACTATGAAGATGTTTAATGGTCACCGCGGTTTAAATCATCCGGTTAAAAACATCATCAAAAACCATTGTGAGGTTACTTCTCAAAATCACGGTTTTGGTGTAGTTCCAGATGAGGTTAGAAATTCCGACAAGGTGGAAATAACACACGTAAACTTAAATGATAAATCTATCGAAGGTATCCGTGTTAAAGGTAAAAAGGCATTTTCGGTTCAATACCACCCTGAATCTTCACCTGGCCCACACGATTCCCGCTATTTGTTCGATGACTTTGTAGATGTAATGAAGGGTGATTTAGTTTGGTAATTTGAGCCGAAAGGCAAAGGCTTAAAGACTAAAGTAAAATATCAGAATCTGCGAATCTTAGCTAACCATAGCCAGAGATTCGCAGATTTTTGTTTTTATCAAATTCACCTTCTGAAAACATCATCTCACCGACATTTTAACTATTTGTAATAAAATTCATTTCCTATTCATTTAAAGCTTCTTACATTCGCAATATGGAAACAAACAAAGCCATTATCAGCGTAAAAAATCTGGTAAAAAAGTATGATGATTTTGTAGCCGTGCAAGATTTAAGTTTTGATGTTTATAAAAATGAAATCTTCGGTTTATTAGGTCCTAATGGTGCTGGCAAAACCACTACGCTCGAAATCATCGAAACTTTAAGAGCTAAAACTTCTGGCGAAATTATAGTTGATGGCTTTTCAGTAGACAAGCACGCGCATGAGATTAAACAAATTATTGGTGTTCAGTTACAGGCGGCCGGTTATTACCCTAACCTAAATCTTATTGAATTAATTGAGCTTTTTGCAGGACTTTACGGTGCAGATATCAAGCCAATGGAAATGCTGGAAAAAGTAAATCTTCAGGATAAAGCTAAAGCGAAATATAAAGCATTATCCGGTGGTCAAAAACAACGTTTTTCCATCGCTACAACTTTAATTAATCAGCCAAAAATTATATTTCTTGATGAACCGACCACCGGATTAGATCCACAGGCCAGGCGCAATCTTTGGGATTTAATTATAGAAATAAGGAATAACGGGACGACCGTTGTAATTACCACGCATTACATGGACGAGGCCGAGCAGCTTTGCGACCGGGTCGCTTTTGTAGAACGCGGACAAATTATCGCTTTAGATACGCCTGATAACTTAATAGATAAGCTTGTGGCTTCGGGTTTTGAACGCAAAAAGGAAGTTAAAAAAGCCAATCTGGAAGATGTATTTATCAATCTGACGGGTAAAGAGTGGAGAGAATAGCCCCATAACCCGCTGAGGGAGGGACATAATATCGAAGTTTAGTACATAGTTAAAAATAGAATCTAGCAGAATTAATATGCAAAAAGATATACAAGGCCAAAATTCAAGCTCACCTTCAGGAGTCGGGGGCTATAGCAATATTAAAGCGACCCTGGCCCTTGCAAAAGCAAGTTTCAGGTCTATAATGCGGAGCCCGTCGGCAGTAGTTTTTACATTGGCTTTTCCTTTAATATTCATTTTAGTTTTCGGTTTTTTAGGTGGAGGTGGAACACACATCGATGTGGGCATCACGCCTGGCTCAGTTGTAAATAACCCTGTTATTAGCCTGTTAGAAAAAACAGGAATGATTCGTTTGGTAAAAGATAAATCGAAAGCTGAGTTTGATAAGCTATTGGAGAAAGGAAATGTTGATGCAATGATAGATGTGCAAAGAAAAGTAAATTCTGTTGCCTATTCAGTTAACGTTGTCTATACTTCAGCCTCGATGGACAAAGGAAATATTTTAAAATCCGTTCTGAATAACCTTTTCTATGATAAAAAATTAAAGCCATCAGTGGCTGAAATTAAAGAAAGCACCGTTCATGGCCGGGAATACAAAACCATTGATTTTATTCTACCAGGCCAGCTAGGTTTTTCTTTGTTGAGCACAGGTGTATTCGGAACGGCCTTTGTATTTTTAAGTCTGCGCCAAACTTTAGTAATTAAACGCTTTTTTGCAACACCAGTAAAACGTTCCAGCATTGTTATAGGTGAAGGTATAGCCAGAATAGGTTTTGCTTTAATTGGAGCACTATTTATTATTGTATTGGGGCATTTTTTCTTTGGTTTTACATTGGTTCACGGTGTTTTAACAGTTATTAATATGCTTATCCTGGCAACTTTAGGTGTAATTGTATTTATGGGTTTTGGATTTATTATTTCCGGAATCGCAAAAAATGAAAGTATGGTGCCACCAATATCCAATATTGTTACCTTACCTCAGTTTTTATTGTCAGGAACTTTTTTTTCGATAGAGGCTTTCCCTAAATGGTTGCAGCCTATAAGCAGGGCTTTACCCCTAACCTATCTGAATGATGCCATGCGCAAAGTTGCTTTCGAAGGTTCAAATTTATGGGATGTTAAATTCCAGATAATGATTTTAATCATTTGGGGAATTGTAATTTATGCCGTTGCTGTAAAGGTCTTTAAGTGGGAATAGCTAAAGCAAAGACAACTAAATTCTAATTATTTATTTTATAACTCTAAGGTGCTAGCCCAATTGGCCTAGTGAAAGTTATATGATTATAAATATCGGATAGAATTATTTAAATTCTATCCGATATTATTATATTTGTGTATGTGGAGTATAGATGTTAGCGATATTGAAGAACTACGGCCGCAATTGGACAGGCTAATGGAGAAAAAAATGAAACTCGATTCATCTCGTCCATTGCCGAATAGTGCCTTGCAACGCATACGAACCGATCTCAGTTTAGAATGGACTTATAACTCTAACAGTATTGAAGGCAATACTTTAAGCCTAAGGGAAACGCAAATGATTTTACAGGAAGGAATAACCATTAAAGGCAAATCGTTGGTGGAGCACTTCGAAGCACATAATCATAAAAAGGCTATTGATTATTTGTATACACTTGTAAATAAAAATTACGTATTAAGAAGTATCGATATTCTTTCCCTACACGGCTTGGTTTTACGAAGTATTGAAGATGATTTTGCCGGTCGTTTAAGAAATGGCGGCGTTCGTATCATTGGTGCAAATTTTACCCCACCAAATGCGAACAAGGTTTCTGATTTACTAGACGAGCTAATTTCTTTTGTAAATGAGAATACAAACGGGTTAAACGATATATTATTATCAACCATTTTTCATCATAAACTGGTTTGGATTCATCCGTTTTTTGATGGAAATGGCCGTACTGTACGTTTAGCAATGAATTTGCTTTTAATGCGCAAAGGTTTTCCGCCAGCTATTATCTTAAAAAACGATAGAAAAAAATATTATGAAGCACTTAACCAGGCGAATAAAGGCAGCTACCATAAACTTTATCTGCTGATGTTACAGGCTCTGGAGCGTTCCTTAAATATTTACCTAAACGCAATGCCAGGTAATAATTACGGCGATTACGAACCTATATCGCAAATTGTTTCCGAACCTGAGTTTAAATACGGGCAGGAATATGTTAGTCTTCTGGCTCGTCAGGGCAAAATAGATGCCTATAAAGAAGGCAGAAACTGGCTAACTACTAAAACGGCTATTAATAATTATGTAAAGAACAGAAGACGCGAACGTTAATCCATTATTAATAAGCGTATTGCGAATTCAATTAAAGGGCAGCCTTAACTAAAAATGGCAAAATTTCCTTTTGGAAACTCACAAAGTTTTTTCGAACATCAGAATCGCTGACGGAAGTGAAAGCAAAGGAGAAAACGATGCTTTTGCTGGCTTTCAATAAAAATGCCAGGCCCTCTCTTCTCGCAGGATTATTTTTAAAGTTATCCAACTGGAGGTAAGCTGACAGTAATAAGGCTTCCAGTTGATCGGAAAGATGCTTTAAAAACTCCTGTGAATTCGCATTTTCACGAACAAAATCCCAACCGATAAATTCGTTACATGCAGTGAAAGAAAGTCGGCTGGTTTTCATTACCAGCGCCTTTAAATGCTCCTCTTCAGATCCATAACTCACCTTGTTATTAAGTATTTCGTACAAATTCTGGTCGAGGTAATCCATTAAAATGCTATCCAGCACCTGTTCCTTACTTTCAAAATATTTATATATAGTTGCTTTTGCGATTCGTGCTTTCTTGGCAATTTCGTTTACACTTGTTTTGTGGTAACCGTATTTTCTAAAAAGTTCTTTAGCTGCTTTCTTTACAGTTTCTTTAATTTTCTCGGCTTCCATTTTAATTCGTTACGTGTAAATTCAGGCCGGAAATGGCCACTGTATATGATTTTAATGCTCTAACTGCCGGCGCTTTTACAGGGCTTCCATCTTCCAATAAAAATTTGGCACCCGAACAGGGATCAGTTACCGTTAAAGTCGGATCGTCTAAAGTTACGGCACATTTCTGTTCAGGATTTACAGTGCTGCAACGATCAAAAGCAACATAACCATTGTCCGTTTTACGGTATAATACCAATCCTGCAATTCCGTGACCATTAATTAAAACCGCTCCCCCCGGACTGCTAAGTCTACTTAAACGTGGATCAGTTAATGGTAAGCTAAAATTAACGGCAACATCCGGAATGAAGCTGGTATCTTTTCCACAATTTGTAAGTAAGACAGATATTAACAATAAGCCGTATAGGTATTTCATGATTAAATTAAAGCTGATTTAAATTGCTTTAAGAAACGAACATCGTTCTCAGAAAACAATCGTAAATCCTTAATCACGTACTTTAGATTTGCAATCCGTTCAATACCCATACCAAATGCAAAACCACTATACTTTTTTGAATCGATTCCACAATTTTCCAGAACATTTGGATCTACCATACCACAACCTAATATTTCCACCCAACCGCTGTATTTACAAAGCTGACAACCCGCGCCGTTACAAATGGTACAAGAAATATCCATTTCTGCAGATGGCTCAGTGAAAGGAAAATAAGATGGGCGAAAACGAACTTTAGTGCCTTCTCCATACAATTCCTGTACAAAGTAAAATAAGGTCTGTTTTAAATCTGCAAACGAAACATTTTCGTCTACATATAAGCCTTCTATCTGATGAAAAAAGCAATGTGCCCTTGCCGAAATGGCTTCATTACGGTAAACACGTCCAGGCATAATCGCCCTGAAAGGCGGCTTGCCCTGTTCCATCATCCTCACCTGCACAGATGAGGTGTGCGTACGCAAAGCGATATCACCTTTTTCGCCTCCTTTCTTAATAAAGAATGTATCTTGCATATCCCTTGCAGGATGCTCTTCAGGAAAATTTAGAGCCGAAAAGTTATGCCAGTCATCTTCAATTTCAGGCCCTTCAGCTACCGTAAAGCCCAGTTTTGCAAAAATTTCTACAATCTCACGACGAACTAAAGCAAGTGGATGGCGAGCTCCAATCTCAAAACCTTCGCCCGGGAGGGTTAAATCAAGTGCATTTTCAGTTCCTAATGTTTGATTTGCTTCAATAGCTTCTTTTAATGTTAAATATTTAGATTCCGCAAGCTGTTTGAACTCATTTAGAACTTTTCCAAGTGATTTTTTCTCTTCTACAGAAACAGACTTAAAGTCATCGAAAATTTCTTTAATAATACCTTTGCTACCTAAATATTTTATGCGAAACTGCTCTAATTCATCTGCTTTGTCAGTTGTAAAAGCATTAATTTCTTCGGTGTGATGGGTTATTTTATCCTGTAACATAACGTCAAATATACGGCAAATTATCTTAAAATTTAAATGTCAAACGGTTCAAAAAATCTGTTTACAATATCATTATAGTAGAAAATGAACTCAAAACAAAAAAAGCCACACTGGGTGGCTTTGAAATATTATAAGGTTTTCGTAAATTAAATTACACCCAATTCTTTTCCAACTTTTGTAAAAGCAGCAATGGCTTTATCCAGATGGTGTTGCTCATGAGCGGCTGATAATTGAACACGAATTCTCGCTTTCCCCTGAGGCACAACCGGATAGAAGAATCCGATAACATAAATCCCTTCATCAAGCATTTTTGCAGCAAACTCCTGAGCAATTTTAGCATCATAAAGCATCACTGGAACTATAGGGTGAAATCCAGGCTTGA
>Ga0247809_1000715_pt1 | contig 15154 bp, 12 predicted proteins | sample UWRJL104311B1_FD_180951 | JGI IMG/M metagenome (GOLD analysis project Ga0247809, IMG submission 180951) | Plant litter microbial communities from Arlington Agricultural Research Station in Wisconsin, United States - UWRJ-L104-311B-1 | ecosystem: Environmental > Terrestrial > Plant litter >...
GCCGGGTCGCGTCGCCTATCAGGTTGGTAGCGCGCAGTTCGCGTTCATCTCGCCGCCGGGTGTCGAGGAGCTGGCCTATGTTTCGCTGCTCCGGTCGAGCTTCGAGACGATGCATGCCACGTCGTCGGTACGCTTCGTCACGAACGTTGCGATCGGCGTCCGGTCTTTCGTCATCGGCAGCGTTTCGGCCGACGACGTGCTGAGGGGCGCGGCCAGCGCGGCACAGGACGCACGCAACGCCGATGGCGCGATCGCACTGCATTCGCCTGCCAACGACATCGCCCATCGCCGCCAATACGGCCTGTTGCAGGATTTCGGCGCCGCACTCGAAGCCGGCGACCAGCTGCGACTGGTGTACCAGCCAAGGATCGAGCTCGCGACGGGACGGTGTCTGGGCGCGGAAGCGTTGCTGCGCTGGCGGCACCCTCGACTGGGCGAGGTATCGCCCGCCGAGTTCATTCCGATCATCGAAGAAACCTCGCTGGCGCGCGCGACGACGCAGTGGGTGATCGATGCGGCGATGGATCAGATGGCGGCCTGGAATCTCGCCGGGATCGCGCCGGTCCTGTCGGTCAACATCTCGGCCGCCAATCTTGGCGAGGCCGACCTGATCGACCGCATCCAGCTGGCCTTGTTCAAGCGCGATCTGCGGCCAGAGCGGTTGGAGATCGAGCTGACCGAAAGCGCGATCATGGACCAGCCCGACCAAGCGCTGGCGATGCTGCGCGAACTGGCGGAAGCGGGCATTTGCCTTGCGATTGACGATTTCGGGACGGGACACAGCAGCCTCGCCTATCTCCAGCGCCTGCCCGCGCGGATCGTGAAGATCGACCAGGCCTTCATGCGCAACCTCACCGAAGCGGCCGGGCCCGATTTCGTCCTCGTCGAGACGATGATCGGGCTGGCGCACAAGCTCGGCTACCGCGTGGTGGCCGAGGGGATCGAGACCGCAGAGGCAGCCGCCATCCTGACGCAGCTCGGTTGCGAGGAGGCGCAGGGCTTCTGGTTCGCGCGCCCGATGGAAGCGACGCCGTTCGCCACCTGGCTTGCGGCGCGCGAAACGGCGGTCGAGCCCGAACGCGGCTGACTTTGCAGCCACGCCTCGGGATCCTCTCAGGTCCTCCGTGCGAGGAAGTCCCGCATCAACGCCGCGATCTCGGCATGGTGTGTTTCCAGCGCGAAGTGGCCGGTGTCGAGAAGGTGGACCTCCGCGTCCGGGACGTCGCGGCGATACGCGGTGGCGCCGGCTGGCAGGAACGCCGGGTCATGCCGGCCCCAGACTGCCAGCAAGGCCGGACGATGTTTGCGCAGATACGCCTGGAAGGCGGGGTAGAGTGCGACGTTGGTCCGGTAGTCGAGGATCAGGTCGAGCTGGATTTCGTCCGCACCCGGTCGGGCCATATAGGCGATGTCGAGCTCGTAGCCGTCGGGTGATAGTCGGAGCGGATCGGCACCGGTGCCGTATTGCCAGTTCCGGATCGTGTCGGGCGAGAGCGAAGACCGGCAGGCTTCGCGGTTGCTTGCGCTCGGATCACGCCAATACGCCTCCCACGGTCCCCATTGGTCGCTGAAGCCCTCGACGTACGCGTTGCCGTTCTGCGAGACGATCGCCGAGACGCGTTCGGGATGGCGCATCGCGAGACGCAGGCCGACGGGTGCGCCATAATCGAAGATGTAGAGGGCGTACCGCGTCAGGCCGAGTGCCTCGACGAAACCGCCGACCACGGTCGCCAAGGCATCGAACGTATAGGCGAATGTCCCGCGCGGCGGCGCCTTGGTCTGGCCGAACCCGGGCAGGTCCGGCGCGATGACCCGAAACCGTTCGGCCAGTTGCGGGATCAGGTCGCGGAACATGTGGCTCGCCGTCGGGAACCCATGGAGAAGCAGGATGACCGGCGCGTCGACGGGCCCGGCCTCTCGGTAGAACAGATCGACGTCGCCGACTTTCTGCCTGCGATACCGGACGGATGCCGCTGCCGTATTCTTCGGTGACGTGGCGACGCGCGACGCGTCCGCGACGGTCGAGCGCGCCGCCGCCAGGACTGCAGGACCCGTGGCCAAGGCAGACATGACGCCTCGGCGGGTCGGCGTAGTCAGGTTCGTTCTCATGGCGTTGTCCTTCGTTGAATACTCCAGATAATCGTTTCACCACGGATCATAATGCTTGCATGCCGGCAGGCTCAGTTGCAGGCTCCGCAACGATGGACCGGCTAGATGCGATGAAATTGTTCGTGGCCTCGGTCGACGAAGGATCGCTAGCCGCCGCCGGGCGTCGGCATGGTCGGTCTGCGGCCAGCGTGACGCGGGCCATCGCGTTGCTGGAGGGCATTGCCGGCGAAGCGCTATTGCTCCGGTCGACGCGTCGGCTGCACCTGACCCCGGCGGGGGAACGGCACGTGAAAGTATGGCGCGACGTGCTGCTGCGGCTCGGCGACATCGCGCCCGCCTCGTCTGAAGGTCCGATGCGCGGCAGTTTCGTCCTGACCGCCCCGGAACTCTTCGGACGGCTGAAGGTGATGCCGGTGCTCGAAACGTTCCTGCGCCGCGAGCCGTCGACCAGTGCGCGCGTATTGCTGGTAAACCGCCTCGTCGATCTGATCGGCGAAGGCGTGGACATGGCGGTTCGGCTCGCACCGCTGCCCGACTCGACGATGTCTGCGACCAAGCTTGGCGACGTTCGCACGCTCGTCTGTGCCTCGCCCGACTATATCGCGCGGTGCGGCATACCGACGACGCCGCAGGATCTGGGCCGGTTCGATTGCATCGGGTTGAACGTCGAAGGCGATGGCGAACTGTGGTCGTTCGGATCGGAGGCCGAGCGCGCCCGCGTCCGATCGATCCGGGTTCGGACCCGCCTGAGCCTGAACAATGCGGGCGCGGGTATCGATGCGGCGGTTCGCGGCCTCGGGCTGGTGCGTACCCGGGGATATCAGGTGGCGGAAGACCTAGCGACAGGCCGCCTCGTCACCGTTCTGACAGCATTCGAGCCACCACCGCAGCCGGCGCACCTCGTGTTTCATCCGGACCGGGGAAGCCGGGGCGTCGTTCGCGCATTCATCGACCATGCCGTGCCGGCACTGCGGGACGAGTTTCGGCGGATCACGGCAATGTTGGACGCGATCGGCGATCCGGCGCCGCCCAAGAACGATCGCTTGCCCGCAGAATAGAGAGGTGGCGGGTCGATCCCGTCTCCGGAGATGCGGCAAGAGTTGACCGACAGTGATGGCGATTTGCGCGTGTCGATCATCGATCTCCGATTTCTCTGGGCTTGCGGCCGAATTTGCCGATATCATTATCGCGGGGACTATCGAGGGGCCGAATTGTGCGAAGTATAGTGGTTGCAGCGGTGTCGCTGGGGTGCATGGCGACGTCTGCGGCGGCCAGCGATCTTCCCTTGTATCAGCCCGCGCCCGGCTGGGTCATTCCGGCCATGCTGCCGGACGCGGCGAAGACGGGCGCAGATACGCCGGCGCTGGTGATCTTCGATACACAACAACGCATCGAGGACGGGCGGCTGTGGTCCTACATCGATGTCGCGTCGCACATCACGTCGCCGGAGATGCTGGCGCAGGCGACGTCGCTCGCGCTGCCCTGGGCGCCGGACAAGGGCGACATCATCGTTCACGAACTGGCGATCTGGCGCGGGAACCAGCGTATCGACCTGCTGGCGAACGGTCAGAAGTTCACCGTCCTGCGCCGCGAACAGGCGCTAGAACAGCGCGAATTGACCGGTATCCTGACGGCGACGCTGGCGGTCGAAGGTCTTCAGGTCGGCGACATCCTGCGGCTGCGGGCGTCGACGACATCGAAAGACGCCGCGTTGGGCGGGCGCGTGCAGAACGTCGTTCCGATGATCGCCCTACCCGCGCGGGTTGCCTTCGCCCGCGCACGCATATCGTGGCCGACCGCGACGCCACCGCGCTGGAAGCTGGAGGCCGACGGCGTCAAGGCCGTGCCGATCCGCGACGGGCAATACACCGTGCTCGAGCTCGCCCTGCCCGCGCCGAAGCCGGTCGAGATGCCGCAGGATGCACCAAGTCGGTTCCGGCATCCGCCGATGATCGAATTCGCCACGTTCGCCGACTGGGCGGACGTCTCAAAGACCTTCGCACCGCTATATGGCGCGGAAGCCAACGCCATTGCGCCCGGCTCCCCGCTGAGGACCGAGGTCGACGCGATCATGAAGGCGGATGCGACGCCGATCGGCAGGGCCGAACGCGTGCTGGAACTCGTCCAGGACAAGATCCGCTATCTTGCCGTCGGGATGGATGGCGGAAACTATGTTCCGCAGAAACCCGCGCGGACGTGAGAGGTTCGCTACGGCGACTGCAAGGCGAAGACCGTGCTGTTGCTGTCGATGCTGCGGGCGATGGGCATCGATGCCGAGCCGGTCCTTGCCGCCGTCGGATCGGGGGACTTCGTGGCCGAGAGGCTACCAAGCGCGGCGGCGTTCAACCACGTCTTCGTGAAGGCGACGATCGACGGGCAGACCCTGTGGCTCGATGGGACGGACGCCGGTTCGAGGCTTGCGGATATCCACGACACGCCCGACGTCGGCTATGTCCTACCGATCCGCGCCGACGGTGCCGCGCTTCTCAGAATCGCGACGCACGCAAATGCGCGTCCGGTGATCGATCTGATCGTCAAGGCGGACGAAACCGCCAGCGTCGACCTGCCAAGCGCGTTCGAGGCGACGGCGATCGTCCACGGGCGACCGGCGGCGATGCTGACGATGGCCAAGACTCAATTGGGCGAGAAGGAGCAGCGTCAGGCCGTCGGGCAGTTCCTGCAGGGGTTTTTGGGCGAGGGGCAATTCGTCGATACGTCGATCACGTCCGATCCGATCACCGGTGCGGTCACGCTGAAGGCACGCGGCGCGACGAGCACGATCTGGACGACCGACGACCGTCGCCGCAAGCGCGCGGTCGACAGGCTGATCGATCAGGTCAACTTCGATCCCGACCGCAGCAAGGCCACCTGGGCAGCCGTCCCCGTTCTGGTCAACCAGCCCGACGGCCTGCGCTATCGCTTGCGGTTGCGCCTTCCCGACGGTGGCCGGGCGTTCGCACTGGAGGGAGAGCCCGATCTCAAGGCGAACATTGCCGGGTATGACATCGTTCGCAGCGCCAGCTTGGCGAACGGTATGTTCACGCTCGACGAGCGGATCGACACGGTCGGCGGCGAGATCGCGGTTGCCCGCATTCCGGCGGAGCGCGATGCCCTGACGACCGCGAAGGCCCGCGCGCCACGTATCGTCGCCTCGGCCGACACGCGGCGTCGCTGGGACATCAACGCCAGCGACCCGCCCGGTGCCACGCAACTCAAGGCGATCGAGGCGATCTTTGCGAAGTCGATTGCCGACGATCCCGACGAAGCCAGCGGCTATACCAGCCGCGCATCACTCAGAAGCGGCGTGGGGGATCGCCGCGGTGCCGTAGCCGACCTGACGCACGCGATCGCGATCGCCCCGACGATCGACCTCTATCTCCGGCGTTCGACGGAGTCGCAAGAGTTGGGCGACATGGCGGCGGCGCTCAAGGACGCGGAAGCAGCTCTTGCCCTGGATCCTTCGTCGCAACAGGCGATCGGCCAGCTCAGCGACCTGAAGGCCGAAGGTGGCGACATGCCCGGCGCGCTGGCGCTGCTCGATCAGCGCATTGCGCTGGGCGGCAGCATGCGCAACGCGTTTCGCGAAGCCAAGGCCGGCCTGCTCGGAGAATATGGCGACGTCAGCGCAGCACTCGTGTTGTTCGACAGCCTGATTGCGGACAAGCCGGGTTCGCCGTCGCTGATGAACGCACGATGCTGGGCCAAGGGAACGCGCATGGTCATGATCGACAGCGCGTTGAAAGACTGTACCGGGGCGATCGAGTTGAGCACCGACACGAGTGGTCCGCTCGATAGCCGGGCGATGGTCTGGTATCGGCTTGGAAAGTACGAGCAGGCGCTGGCCGATCTCGACGCAGTGCTGGCGTCGACGCCCAATCAGGCGGAAAGCCATTTCATGCGCGGAATCGTGTTGGCGAAATCGAACCGGCGACCCGAAGCGACGAAGGAATTCGCAATTGCACGGCGGCTTCTACCGAGCGTCGACAAGCGGTATGCGCGCTACGGCATCAAGGCGGACTAGTCATTGGTATCGGGTAGCCCGTCACCGGGCGCTCGGCCTATTGATTGGCGGTGATGGTGAATGGTGTCGGGTCGCAGGGAGAAAACCGCTTGATGTCGGACGAGTATGCGCATGGCCGGCGAGATGGGTTGCGGCTGGCGCTGGCGATCTTGGCCACCGAAGAGGCCAAATGGGCGGCGTTGCTGGGCGAGAGTGCATCTTGGCGGACCAACGCCACGCGTGAGGTGCGGCACAAGACGCTCCAGGTCGCACAAACGCGCGTCCAGACCGTGCTGAACCGGCTTTCTCCCAAGGACGACACTGCGTCGAATGCGGAATTGACTGCCGGGCTGGCGAAGATCGGGCTTTAGCCCGCCCTGCCGTCCGACGATGCGTCGACCAGTTCGGTCAACTGAAGCGCATTACCCAGCGCCGCGGAGGCGGCCGTGTTGTCGAACATGCACCATGCCGGCCGCCCTGCTGCGCGGTCCTCGGCAATCAGGCGCGCATAGTCGCGTAGGCGGTCGAGCCCGTACGCGGTTCGGTACATGTCCGGCGATCCGTGCAGCCGGTAATAAGTGAGCCCACGCCAACCACCCGGACGTGCCGCCGCCGGGACCCGGGGGGGATCGGCAGCGACCCGTGCTACTTCCTGGTCCGCTAACAAGCGGTCGACATCAGGCTCGAACCAGCTGGCGTGGCGCGGTTCGCAAACGATGCTGGTATCGGTTCGTTCGCCAACGTCCGCAAGAAAACGGGTGACCGTCGCATGATCGAAGGCGAGGCTTGGCGGTAGTTGCAGGAGGAGGAGCGCAAGCTTGCCACCCAGGCCGGACACCTCGTCGAGGAAGCGATCGAGCGGCGCGGCGGCATCGTGCAGGCGAAGATCGTGGCTGATCGACTTGGGTATCTTTGCCGCGAACCGGAAATCGTCGGGAACGCTGGCGGCCCATCGAGCCCAGGTCGATTGCCGGTGTGGCCGGTGGAAGGACGAGTTCACTTCGACCCCGTGCATCACGGCCGCATAACGCTGTAGCGCGGTGCCCGTTTCCGGAAAGTTCGGCCGATCCGCGGCCGGTATGCTCCAGCCGGCGGTGCCGATCACGCAGCGCGGCTCTGTCACCGGGAAACGACCTTCACCGAAGCACCACGGCAACCGCCCGGCATCCGTCCCCTGCCCCGCTGGTCATCGCGGCGAAGGAGACGGACGCCGGCGTCGATCATGCCGATTGGGGGATGATGCTGATCATCTCGTCCTCGCTGGGTTCCTTCGCCGGCTTCAGCTTGAGCGCCTGGTCCGGTTCGACATGGCGGCTTCGCGAAGCCGGTTCGAGCGTCACGGTCTCGCCGGTGTCGAGCGATCGCTCGATCGCGGCCAGGACACGCATGTCGAACAGGCCTTCCTCGCCGTCGGCTTCGGGATGAAGATCCTCGAGGATGCAGTTCGAGAAATACTGCGTCTCGTTGCCGAACTGTTCGACCGGATCGAAGCTGTGCGTCTTGCTGCTAGCGCTGGTCTTCTCGACATAGGTAATGCCGATCTTCGGCCCGAACATGAAGGCGGGCGACGCGTGGATGCTGGCCTTCGTGCCGACAAGTTCGAAGAACTCGGCCGATGCGGTGGCGTAGCTGACGCTGAACTGCGCGACGCGTTCATCGGGGAAGCGCAGCGTGACGGCCACGGTGTCGTGGAAGTTGAAGCCGCGCCCCGGGGTCTTGGTACCGATCGCGTGCACGGCGATGGGTTCCTGTCCGAACAGGTTGCGGACTGCGTTGAGCGGGTACGTCCCCATGTCCGGCACCGGACCGCCCCAGTAACCGTTGTGACCGCGCGAATTGGCCTCAGCTACGTTTTGCGCGAACACCGAGACGAAGCTGCGCAACTCGCCGAACTCGCCGTCGCGAGCGCGGGTGATCATCTCGACCGTGCCCGGTTCGTTGTGGAGGCGATAGGCGATCATCAGCTTGGCGCCGCCTTTCTTCTGCGCGGCGATGATCTGTTCGGCTTCGGCGACGCTGGACGCCATCGGCTTTTCGAGCAGGACGTGAATGCCCGCTTCGAGCGCCGGAACCGCGTATTGCAGATGGAGGAAGTTCGGAGTCGCGACATAGACGGCGTCGATTTCGCCCGACTTGAGCAGCTCGTCATACTGCTCGTAAGTCCATGCCTTGATACCGTAGAGCTTGGCGAGCTTGTCCGCCTTGACCGGATCGCCCGTGACCAGCGCCGCGAGTTCCGAATTGTCGGTGCGACCGATGCCCGGCATGAACGCCTGCTGAGAGATCTGGCCACCGCCGACGACGGCATAGCGCACCTTCTTCTTGTGTCCGAACATATCGGTCCTTCGGTGTAGTTTGGGGATGCAGGGCGAACGACGGACGACCATGATCGTTGCATTCTTCGCGTGTTTGCCGCGTACGTCAGGATCCGCGACGCTGCGTTTCCGCAATCGCGCCGATCATACCGGACCGCATCGCGGTGCCGTTCGTTCGGCACGTGAACCTCTGAGGTAGACGAATCATGGACTACACCAAACTCGGCAGCACTGGCCTGGACGTTTCGCGGCTTTGCCTGGGCTGCATGACCTACGGCATCCCCGATCGTGGCAATCACGCGTGGACGCTCGATGAGGAAACCAGTCGGCCGATCCTGCGCGCCGCGGTCGAGGCCGGGATCAACTTCTTCGACACCGCCAACGTCTATTCGGATGGCACGTCGGAGGAGATCGTCGGTCGTGCGCTCAAGGACTTCACCCGCCGCGACGAAGTGGTGATCGCCACCAAGGTGCACGGGCGGATGCGTCCGGGCCCGAACGGCGCCGGTCTCAGCCGGAAGGCGATCATGGCCGAGATCGATGCCAGCCTCACACGGCTCGGCACCGACTATGTCGATCTCTACCAGATCCACCGGTTCGATTACGACGTGCCGATCGAGGAAACGCTGGAGGCGCTGCACGACGTCGTGAAGGCAGGCAAGGCGCGATACATCGGTGCGTCGTCGATGTTCGCATGGCAGTTCGCGACAATGCTGCACGTCAGCGAGGCGAATGGCTGGACGCGGTTCGCGACGATGCAGGATTATCTGAACCTGCTGTACCGCGAGGAAGAGCGCGAGATGCTGCCGCTGTGCGACGCCGAAGGGGTCGGCGTGATCCCCTGGAGCCCGCTCGCTCGCGGGCGCCTGACGCGCGACTGGGACGAGACTACCGGACGTTCGCAGACCGACGAGTTCGGCAAGACGCTGTACGCGCATACCGTCGAGGCGGACCGCAAGGTGGTGGAGACGGTCGCGACGATCGCCCAGGAACGCGACGTGCCGAGGGCACAGGTGGCGCTCGCCTGGGTGCTGGCGAAACCGGAGGTATCCGCGCCGATCATCGGTGCGTCGAAGACCGCGCATCTCGATGACGCGATCGCGGCGCTCGAACTGGGCCTTACCGACCGCGAGATCGCGCGGTTGGAAGAACCCTATGTCCCGCATGCGGTCGTCGGCTTTTCGTAAGCGCTTCGGCGGCCGGCTACCGTTGAGCTGGCCGCATCAAGTCCACCGAGCGTAACGCGCATATTCTGCCCGACGGACCGTCCGTCGCGGCACAAAGGACCGATATGACGAAACCGACACTGGCCGAGCGACCGGCTATCCTGGCCGCCAAGCGCCAGCTGAAGATGGCGCGCTCGACCCATGCCTATGTCAGGGGCAACACGGCCAAGTTCTACGAATGGCTCGACGAGTCACCCGCGTCGCGACGCGTTCCGCAGGGGCCGGCGATCTGGATCTGCGGCGACTGCCATCTCGGTAACCTAGGCCCGATCAACGATGGTGGCGGGCGGATCGCGATCCAGATCCGCGACCTCGACCAAGCGGTGATCGGCAACCCGGCGCACGACCTGATCCGGCTCGGCCTGTCGCTCGCGACCGCCGCGCGAGGCTCCGACCTGCCCGGCGTGACGACGGCGCACATGATCGAGGAGATGGTCACCGGCTATGCCAGCGCGATGGCGGATCCCGCGAGCAACGATGCCGGCCCCGAGCCCGAGGCGGTCCGCAGCGTCAAGCGTCGCGCGCTCGGACGCCGCTGGCGGCACCTCGCCAAGGAGCGGTTCGCGACGCAGGAGCCGATGATCCCGCTTGGCGACAAGTTCTGGCCGCTGGAGCAATCCGAACGCGATGCGCTCGCCGAACTGGTAACCGAGCCGGAGGTCGCCGCCCTGGTTCTCTCGCTCGACGCGAAGGACCGGAACCGGACCGTCCGACTGGTCGACGCGGCCTATTGGATGAAGGGATGCAGTTCGCTCGGGCTGCTGCGGTTTGCGGCACTGGTCGGGCTGAAGAACGCGAAGGGGCGATCGGACTATGCGCTGATCGACCTGAAGGAAGCGACGACACCGATCGCGCCGGCCGCAAAGGGTGCGAAGATGCCGGCCGACCAGGCGGCCCGCGTCGTCGAGGCTGCGCGCGCGCTGTCTCCTCACCTCGGTAGCCGGATGGTCGCGGCGCGTGCGCTCGATCGGTCGCTGTTCGTTCGCGAATTGTCGCCGCAGGACCTGAAGCTGGAGGTCGAGCAGTTCAGCGCGGGACAGGCCGTCAAGGCGGCGCGGTATCTCGCCTTCGTCGTCGGCAAGGCGCACGCACGCCAGATGGACACGGACACGCGCCACGAATGGGCGAGCGTGCTCGATGCGGACCGTCGCGGCGCGATCGATGCGCCGAACTGGCTGTGGGAAAGCGTCGTGTCGTTGGCCGGTAGCCATGAGGCGGGGTATCTGGAACATTGTCGACGGTACGCGATGCGGGCGTGATCGGCGGTAGGGCTATGCCCGCCCCGGAATACTCCGAGTGCTGCGTGCTTTACATGACCGATCTTGCTGTCACACTGATCGCTGAACTCGGGCGCGTGCGCCGTATTGGAGCATTCGACCATGGACTTAATCGACCGGCGTACGGCTATTGCCGGTATCGGTGCGGCGATCGGGTGCGCCGCCCTGCCCGTCTCCGCGCGTCCGGCGCCGGACGACGTGTTCCTGCTCAGCTACTTCACCGACCAGGATGAGGGGCGCGAGGGGCTCAAGCTCGCCCGCAGCGACGATGGGTATGTCTTTCGCGCGCTGGGCAATGGTCGTGGGTTCCTGACGCCGATGGTCGGCGAGAACAGGCTGATGCGCGATCCCAACCTATTGCAGGGACCGGACGGGCTCTGGCATCTCGTCTGGACGAGCGACTGGTTCGGCCCCGTCATCGGCCATGCCACGTCGCGCGACCTGATGCACTGGTCGCCGCAACAGACCATTCCGGTGATGAAAGGCTTTGTCGGCGTCCGTAACAGCTGGGCGCCCGAGGCGATCTACGACCGCGCGCAGGGCGACTTCGTCATCATGTGGTCGAGCAGCATCGACGGCCGTTTCGGGGCGACTGCCGGCGAGAAGTTCGCAGGGATCAAGCTGCGCCCTTATTATACGCGCACCAAGGATTTCCGTACGTTCACGCCGACCAAGTTGTTGTTCGATCCCGGTACCGACTCGATCGACTTCACCTGGCTGAGGCTGGCCGACGGCGGGTTGCGGCTGATCTACAAGGACGAGACGCACGACTCGGAAACACGGCGGTGGCTGGTGAGCCGGGCCGCGGCCTCGCCGACCGGTTCGTTCGGGCCGGTCAGCGCGCCGTTCACCAAACCAATGACGGAGGGACCGACGGCGATACGGCTCGGCGACCGCTACATGGTCTATTACGATGTGTACGAGCAGCATCGCTTCGGTGGCGCCTCGACCACGGACTTCGTCCACTGGACCGACGAGAGCGCGCGCATCCGGTTTCCCGAGAACGCGCGCCACGGCACGGTCGTTCGCGTGCCTCGCGCCTTTGCCGACAGGATCGCGTGATGTCGGCGACTAGGCGCGGTCAGAACGCGATCATCACCTTGCCGAGATGCTTGGCGGCGGCGAAGTAGCGGACGGCCTCCGGCGCGTCGTCGAAGGGAAAGGTCCGGTCGACCACCGTCGTCATGCCGTCCGCCGCCATCGCGTCGAGCAGGTCGACGAACATCGCGCGGCTGCCGTTGGCGATACCGCGGATCGTCACGTTCTTGACGATGAGCGACAGATAGTCGGGGATCGCCGGTCCCTTGCCCGGCGACACGCCGACGACGATGATCCGCGCATTGGCTGCGGCCGCGGCGATCGATTGGCCCAGCGTATCGACGCCGCCGGTTTCGATAACGATGTCGGCGCCCTTGCTGTCCGTCTCGGCAATCACCTCGGCTGCCCAATCGGGGGAGGTCCGGTAGTTGACAATGATGTCCGCGCCGAGCGTCCGCGCCGTCTCGAGTTTCGCATCGTGGGACGAGGTGATCGCGACCCGGGCACCGCGTGCCTTGGCGATCTTCAGCGCGGCAAGCGAGACGCTGCCCGTTCCCAGGCACAGGACGGTGTCGCCCGCCTCCACCTGACAGATCTCGACCAGCGCGTTCCAGGCCGTCAGCGCCGCGGACGCAAGCCCGGCGACATCGGCATCGGCCAGCGCATTGGGCACCCGGATGAGCGCCGCCGCCGGCAGGACGATACGCTCGGCCAGCCAGCCGTCATGCGTGATGCCGATGTCGTGCGCAAAGACGTCGGATCGGAACGCGCCGTCGAGCCAGCTCGCGAAATGGCTGCAGACGACACGGTCGCCGACCGCGATCTCGGTCACGCCCGCCCCGATAGCGACGACCTCGCCGACGCCTTCGGACATCGGGATGCGGGTCTCGGGTTGGCGAGGACCATAGGTACCGCGCAGGAGTTGTACGTCGCGGCTGATGAGCCCGACGAGACGCGGTGCGACCAGCGCTTCGCCGGGGCCGGCGACGGGCTCGGGCCGGGTCGTGGCGACGAGCGCGTCAATGCCGTCCTGCGCGCCGATTTGATAGGCTTTCATCGAAATCTCCTGAGTTAGGCGCGCGACCGGCGCATCAATCGAATGCCCTTGGGCCCGGCTTAAAGGCGTGGCGGTGGGCGCGCGATGCGATTACGAGCGCCAGCAACGTCGGCGCCAGCACGCCCCAGGCGAGCGAACCCGCGCCGAGATGGTCGAGCATCACGCCGCCGACGATCCCGCCCGCGGCGATCGCGCCGTTCCACGTCGTCGTCAGCATCGCGTTCGCCAGATCGACGCCGTCACCCGCGGCATCGGCCAGCGCAGTCTGGAGTTGCGTCGCGGCGCCGCCGAACGACAGGCCCCACAGTATCGTCGCCGCGATCGTCACGACGGGGCTGGCTGCAAACAGCCCGAACGCCAGCGACACCGCCGCGAACACCGTCAGGCTCACGAGTACCAATGGCCGCAACGCCCGATCGACCAGCACGCCCGTCACCCAGATCCCGACCAGCGCGGCAACGCCGAACCCGAGCAGCAGCAGGTCGAGCCGGCCTTGCACGCCCGAGAGCGCGGCGACCGGCGCGATGTAGGTATAGAGAATGTTGTGCGCGGTGATCCACGCGAACAGCGTGACGAGCACGGTGCGTACGCCGCGCGTGCGGAATACGCGCGCGATCGACAGTCGCTCCTCCGCCGGCTGTCCGGGGAAATCCGGCACCTGCCACAGCACCCAGCCGATCAGGACCAGCGTCGTGATCGACATCAGCCCGAACGCCATGCGCCAGCCGAGCGTGCTGCCCAGCATCGCCCCCAACGGCACGCCGATCGACAGTGCCAGCGGCGTACCGACCATTGCGATCGCCAACGCCTTGCCGCGCAAGGGCGCGACGACCATCCGCCGCGCATAGCCGGCGATGATCCCCCAGCCGAGCCCCGCCGCGACTCCGCCCATGAACCGCGCGACCAGCGTCAGTGCGTAGGAGGTCGACACCGCCGTCACGCAGTTGAAGATCAGGAACCCGACGATCGCGACCAGCAGCGTCGGCTTGCGACGCCAGCCTTGCGTGTACAGTGTGAGCGGGATCGCCGCGAGCAGCGACCCGACCGCATAGACCGTGACCGTCTGCCCCGCGAGGGACTCCGATACGTCCAGCCCCGCTGCCATGTGCGGCAATAGACCGGCGGGCAGCGTCTCGGTCAGGATCGCGGTGAAGCCGGTCATCGCCAGCGCCAGCAAGGCTGAGATCGGCAGCGTCTCGCTCGCGCCGGCGTCGGTCGGAATAGGGTTTGGACGCACGGAATACTCACTTCTGGATCGACTGGTCCAGTGCAGTCGACGACCGAACGCGGCTTGTCAACGAATAATGGATCGATTAATCCATAACCTCAGGAGCGGAGACTTATGGCACGGAGCGGACGACCGCGTGGTTTCGACCGGGATGCGGCGCTGGACAGCGCGATGCACTTGTTTTGGGAGCATGGGTATGAGGGCGCGTCGCTGCTGACGCTGCGCCACGCGATGGGCGACATCTCGTCGGCGAGCTTCTACGCGGCGTTCGGCTCGAAGGAAGCGCTCTACCGGGAAGCGCTGGCGCGGTATCTGGATCGGCATGGCAGCATCATCGACGCGCTCGATGACGAACGGCTGCCGCCCCGCGCGCGGCTCGAACAAGCACTGATCGCGTCGGTGGCGGTACAGACGGACGTCGCGCATCCTACTGGCTGCATGGTCACGCTGTCGGCGACGATCTCGTCGGAAGCCAGCGCATCGACGCGCGCGCTGACGCGGATCGAGCGCGAAGCCACACGGCAAGCGTTGCGTCGGTGTATCACCGCTGGCGTGAACGCAGGCGATCTCGGCTCCGGTGCCGATGTCGCAGGACTGGTCGCGCTGTACGACGGATTGGTGCTCGGTATCTCGATCCAGGCGCGCGACGGTATCTCGGCAGAAACGATGCGCGCCGCAATCAGGCACGCGATGGCGGCGTGGGACCTGAACCGAAGCGCTCGCAGCGGCAACGGCAAATGATGGGCTGAAGCAGCGCTCGCACCAGGCGTTCCGACAGCGCGCGTCCGTCGTATGGACCGCCCTGACCTAACCCATTCGCGGCTGACGACACTGAGCTAGCGCGACGAGTGCGGCGGAGGTCCGAAGGCGCGATCGATTACCCCGTCTATCTTGTCGATCCCGT
>Ga0247809_1000718_pt1 | contig 15121 bp, 12 predicted proteins | sample UWRJL104311B1_FD_180951 | JGI IMG/M metagenome (GOLD analysis project Ga0247809, IMG submission 180951) | Plant litter microbial communities from Arlington Agricultural Research Station in Wisconsin, United States - UWRJ-L104-311B-1 | ecosystem: Environmental > Terrestrial > Plant litter >...
AACAATAATATTAATAATTTTAAATTAGTATTACAATCTAAAGTAAAATCTTTAGGTAGTGATTTACCTATAAAATTTTTTTTAGAAAAAATAAAAGAATCTGATAATATTAACTATAATTTTAAACATTTATTAATTAATAAAGTAAATTCTAACAACGTTGAAACTGGTTTTAGTGGTTTTAATTGATATAATTTACAAGCATTAGCTTTTTAAATATAATTTAATTTTTTTACCAGGCGATTAACTCAATTGGATAGAGTACCTCACTTACAATGAGAAAGTTATTGGTTCAAGTCCAATATCGCCCATCCCCTATTGTAAAAATATCTGTTGAGATAGCTTAACTGGTAAAGTGTTAGTTTGTCAAACTAAAGGTTGTGGGTTCAATTCCCATTCTCAGTGAGTTAACTAAATATAAAATATTTTTAAAAATGCAATTTTATACCTAACTATAAACTATATGATTGAATATATATATATATTTATATTTATAATAATAAGTTTAGTAATCTCTGTTATTGTTTTTTTATTATCTTATTTATTGGCAAGTCAAACTTATGACTCAGAAAAATTATCAGCTTATGAATGTGGTTTTCAGCCGTTTGAAGACGCACGAAATAAATTTGATATTAAATTTTATTTAGTTGCAATATTATTTATTATTTTTGACTTAGAGGTTTCTTATTTATTTCCATGAGGAATTTATTTGAGTGATGTAGGATTTTATGGTTTTTGATGAATGATGTTATTTTTATTCATTTTAACTATAGGATTTATTTATGAATGAATGAAAGGAGCATTAAATTGAGATTAACTATGATATCTAAAGAAATTAACAATACTTTTAATTTTATAAACTTTTTAATAAAAGTAATTCCACAATATATAAATAAAAATATTGATTTTAAGTTATCAGATGATTCAATATCAATCACAACTGATAAAAAAAATTTAATTTTACTATTAAATTTTGTAAAAAATAATTATCTTTTACAATTTAAAACATTAATTTCAATTACTGCAGTAGATTATCCTGAACGTTCGAATAGATTTGAAATTAATTATTTTTTATTAAGTTACAAATTAAATAAGAGAATAATTATTAAAATACACACGAACGATGTAACTCCGATACCCTCTATCACAGATTTATTTAGTTCTGCTAATTGATATGAAAGAGAGGTATGAGATTTATTTGGGGTGTTTTTTTCAGGTCATCCTGATTTAAGAAGGATTTTAACTGACTATGGCTTTGAAGGATTTCCGTTTAGAAAAGATTTTCCTCAAACAGGTTTTGTTGAGGTTAGATATGATGATCAGAAAAAATATGTTTTATATGAGCCTCTTGAAATGGCTCAAGAATTTAGATCATTCGATTTTATAAGCCCTTGAACAAATATTAAATAATAAAATTTACTTATGAATGTAAGCTTATTAGAAAATAAAAAATTACTTAATAAAGTTAAACATTTTAACATGAATTTTGGACCACAACATCCAGCGGCTCATGGAGTTTTAAGATTAGTCTTAGAGTTAGACGGTGAGGTTATTGTAAAAGCCGATCCACATATTGGTTTATTACATAGAGGTACTGAAAAATTAATAGAACATAGAAATTATCTACAAGCTTTACCTTATTTTGATAGATTAGATTATGTTTCTATGATGGCCCAAGAACATGCATATTCTTTAGCAATAGAAAAATTATTAAATTGTGATGTACCTTTACGTGCAAAATATATTAGAGTTATATTTTCGGAAATAACTCGAATATTAAATCATTTATTAGCTACTACTACACATATAATGGATGTTGGAGCAGCAACACCTTTTTTATGAGGATTTGAAGAACGCGAAAAGTTGATGGAATTTTATGAACGTGTATCAGGAGCTCGCATGCATGCTGCATACATTAGACCTGGAGGAGTGTCACAAGATATTCCAATTGGAATATTAAATGATATTCATATATTTATCACTAATTTTAATTCACGTTTAGATGAATTTGAAGAATTATTAACAGGAAATAGAATTTGAAAACAACGTTTAGTGGATATTGGAGTAGTTTCTTATCAAGAAGCTCTTGATTGATCATTTAGTGGTGTGATGTTAAGAGGATCAGGAGTTTCATGAGACTTAAGAAAAAACCAACCATATGAAATATATGATAAATTAGATTTTGAAGTTCCTGTCGGAAAAAATGGAGATTGTTATGATAGATTTTTAATACGTATAACTGAAATGCGTCAAAGTTTAAAAATTATCAATCAGTGTTTAAATCAAATTCCTTCAGGAATAATAAAAACAGATGACCATAAATTGTTTGCACCAAGTCGTTCTTTGATGAAACATTCTATGGAATCTCTAATTCATCATTTCAAACTATATTCGGAAGGCTTTATAGTACCTCAAAATGAAACTTACACAGCGGTGGAAGCTCCTAAAGGTGAGTTTGGAGTTTTTTTAGTTTCTAACAGTACTAATAAACCTTATAGATGTCATATCAGACCACCGGGATTTGCGCATCTTCAGGGTTTAAACTTCATGTCTCAAGGACATATGATATCTGATGTGGTTACAATAATAGGTACTCAAGACATTGTTTTTGGTGAAGTAGACCGATAACTAGTATCTTCCTAATTTTACGTTTATTCACTATAGTCTATGCCTCAATTAGATAAATATATATTTTTTAATCATGTTATTTCATTAACAATTTTTTTTGCACTAATATATATATTTGTCAGACAATCTATTGTACCCGAATTAAGTACATTACTTAAGTTTAGACGAAAAAAACTAACCTCTATTTCTGATCAATTAATAGAATACGAAAAAAATTTAAATTTTTCTAAATCTGTTTTTGAAAAAAAAGGTAAAAATTTTATTAATAAAATATCAGACCAAATAGATAGTTTAATTTCGTCTTACAATATAACTGTAGCCGAACAGTTAAATAAGGTTTATGACAAAAATTATTCTATATTAAAAAATGTTGATGAAGTTTCTGATTTAATATATGATAATAAAGAAGAATTAAATAGATTAACCAATTTGTTCTAAAATAATAAATTAAATTATGAATATTATATTTACACAACCTTTAGAGCAATTTGAAATAACTTATTTTGGAAGCATTGCTGGCATTCCTATTAATAATTCTCTTCTTTATTTGATAATTGTTTATCTAGTTATTCGATTTTTTTTTGGAATGGTTTTGTATAATTTAAGACTTGTTCCTTATAATCTACAAACTTTTGTAGAACAAGTTTATAGTTTTGTATTTGGATTGGTTAAACAACAAATAAATATAAGTGGATACCCATATTTCCCAATGATATTTACTTTGTTTTTATTTATTTTAGTAGCAAATCTAGTAGGTATGACTTTATATAGTTTTACTTTAACTAGTCATGTTACCATAGCATTTACTTTAAGTTTTTCTTTTTTTATATCTATAATAATAGTAGGTATATTAATACAAAAAGCTTCATTTGTGAATACTTTTATCCCATCAGGGGCTCCTAAAGCCTTAAAACCTTTTTTAATAGGTATTGAAATAATTTCTTATTTTTCTAGGCCTTTTAGTTTAGGTATTCGTCTTTTTGCAAATTTAATGGCAGGACATACTTTATTAGCTATTTTAGCTAACTTTACTTTTTTAATATCAAAGAAAAGTTTTGTAATTTCATTAATTCCATTTTTTCTAATAGTTGCAATCGTTGGTCTTGAAGCAATGATTGCAGCATTACAAGCTTATGTTTTTACGGTTTTAGTTTGTATTTATTTAAATGATTCAATTCATGGATCACATTAATTATATAAAAATATGGCTGTTCCAAAAAATAAAAGATATAAGCAAGTTGTAAAATCTCGTCGATCTTTACAAAAATTAAGTTTAATTTTAAAAAAACATTTAACACTAACTAAATTTAATAATCATCTTTTATCTAATGATAGTATTTCTAAATATAAAGAAAGACCTAATGTATTTTGTGAATGTTGAAGAAGTCACACAAGTAAAAGTATTTTAACAGTTTGTACACGCTGTTTTAAATATTGAATAAAAAAAGAGGTTTTGAAACCATATTACGTATTAACATGACATAATGTTAGAGCATATGATCATGATTGATATTATCCATTTTTAGGTTGAAATATGATAGCATTAGATCCTATATTAATTATGCCCGTTATTGCAAAAAAAGGGGTATTTACAGATTTAAGTGTACCAAAAAAAATTATGAAAAATAAAAATTAAAATTTTATGTTAAGTTATCAAAGACATACATTTCATTTAGTTGATCCTAGTCCATGACCTTTTGTTACATCTTTAGCTGCATTTGTTATGATGAATGGTTCTGTTATGTACTTTCACTCAGTAAAAGGTGGCAATTTTGTTATGTTATTCGGTTTAACCTTAGTTGTTTTAACTATGATTATATGATGAAGAGATGTTATTAGAGAAGCAACTTTTGAAGGACATCATACTAAAGCTGTACAAACAGGCTTAAGATATGGTATGATTTTATTTATTGTATCTGAAATAATGTTCTTTTTTGCTTTTTTCTGAGCATTTTTTCATTCAAGTTTAGCTCCTACTATAGAAATTGGATCAATTTGACCTCCACAAGCTATCCATGCTTTTAATCCGTGAGAAGTTCCTTTATTAAATACTATTATATTATTAACTTCAGGAGCAACAGTAACATGAGCACACCATGCCATCACTACTGGTTTAAGATATGAAGCAATTTATGGTTTAATTTTAACCGTTTTTTTAGCTTTAATTTTTACAGCATTACAAGTTTTTGAGTACGAAGAAGCAGCTTTTAATATTGCTGATGGTATATACGGTTCAACATTTTTTATGGCTACCGGATTTCATGGTTTTCATGTAATCATAGGTACATTATTTTTAACAGTTTGTTTAATACGTTTAATTAAATATCATTTTACCACTACACATCATTTTGGTTTTGAAGCTGCAGCATGATATTGACATTTTGTAGATGTTGTATGACTATTTCTATTTGTAACCATATATTGATGAGGAACTTTATAATTTCTTTATTTTAAAATAAAAAAAATTAAAAATAATTTAACAAAAAAAATATATTTATTTATGTTTAAGTTTTATAATATTTTAGAGTCATCTCCATGACAAATAAATTTTCAAGATCCCGCAACTCCTATAGCTGGAAGAATAATAGAAATTCATCATCATGTATTTTTCTTTTTAGTAGTTGTTCTTTGTTTTGTATCATGAATGATACACGCCACTATCGTTAATTTTGCTGATTTTATAAAACCTCAAAATGAAAACTATAGAATGACTTTGTGACAAGAAAATTGCATAAAAAAACTTGCAAGATTAAAATTTACTCATAATACTACAATAGAAATTGTTTGAACTTTAATACCAAGTTTTATCTTAGTATTAATAGCTATACCTTCGTTTGGGTTACTTTATGCTATGGATGATGTTATTGATCCTGAAGTTACTTTAAAAGCGGTAGGTCATCAATGATATTGAAGTTATGAATATTCAGATTATATATCAACAGTAGGTAAAATATCATTTGATAGTTATATGATTCCTGAAGCTGAATTGACTTTAGGTCAGTTGCGATTATTAGAAGTAGATAATTCAGTCGTATTACCTATGGGAGTTTATATAAGAGTTAACGTAACTGCAGCAGATGTTTTACATAGTTGAGCAGTTCCGTCTTTGGGTATTAAAATAGATGCTGTTCCTCATAGAATTAATTCTGGTATAATTTTTTTACAAAGAACTGGTGTTTTTTATGGACAATGTAGCGAAATTTGTGGTGTAAATCATGGATTTATGCCTATTGTAGTTAAATCTGTTACTGTAGATAATTATTTAGACTGAGTAAATAGTCATTAGTGACTTAATTTTTATAGATTTCGAAACTAAATTAATTTAAAATCTAATTTTTAAATTATAATTATATATGAGTTTGATCCTGGCTCAGAGTGAACGCTAGTGATATGCTTAACACATGCGAGTTTAAATTGATACTAATTTTTATAGTATTGATAGCGTACGGGTGAATAATGCATAAGAATCTACTTTATATTTTGGAAATTATAAATCCAGCAGAAAAATATTAAGAAATATAAATAATTAAAATAATTATAATTATAGGTTATTTTTATACATTATATTTAATATATTAACATTCCCAAATATTTTTTAAAAATTAATATTGATATAAAATGAGCTTATGTAGAATTAGATAATGAGTAAGGTAATAGCTTACTTAGTCAACGATTCTTAGCTGATCTTAGCGGATGATCAGCCACATTGGGACTGGAACATGGCCCAACCTCTCTTTGGAGGCAGCAGTGAGGAATATTGGACAATGAACGAAAGTTTGATCCAGCAATATCACGTGAATGAAGAAGGTTTATTCTTATTGTAAAGTTCTTTCGATGAGGAGGATAATGACGTTACTCATAAAAGAAGTCCCGACCAACCTCGTGCCAGCAGTCGCGGTAATACGGGGGGGGCAAGCGTTATTCTACGTTACTGGGTGTAAAAAGTATTCAGGCGGTTTAATAAGTTTCTTTTGAAATCCTAGAATTCAATTCTAGAAATAATTGAAAATACTGTTAAACTAGAGTATATTAGGAGATGGTTGTATGTTTAGTGTAGAGTTAGAATTCTTCAATATTAAAAAGACATTCAATCGGTGAAGACTACCATCTATAGTATAACTGACGTTGAGATACAAAAGTGTGAGGAGCGAACAGGATTAGATACCCTGGTAGTTCACACTGTGACCGATGAATATTGATTTTTGGAAATTTTTTTCATTAATTAAGCTAACGCGTTAAATATTCCACCTGGGGACTATAATCGCAAGATTGAAACTCAAAGAAATTGACTGAGATTTGTACAAGCGGTGGAGCATGTGGTTTAATTCGATATAAATCGATAAATCTTACCAATTTTTGATATGCAAATAAAATTTATTTTTTTATAAAAAAAAATATTCTATTAAATTAGTATATTTTTTAATTTGCACAGGTGTTGCATGGCTGTCGTCAGTTCGTGTTGTAAAATGTTTGGTTAATTGCTTAAACGAACGTAACCCTCATTCTTTAGTTTATATTTTTTTAATATAAAAAAAGAAAATTGCCAGTGAAATACTGTGATGAAAGAGAGGATGAAGTCAAGTCAGTATGACCCTTATAGATTGGGCTACACACGTGCTACAAAGGTAAATACAAAAAGACGCAATTATGTGAATAAAAGCAAATCTTTAAAATTTATCCTAGTTCAGATTATTCTCTGTAACTCGAGAATATGAAGTTGGAATCGCTAGTAATCGTAAATCATCAAGTTACGGTGAATACGTTATCAAATCTAGTACACACCGCCCGTCACGCCATGGAAATTAGTTTAATCTGAAAATATACTTTTCTATTTATATAATTTAAGGTTTATTCAAAATATTTTTTTTTGAAGCTTACTTAATATATATTTTAATTTATATTTATTATTAAATCAAGGACTGGGGTGAAGTCGTAACAAGGTAGCCGTAGGGGAACCTGTGGCTGGATTAATTTTAACTAGACTAAATAATCTCCTTTCGTCTAATCCGGTTAGGACGTTACATTTTCACTGTAAAAACAGGGGTTCAAATCCCCTAAGGAGCTACATTTTTAGTGGGCATAACCCGTATTTAAGTCTGTATTATCGAGTTATAGTTTATTGTTTCGAATAAATTATTTTAATATGGGTTTATTTTCGTTATTGTGTTAAATAATAATGCAATAGAAAAAAAAGTTTATAAGTTAAATTAAAAAATAAAAAAAATAAAAATATTAAAAATTTATTTATGTTAAATATAAAAAAAAGTATATTTTATAACGCAAGATGATTTTTTTCTACCAATCATAAAGATATTGGTACATTATATTTATTATTCTCTGTATTAGCAGGAGTAGTAGGTACTTATTTTTCTGGCTTAATAAGAATGGAATTAGCATTTCCAGGGAATGGTGTTTTTCATGGTGATTTTCAATTATATAACGTTGTAGTTACTGCGCATGCTTTTATTATGATTTTCTTTTTAGTTATGCCAGCTATGATAGGTGGGTTCGGAAATTGATTTGTTCCTTTAATGATTGGTGCTCCAGATATGGCATTTCCAAGATTAAATAACATTAGTTTTTGATTATTACCTCCAGCATTTTTATTATTATTATCATCAGCATTAGTAGAAGTTGGTGCTGGTACAGGATGAACTGTTTATCCTCCATTATCAGGTATAGAAAGTCATTCTGGAGGTTCAGTAGATTTAGCTATATTTAGTTTACACTTAGCAGGTGCATCATCTATATTAGGAGCTATGAATTTTATTACAACAGTAATAAATATGAGAGCACCTGGTTTAAAAATGCATAGAATACCTTTATTTGTATGAGCAGTATTTATAACAGCTTTTTTATTATTATTATCACTTCCTGTTTTAGCAGGAGCTATAACAATGTTATTAACTGATAGAAACTTTAATACCACTTTTTTTGATCCAGCAGGTGGGGGAGATCCTATTTTATATCAACATTTATTTTGATTTTTTGGTCATCCTGAAGTTTATATTATCATTATTCCAGGCTTTGGAGTAATTAGTCAAGTTATCAGTACTTTTTCAAATAAACCTGTATTTGGTTATATTGGAATGGTATATGCTATAGTTTCTATTGGAGTATTAGGTTTTATAGTTTGAGCACATCATATGTATACAGTAGGGATGGATGTAGATACTCGTGCTTATTTCACAGCAGCTACAATGATTATTGCCGTACCAACTGGTATAAAAATTTTTAGTTGATTAGCAACCATGTGAGGGGGTTTAGTGGTAATTAGAGTTCCTATGTATTGAGTAGTAGGCTTTTTATTTTTATTTACAGTAGGTGGTTTAACCGGAGTAGTTTTATCGAATGCTGGTTTAGATATTGCAATGCACGATACATATTATGTAGTGGCACATTTTCACTATGTATTATCAATGGGGGCGGTTTTCTCATTATTTGCAGCATTTTATTATTGATTTTGAAGAATTACAGGATTAGATCTAAGAGAAGAATATGGTAGAATGCATTTTTGAACAACTTTTATTGGTGTTAATTTAACATTCTTTCCTCAACATTTTTTAGGAATTGCTGGAATGCCTAGAAGAATTCCTGATTATCCAGATGCTTATGCACAATGAAATGCAATATCTTCTTTTGGATCTTTAATTTCAATAGTATCATCATTATTTTTTTTTTATGCTGTAATATGTGCGTTAAGTAATTCAGAAAGAAAAGATGATTTTTTTTCTAAAATAGTTACTAAATTAAGAAGAATGAAATTATTCATGTAATCAACTACTATAAAAATTTAGGTGATTAGTAGGACACCTATAAATGAAATAATATAAAAAAGTGTTTAACGGATATCTAGATATTGAATATAAAAAACGTAAAAAATACGAAAACTATAACAAATTGAAAATTGTGAGTTATAGGTTTTTTTGGAGAAAACTCGAAAATAATTTTTTAATTATTTAAAAGAAATAAAAAAGACAACGAATTGAAACATCTTAGTAATTGTCAAATAAAATAACCAAGAGTTCTTTAGTAGTGGTGAGCGAAAAAGAATTAGATTTTAAATTTATCAAATTTATAAAATTGGTATAAAAATGAATTGAAAACTTCAGTCAAAGAAGGTTATAACCCTGTAATTAGACTATTTTATAAAAATATAAATTTTTAAAGTAAAACGAAGTAAGATAACTTTGTTTGAATTTATATGAAGGACCACCTTCAAAATCTAAAATATTCAATAATCGATAGTGAACAAGTACTGTAAAGGAAAGATGAAAAGTAACTGAATCGTGCTGAAATAGTTATTGAAATTGAACACTTAAAATCAATCAAAGTTTTTTACAAAATAAAGAATAATGATGTACCTTTTGTATAATGGGTCAGTGAGTTAATTAGTTTAGCAAGCTTAAGTTAAAAAATGTAGGCATAGCGAAAGCGAGTTGTAAAAGGCGTTAGTTAAACTAATTAAACCCGAAACTAGGTGATCTAACTATGAACAGGTTGAAAAGGTAGTAAAATACTTTGGAGGACCGAACCCGTGTCTGTTGCAAAAGATTGGGATGATTTGTGGTTAGGGGTGAAAGGCCAATCAAACCTAGATATAGCTGGTTTTCTGCGAAATTTATTTAAGTAAAGCATTACATTAATTGCATTAAGGGGTAGAGCACTGGTTGAATGATGGGAATTGAATAGATTTTACTGAATTCAGATAAACTCCGAATACTTAATTGCATGATGTAGTAGACAGACATAAGGTGATAAGATCTTGTGTCGAAAGGGAAACAGCCCAGATTATAAGCTAAGGTCTTTAAATTTTAGTTTAGTGGATAAGGATTTATCATTACTATTACAACCAGGAGGTGGGCTTAGAGGCAGCCATCCTTTAAAGAAAGCGTAAAAGCTCACTGGTCTAATAATTGAAAAATGTTTTATGAATCCAAAAATGTATAGAGACTTTAAAACTAAATACCGAAGCTATAAATTAAGTTAAAAAATAACTTAATGGTAGCAGAACGCTCTGTATGCTTTAGAAGATAAATTGAAAAATTTATTGAAGGTATCAGAAATGAGAATACTGACATGAGTAACAATAAACAGTGTAAAAAATAGTTTGGATGGAAACACTGTCGCCAAAAATTCAAGATTTTCTACGGTAGGTTTAACCTCGTAGAGTTAGCCGGTCCCTAAGATGAAGGTGAAAACTTTAGTCGATGGGTTACAAGATTAATATTTCTGGGCTAAGACGTTCAAGTGACTAAGAATACGTGACTACCGGGCATGCTCTAAGAGTAGAAAGGAAAACGGCCCCGCGTAAATCGCCTTGTCAAGAGGAGGCTCTCGTCTTCCGTATCATGTGGGGTCGTAGCCGTAATTCTTACCAGAAAAAACTTGTCAAATATGCAGATTAAACTCCTGCAGTGCTAGACCGTATTAAATCCGACACAGGTGAATTGGTAGAGAATACTAAGGCGTATGAGATAACAATGTTGAAGGAACTCGGCAAAATGACTCTGTAACTTCGGGAAAAAGAGTACTTTATTGGGTTTGGGGCGCGAAGAGCAAATAACTAAATAAAATTATAAAATATACTGACTGTCTTCGCCGCTCAAGAAGTGTAACAAAATCGGGGGTAGCGACTGTTTAATAAAAACACAAGACTCTGCTAAATTGAAAGATGATGTATAGGGTCTGACACCTGCCCGGTGCTGTAAGGTGAATAAAGAAGATTAGTTAATGATTAATTTTTTTAATAAGCCTCAGCAAACGGCGGCTGTAACCATAACGGTCCTAAGGTAGCGAAATTCCTTGTCGGGTAAGTTCCGACCTGCATGAATGGTGTAACGACTTCCCCGCTGTCTCCAACATTGACTCAGTGAAATTGAAGCTTCCGTGAAGATGCGGAATATTAACAGCTAGACGAGAAGACCCCGTGCACCTTTACTGTATTTTTACATTGTCTTAGGGAAAAGAATGTGTAGGATAAACGTTAGTTTATGAGACCTTGACGCTAGTCAATTGTGGAAACTCAACATGCAATAACGTTCTTTCGCTTTTTTAAGACTAATTTAAAAAATTAACTTTTTTAGAAACATTGTATGAAAGGCAGTTTGACTGGGGCGGTCGCCTCCTAAAGAGTAACGGAGGTGTGCAAAGGTAAATGAAAATTAATATAAATTAATTTTTTTTGATATAATGGTTTAAGTTTGCTTGACTGAGAGATTGACAAATCAATCAGGGACGAAAGTCGGCCATAGTGATCCGATGATTCTTTGTGGAAAGATCATCGCTTAACGGATAAAAGGTACGCCGGGGATAACAGGCTAATGACCCTTTAGAGTTCCTATCGATGGGGTCGTTTGGCACCTCGATGTCGACTTATCATATCCTGGCGCTGAAGGTGGTGCCAAGGGTTCGGCTGTTCGCCGATTAAAATGGTACGTGAGTTGGGTTTAAAACGTCGTGAGACAGTTTGGTCCCTATCTACTGTTAATGTAAGAAAATTGAGAGAATCCGACTTTATTACGCCAGGACCAAGGAGGATATACCTATGGTGTGTTGGTTGTTCCGTCTGGAGCAGCGCCAATTAGCTACGTATAAATATTAGAACTACTGAAAGCATATAAGTAGGAAAAATATCTCAAAAATGTTTTCTTGAAGGCTGGTAGTAGAACACTACTTTGATAGGCTATATGTGTAAATAAGGTAACTTATGTGCTAAATAGTACTAAAAGCCAAATTATTATTTCATTTAAATTAAAAACTCTTAGCTCAAATTGGTAGAGCAATTACCTTCTAAGTAATTGGTTATAGGTTCAAGTCCTATAGAGCGCTATTCAATTTATACTTAAATTACAAAACCTAAACCATTTCGAACTAGATTATTCACTGTAATTTAAGGCCAAAAATACTACATATTTTATGTGGAAATCATGGTACCGGGGTGGAGTAATTGGTTAACTTACTAGGGTCATAGCCTACGTGATACAGGTTCAAATCCTGTCCCCAACTAATAACTATTATAGGTAACATAACGGTAATGTAATTGACTGCAAATCAATTAATAGTGGTTCAATTCCACTCCTAGTCTTAGTTATTTTTAAGATTTTTAATAACCTTATAATAAGGTGGGAATAATTTAACCGGTAGAATGCTAATTTGTGGCATTAGTCGTATGGGTTCAAGTCCCGTTTTCCACCTTAGCCAGCAACGAACCAATAGCTCAGTTGGTTAGAGCGTGTAGCTGTTAACTATAAGGTCATCGGTTCAAGTCCGATTTGGTTCTAGCTTAACTTTTTCAAAAAAAATGGATCTATTGTGGGGTGATAGCGTAATTGGTTAACGCGTATGTTTTGCAAATATAAGATTGTCGGTTCAACTCCGATTCACTCCACTTTCGCTCCATGAACATGGCGTAATTGGTAACGTACCTGCTTTGGGAGCAGGGGTTATGGGTTCAAGTCCCATTGTTCTGAGATTACACAGAAAGTTAAGCTAGAATGTTGCTGGCAATAAGTGTAATAAAAAAGAAAAAAAAATAAAAAAATTATAATATTATATGTGAACTTTAGAAGATTTAAAATATCAACAAGCTAAATTAATTTTCAATCCAGATTTTGATTTATATCCAAATATTTTTCAAAACTGTTATTTAGGGATTTTTGCTGAAATGTTCTTAATATTAACTTTGTCATTATTAATAGCTTTTTTAGTTATAATAGATTATTATTATAAACATAAATTAATATTAACTAATTTATCAGGTAAATTATTAATGATTCTATATTTATTAATGGCAATATTATTAAATAATAATGATTCTGGTTTCTTAATTTTTGGTGAATTATTAATAGTAGATGATTTTTCAATATTAATTAAAAATATATTAATATTAACTTTAATTAGTTGTATTATAATATCTTTTAATTATATAACCACTGAAAGAATATGAAAATATGAATATTTTATATTATTAGGATTATCATCATTAGGAATGTTTACTATAATATCTGCGAATGATTTAATAACAATGTACGTAGCAATAGAAATTCAAAGTTTATGTTTTTATATTTTAGCTACTATAAAAATTTATAATAACTTTTCAACTGAGGCAGGATTAAAATATTTTATTCTAGGTGCATTTTCATCAGGAATATTATTATTTGGGTGTTCTTTTATTTATGGATCCTTAGGAACTACAAATTTTTCCGAAATGAAATTACTTTCAGTAAATTTTTCTGAAGTTTTTGGTATTCAAAAAAGTTTAATTGTAGGAATTTTATTTGTATTGGTTGCTATCTTATTCAAAATGGGTGCAGCCCCTTTTCATATGTGATTACCTGATGTTTATGAAGGAGTTCCTACTATAGTTACTGCTGTTTATTCTATTGTACCAAAAATAGTTTTATTTACTTTGTTAGTTAGATTACATATTGATTTATTTGAACAAAATTCTATATTTATAAAAAATATAGTAATGTACAGTGCTTTATTATCAATTATTATTGGTACACTAGGAGCATTATATCAAATAAAAATAAAAAGATTATTAGCTTATAGTGCTATTAGCCATGTCGGGTTTTTACTGATTGGATTAGTATCATTCAATAGTTGAAGTATTTTTGCTTTATTTTTTTATATTATTATTTATATTGTAATATCTTTAAATATATTTACATTATTATTAGTAATTAGGAAAATTGACAGTAATTTAAAATTAAAAAAAATTAATGAGTTTGCAATTTTATTTAAATCTCATCCTTTACTTGCAATTAATTTTTGTTTAATTTTATTTTCAATTGCAGGAATTCCTCCTTTAGTAGGATTTTATAGCAAGTTTTATATATTTATATCCGCTATTAAATCAGAATTTTATTTACTTGCTATTACAGCTGCAGTATTTAGCGTAATAGCATCTATGTATTATATAAGGTTAATAAAATTAATGTTTTTCAAAAATTTCGAATACTGAGCATTTTTTGCTGATTTGACAAAAAAAGAGAGTTTAATTATTTCATTTATATTTTTTTTTAATATATTCTTTTTTTGCTATCCCGAAATTTTCATCGTAACATTATATAATGTAATATTAAAATTATTTTTTTAAATTTATGAACTTTGAAGTAACAAAATATTTAATAATATCAGTAATGTTATTTTTAATTGGAGTATTAGGTATATTTTTAATAAAAAAAAATATCATTATTATTCTTATGTCAATAGAGCTAATGTTGTTAGCTATAAATATAAATTTTATTATATTTTCTGTATATTTAGATGATACAACTGGGCAAATTTTCGCCTTATTCGTTTTAACAGTTGCAGCTGCAGAATCTGCTATTGGTTTAGCAATCTTAGTAGTATACTATAGAATAAAAGGTATCATTTCAATTAATTTTATAAACTCAATAAAAGGATAAAATTTTATGTATTTAACAATTATATTTTTACCATTACTTGGAGCATTAATAGCTGGTCTTTTCGGACGTTACATTGG
>Ga0247809_1000727_pt1 | contig 15017 bp, 13 predicted proteins | sample UWRJL104311B1_FD_180951 | JGI IMG/M metagenome (GOLD analysis project Ga0247809, IMG submission 180951) | Plant litter microbial communities from Arlington Agricultural Research Station in Wisconsin, United States - UWRJ-L104-311B-1 | ecosystem: Environmental > Terrestrial > Plant litter >...
GGCATGCGCGAATTTCCGCGTGCGTGCCAGTTCCTCGGCATAAGCGCGCGCAGTGGTCGCCAGCGTATCGCTCCAGGTGAGCGGCGCCACACCAACGGCGGCGCGCGCGGCATTGTGGCCGTCCATCATGGCGGTCTTGAGCAGGCTCGCACCGCGCGGTGCCGGCGCCATGGTATCGCGACGCTCGACGACACGCTCGGGGCCCTGTGCGCAGCCTGCCAGCAAAAGCGCCCCGGCGATCGCCAAACCCATCCGTGCCGTCATTGCGCTTCCTTCGGCCGCCCCGTGCGACCATATGCGCGAGATAATGCCCGTCTTCGAAACACCAAGCCCCCGGTCCGATTCCCCCGGCGACCTCGCGCTGTACGTCCACTGGCCGTTCTGCGTGTCGAAATGCCCGTATTGCGATTTCAACAGCCATGTTCGGGAGGAGGTGGACCAGGCGGCGTGGCGGGATGCGCTGCTGACCGACCTTGCGCATGAGGCGGGCGTGTTGCCGGGTCGAAAGTTGCAGTCGATCTTCTTTGGAGGAGGCACGCCGTCGCTGATGCCGCCGTCGACCGTCGCTGCGGTGCTGGATGCGGCGGAGAAGGCCTGGGGGTTCGCGGAGGGGATCGAGATCACGCTGGAGGCGAATCCGTCTTCGGTGGAGGCGGCTCGGTTTGCCGATCTGGCGCGTGCTGGCGTGAACCGGGTGTCGCTCGGCCTGCAATCGCTCGACGATACGGCGCTGAAGTTTCTTGGCCGTGCGCACGACGTGAACGAGGGACAGGCTGCGCTGGCGACCGCGCAGAGCGTGTTTCCCCGGGTAAGTTTCGACCTGATCTATGCATTGCCAGGGCAGCGGCTCGATGACTGGCGCACAGAACTGGCGCGCGCGTTGAGTCTCGGGACGGAGCACCTTTCACTGTATCAGCTGACGATCGAGGCCGGCACACGGTTCGCGACCGAGGCGTTGGCGGGGCGGATCGTCATCCCCGACGGCGATTCGGCGGCCGACCTGTTCGAAGCGACGCGCGCCGATACCGCCGCTGCCGGGCTTCCAGCGTACGAGACGTCGAACCATGCGCGGCCGGGGTCGGAGAGCCGCCACAACCTCGCTTACTGGCGATACCAGGATTACGCAGGGATCGGGCCGGGCGCGCATGGGCGACGCGGCGGACTGGCGACGGTGCGGCGGAAGAAGCCAGAGAACTGGCTGGCGGCGATCGAGCGCAATGGCCACGGGATGGAGGTCGAGGATCCGCTTTCGCCGTCGACGCGGGCGACCGAGGCTTTGCTGATGGGGTTGCGGTTGGCGGAAGGCGTCGATCTCGACCGGATCACAGCGCTAAACTCGGGCGTGGTGCCGGTCGATCTGGCGGCGGTGGCGCGGCTCGAGGCGCTGGGGCTGATCGCCCACACGCCGGGCCGATTGCGGGTTACCGAGGCGGGGGCGTTGCTACTCGATGCTATCCTGCCTGAGATCGTGACGGCGTAACCTATCCAGGATCATCCCCCTCCCTCGAAGGGAGAGGTTAGGGGTGGGTAGGCCAGTTGGTTACCAGCGCACCCGCCCGATACCGCGCCACCCCCTCCCTTCCAGGGAGGGGCGAAGAGCTTACTTCCCGAACCCGGCCGGTGCTGGCGAGACCACTGTCGTCGTGCCGCCGCGGATTTCCTTAACCTCGAGCGCGCGCTCGGCGACGCTGTCCTTGCCGAAGCGGAACGCGCCGTCGATGCCGGCGAAGCCATCGCCGTCGCGCAGGCGATTGACCGGGAACGGCGTCCCCGGCTTCCAGTCGCGCGCGATGCGGACCGTCAGCAGCACCGAATCATAACCGAGGCTCGACAGGCGGTACGGCCCCGCCCCAAACCGCGCGCGGTATTTGGCGGCATATTGACGGTACAGCGTGTCCGAAACGCTCGCATACCAGGCGCCGTTGAGCGCTGCCTTGGCGGCGATCGCGGTGTCGGAGTTCCAGAGTTCGGTGCCGAGGATGCGCGTCGAAGCGCCGCTGCCGCGCTTGACCATCGCTGCGGCCGAAGCTGCGGTGGCGCCGCCGTCGGCGATCAGGACCGCATCATAGGGGGCTTTCGCCGCAAGCCGCGTGACCGCACCGGAAACGCCCCCGGGACCGCGCGCGTAGGTCTGGAGCGAGACGACTTGCCCGCCCGCACCCTCGACCGCACGGAGGAAGGCGGTGGAGGCACGCTCGCCGTACAGGCCGTTGGGGACGAGGCCGGCGAAGTTGCTAACGCCGCGCTCCTTGGCGAAATCGACGACGCGCGCGATCGACTGGGTCGGGACATAGCCCATCAGGTAGGCGCCGTTGCCCGCCACGCCGAGATCGTTGGAGAAGCTGAGCACCGGGATGTTCGCGGCACGCGCGATCGGTGCCACTGCGCGGACGTCGTCGGCGAGCAACGGGCCGAGGATCAGCTGTGCCCCCTCGGCGATCGCGCGCTGCGCGGCGGCGGCGGCACCGGTCGCGGTGTCGTAGTTGGTGATGCGGACGCGCTGGTTCTGCGTGTCGAGCAGCGCCAGCATCGTCGCATTGGCGATCGAGGTACCGACGCCCGCGTTGCTGCCCGACAGCGGCACGAGCAGCGCGACGCGATTGCGCTCGGCATCGCGCGGGATGCCGGTCTCGACGCCGATCTCGGGCCGATCGACGGGCCGCGTGGTCGGACGCTGCTGCGACGGCTCGACGGGACCACGCGGGACGATCGTCTGGCACGCGCCGAGCAGGCACGCCGCGACAAGGGTCGCCCATCGCCCTGCAGTACGTGCGGATTGCCCTATCGTCGTCGCGTCTGCCATGACCGTCCCCATGAACCCTGAAACTCTTCTCGATCCCGGCCTCTACATCGTCGCGACCCCGATCGGCAATCTTGGCGATCTGTCGCCACGCGCCGCCGACATCCTCCGCCGCGCCGACGTGATCGCGGTCGAGGACAGCCGCGTGACTGCCGGCCTGCTCCGCCATATCGGCACGAAGACGCCGATGGTGCCGTATCATGACCACAGCGCGGAAGGCGTGCGCCCGGCGCTGATCGCGCGGATGGCGACGCAGGCGGTGGCGCTGGTATCGGATGCGGGGACGCCGCTGATCTCGGATCCGGGGTTCAAGTTGGTGCGTGATGCACGCGCGGCGGGACATCTGGTGGTGACGATTCCGGGGCCATGCGCGGCGGTGGCGGCGCTGACGCTGGCGGGGCTGCCGACCGACCGGTTCCTGTTCGTCGGGTTCCTGCCGTCGAAGATGCACGCGCGGGCGGAGGCGATCGCGGAGGTGGCCACGATCCGCGCGACTCTGGTGATGTATGAATCGGGGCCGCGGCTGGGGGCGTGCCTTGCGGCGTTGGCCGAAGGTCTCGGCGACCGAGAGGCGGCGGTGACGCGCGAGATCAGCAAGAAGTTCGAGGAGGCGGTGACCGGCACGTTGTCGACCCTAGCGGCGCGTTACGCGGATGCGCCGCCAAGAGGGGAGATCGTGATCGTTGTCGCACCACCGGGCGAGGCACCGCCGGCGAGTGCAGAGGACGGCGACGCGGCGCTGGTCGAAGCGCTTACCCGCCTGTCGACCGGGCAGGCCGCGAGCGAGGTGGCTAAGAAGCTCGGCCTCGACCGGAAGGCGCTGTATGCTCGGGCGCTGGAATTGAAGCCGAAGGCCTGATCTCCCCTCCCGCTTGCGGGAGGGGTCGGGGGAGGGCATGCCACGGACGTGCCGCCCCCGCCCTCCCCTAGCCCCTCCCGCAAGCGGAAGGGGACGCACGACCGAAAGGCTGCGGAGGCGACCGGGCGTCGCGGCGAGCGGCTGGCGGGGTGGTGGTTGCGGTTGAAGGGCTGGAGCATCCTCGATCGCCGGGTGAGGACTCCCGCAGGCGAGGTCGACCTCGTCGCCCGGAAAGGCAATCTGATCGCATTCGTAGAGGTAAAAACCCGCGCGACCGCCGCCGAGCTCGACTTCGCGATCGACGAACGCCGCCTCGCCCGCGTCGCCGCAGCGGCGGAGTATTTGATGTCGCGCTACGCCGGACCCGGCGACGATATCCGCGTCGACGTCATCCTGCTCGCCCCCGGCACCCGCCCGCGCCATATCGAGAATGCCTGGATCGGGTGACGCCGCCCGGTGACTTCGCGCCCGCCCGCGCCTACATGCGCTCGACCGAACAGAAGGAAGACGCATGAGCCTCACCGTCGCCGTCCAGATGGACCCGCTCGACAGCATCAACATCGCCGGCGATTCGACCTTCGCGCTGATGCTGTCCGCGCAGGGCCGTGGCCACACGCTCTTCCACTATTCCGCCGAGGACCTGAACTACCGCGACGGCCGGGTCTGGGCGAAGGCGCATCCCGTCACCGTACAGCGCGTCGTCGGCGATCACTTCAGCGTCGGCGATCCGGTCAACCTCGACCTCGGCGACGAGGCCGACGTCGTCCTCATGCGCCAGGATCCGCCGTTCGACCTCGGCTACATCACCGCGACGCACCTGCTCGAGCGGATCGCCGACAAGACGCTGGTCGTGAACGATCCCGCGCAGGTGCGGAATGCGCCCGAGAAGGTGTTCGTGCTCGGCTATCCGCAGTTCATGCCGCCGACGCTGGTGACCCGCTCGCTCGACGAGGCGCGGAAGTTTCTCGCGGAGCACGGCGCGATCGTGATCAAGCCGCTGCACGGCAATGGCGGCAAGGCGATCTTCAAGGTCGAGTCTGACGGCGCCAATCTGTCGGCGCTGATGGAGGTCTTCAACATGACGTGGCGCGAGCCGCACATGGTGCAGGCGTTCCTCCCCGACGTGGCGAAGGGCGACAAGCGCATCGTGCTGATCGACGGCGAAGTCGCAGGCGCGATCAACCGGCTGCCGGGCGAGGGCGAGATCCGCTCGAACCTCGCGGTCGGCGGCTCGGCGGAGAAGTCGGTGCTGACCGACAAGGAGCGCGAGATCTGCGCGGTGCTCGGGCCGGAGCTGAAGAAGCGCGGGCTGTTGTTCGTCGGGATCGACGTGATCGGCGGGACCTGGCTGACGGAGATCAACGTCACGTCGCCGACGGGTATCGTGGCGATCTCGAACTTCGATGGGACGGATTTGGCCGGCATGATCTGGGACGCTATCGAGGCGAACGTCGCGGCGCGGTAGTTTCGGCGCGAGCTGGAACTAACAAACCCAACCGCCAGAAGACCACCACCCCGGCAGAGGCCGGGGCCCAGTTGGCAATGTTGCAGTAACGGAGCGTTGTCCTTCGTTATCGACGTTTCCCAACTGGGCCCCGGCCTTCGCCGGGGAGGTGCGTCTGTTCGTTTGCGCGCTGATTAGAAGCTCGCGGAACCCATCCGGCGTCCCGGCAGTATCTCATACCCATGACCGAATTTATCCTCGATCTCATCGCCTGGGGCGGATATTTCGGTATCTTCCTGTTGATGGCGCTCGAGAATATCGTGCCGCCGGTGCCGTCCGAAGTCATCATGGGGCTTGGCGGCATGGCCGTCGCGCGCGGCGACATGAGCGTCGTGCCGCTCATCGCCTGGGGCACCGCGGGCTCGGTCGTCGGCAACTACTTCTGGTATTATATCGGCCGCAACATCGGCTACGAACGCTTCCGCCCGTTCATCGAGCGCAACGGGCGCTGGCTGACGATGGAATGGTCCGACGTCGAGAAGATCCACCGCTTCTTCATGAAGCGCGGCGGCTGGGTGATCTTCGTGTTCCGGTTCATGCCGACTTTCCGCACCATCATCTCGCTGCCCGCGGGGATGACACGCATGCCGATCTGGCAGTTCGTGATCTGGACCGCGGCGGGCAGCGCGATCTGGAACACCGTGCTCACCTATGCGGGCATCCTTCTGGGCTCGCATTTCGAGGAACTCGACCGCTATGTCGGGCCGGTCGCAGTGGCGACGTTCGTGGTGATTATCATCGGCTATGGCTGGCGCGTGCTGACCTGGAAGCCGAAGGGCTAGACGCCGCCATGCGGATGGGCGTTGCGATAGACGTCCATCAGATGCGCGGCATCGACCTGCGTATAGACCTGCGTCGAACTCAGGCTCGCATGGCCGAGCAACTCTTGTAGCGCACGCAGGTCCGCCCCCCGCCCCAGCAGATGGGTCGCGAAACTGTGCCGCAGGGCATGCGGCGTCGTCCGATCGCCCAGCCCGAGCCGCGCCCGAGCCGACTGAACGGCCCGACGAATCATCACCGGGGACAACGCCCCGCCCTTGGCACCACGGAACAACGGTTCGCCGCGCTCGATAGGCCAAGGCGTCTGCGCCACATATGCTTCGATCGCCGTGCGCACCTGAGGCAACAAAGGCACCACGCGTGTCTTGGCGCGCTTGCCCGTCACCCGGATCGTCTCGCCGAGCGGCAGGATATCGCCCCGCAACGTCAACGCCTCGCCGATCCGCAACCCTGCGCCATACAGCAGCATCAACACCGCCCAGTCGCGCGCGCCGATCCACGGCTCGGCGGCATCGTCGGCCACCTCTTCGGCCAACGCGACCGCTTCGGCCGGCGAGATCGGTCGCGGCACGCCCGCCTTCACGCGCGGCCCCCGCATCCGCGGCTGCTCGGCGCCTTCGTTCGCCCAGGCGAGAAACCCGCGCACCGCGGACAATTCCCGCGCCGCCGACGCGTTACCCAACCCGGCTTCTCGGCGTTGCGCCAGATACGCTCGCAGGTCTGTCGCGGTCACGCGTGCGAGCGCCCCGCGCGTGATCCGCTCCCCCCAATGTCCGACCAGGAACGCCGTCAGCCGTTCGGCCGACGCCCGATAAGCCCGGATCGTGTGGACCGATCGCCGACGATCGCGCCCGAGATGCTCCGCCCAGAGCATCGACGGCGGCAGAATTTCGAGCGTCTGGTCTTTATCGGTGGGCATGTGTGGACAGTAACGCCCCGAACAGGCAAAGAAAATTAACCCAGCCGCTATATTCGAGTTTCATGTCGCCTGTCGATCTCATCACAGACAACTTTTCAGACGAAGCACGACGCGTGGCTGCGCTTCAGGCCTTGGCGTTGCTCGATAGCGAACCCGAGCGTGAATTCGATGCATTGGTGGCATTGGCGGCAGAAATGCTGGGTTGCCCTAACGCCTTGCTAACACTCGTCGACAGCAATCGGCTCTGGATCAAGGCTGCGAGCGACGGCGAACGCGGTGAGATCTCCCGCGAAATCGGCATGTGCAATTACACGATCCTCGGCAAAGAACCGATGGTCATCGAAGACGTGTCGAGCGATTTACGATTCGCGGCCAATCCTCGGACGCAACCGCCTGACGGTATTCGATTTTACGCTGGCGCACCGGTCAATGCGCGCGACGCGAGCGGTGAATATTATGCGATCGGCTCGATCTGCGTCGTCGATACTGTACCGCGCTCGCTGAACGATGCCGGGCGCAAGGCGCTGACTCATCTCGCGACGCTGGCCGAGGCGATGATCGCCGCGCGGTCCGCTGCACGCGAGGCTATCGCGATTGCGACGACCGCGGATCGCCAGGCGGCCGCGCTGGCCCGTCAGGACCGCGTCTTCCGACAGGCGGAACGGATGGCGGCGATCGGATCGTGGCGCGTGTCGCTGGCCGACGACAAGCTGCAATGGTCGGACGGCGTCTATCACATTCACGGCCTGCCGATCGGCGACCTGCCCGAGATGCCGGTGGCGATGGAATTCTATCCGCCGCATGCTCGCGACGAGATGAACGCATCGCTTCGGCGGACGATCGAAACCGGTGCGCCGTTCGATATCGAGGTCGATTTCAAGAACGCGCAAGGTGAACAGCGCCGTGTCCGCGTGCTGGGCGAGTGCGAGACCGTCGACGGCGAGACCATAGCGTTGGTCGGCGTCTTCCAGGACGTGACGGAACGCCACGCGCTTGAGGTCAATTTGCGGCGCTCGGCGAATACCGATTCGCTGACCGGCATCGCCAATCGGGCGGCGTTCGATCGTACGCTCGATGCAGCCATGACGCGGTCGCACACCGACGGCACGCCGTTGTTGCTCGCGCTGGTCGATCTCGACGGCTTCAAGGCGATAAACGACACGCTGGGCCATACCGCGGGCGACGACGTGTTGCGCGGCGTCGGCCGGATCTTGAAAGCGCCCTGGCTCAAGAACAGCTTTGCCGCCCGCGTCGGTGGTGACGAATTCGCGATCCTGATCGAGGACCCCGGCATGGCCGCGAACCCCGGCTATATCTCTGCCCGGCTGGAGGAAGCGTTGCGCTTTCCGATCGCGCTGAACGGCCTCGCGATGGTCAGCGCAGGCACGGTCGGCATCACCGCACTCGACCGCGACTGCCTTTCGGTGCGCGATTTCATCCACCGCGCCGATACGATCCTGTACCAGGCGAAGCGCGCGCGCGTCGGCGAGCGACGCCGTCCGAACCGCGACGCCGCGTAAGGCGGCATCGACCAACCCGACGTAAGCGGTTCACGCGGAGTCGATCTGTCCCCATATACGAACACGATGTCGTCCCGTGCCCGTGTCCTGATCCTCAACGCCGCCCTCGGGCCGCTCGACTACCGCGTGCCCGCTGGCATGAGTGTCGAGCCGGGTTCGGTCGTAGTCGCGCCATTGGGGCCGCGCCAGTTGCTTGGCGTGGTGTGGGAGGCGGAGCGGATGCCGTCCGACGTGGAGGTCGGCGACAACCGATTGCGCAACCTGCTCGCGGTCGCCGACGTACCGCCGCTGGGGGCGCCGCTACGGCGGCTGGTCGAGTGGACCGCGGATTATTACCTCGCGCCCGCGGCTTCGGTATTGCGGATGACGCTGGCGTCCACCTCGGCGCTGGAAGGGGCACGAACCGCTGTCGAGTATCGTTCTACCGGGGTCGTGCCACCGCGGCTCACCCCCCAGCGCGAGCAGGCGCTGGAGCGGATCGGTGACCGCCAAGGCCTCATCCGCGAACTGGCAACGCTGGCGGAGGTCAGCGACGCGGTGATCCGCGGGCTGGTGAAGGTCGGCGCGATCGAGGCGGTCGAGGTCAGCATCGACGCCCCCTACCCCGTGCCCGATCCGCAGCATCATGAGCCGACTTTGTCAGAGGACCAGCGGGCAGCAGCCGATGTCCTGGTCGCTGGCGTCGCAGAGCACGCGTTCCACCCGACGTTGCTCGACGGCGTTACGGGCTCGGGGAAGACCGAGGTGTATTTCGAGGCGGTTGCGCAGGCGATCCGCGACGGCCGCCAGACGCTCGTCCTGCTTCCCGAGATCGCGCTCACCGAGCCGTTCCTGAAGCGCTTTCACGACCGCTTCGGCTGCGAGCCGATCGCGTGGCATTCGGGGCTTCGTTCGACTCAACGCCGTCGCGCTTGGCGCGCGATCGCCAGCGGCGAGGCGCTGGTGACGGTCGGCGCGCGGTCCGCGCTGTTCCTGCCGTACCGCGACCTCGGGCTCATCGTGGTCGACGAGGCGCACGAGACCAGCTTCAAGCAGGAAGAGGGCGTGCATTATCACGCGCGCGACGTGGCGGTGATGCGCGGCAAGTTCGAGGGGTGCCCGGTCATCCTCGCCTCCGCCACGCCCGCGATCGAGACGCGGCAACAAGTCGCGACGGGGCGCTATGCGGAATTGAAGCTGCCCGGCCGGTTCGGCGCGGCGGAGATGCCGACGATCGAGCCGATCGACTTGATCAAGGAACCGCCGGAACGCGGCCGCTGGCTGGCACCGCGCCTCGTCAAGGCGATGCAGGAAACGCTCGAGCGGCGCGAGCAGTCGCTGCTGTTCCTCAACCGGCGGGGCTATGCGCCGCTGACGCTGTGTCGAACGTGCGGGCACCGGTTCCAATGTCCGAACTGCACCGCCTGGATGGTCGAACACCGCCTCACGCGCCGCCTCGCCTGCCATCATTGCGGCCATGCCGAACCGACGCCGCGCGTGTGTCCCGAGTGCAAGGGCGAGGATACGCTGGTCGCCTGCGGACCCGGCGTCGAACGAATCGCCGACGAGGTAACGGCGCTGTTCCCCGAGGCGAAGACGGCGGTGGTCACATCGGACACGATCTGGTCGCCCGCCAAGGCGGCGGAGTTCGTCGGGCGGATGGAAGCCGGCGATATCGACATCGTCGTCGGCACGCAGCTCGTGACGAAGGGGTATCACTTTCCGAACCTCACCCTGGTCGGCGTGGTCGATGCGGATTTGGGGCTCGACGGCGGCGATCTGCGGGCTGCGGAGCGCACGTTCCAGCAGATCCGGCAGGTGTCGGGGCGCGCCGGGCGTGGCGAAAAGCCGGGGCACGTGTTCATCCAGACGCATAGCCCCGGCGCACAGGTGATGCAGGCGCTCATCACCGGCGATGCCGACGCGTTCTACGCCGCGGAGACGGACGCGCGAAAGGACGCAGGCGCGCCGCCGTTCGGTCGCTATGCCGCGATCGTGGTGTCGTCGGAGGACCAGTCCTGCGCGCACGAGACGGCCAAGCTCGTCGGCCGCAGTGCGCCCGAAGTCGACGGGATGCACGTCTACGGCCCCGCCCCCGCCCCGCTGGCGATGCTGCGCGGCCGGCATCGCTACCGACTGCTCGTCCATGCGCGGCGCGCACTGGACGTGCAGGACGTCATACGGGATTGGCTGGGAAAGCTGGAATGGCCATCCAAGGCGCGGGTGACAGTGGACGTCGACCCGTATAATTTTCTGTGATCGCACGGGCAACGCGGCCTTAACGCTCGGCCCGGTATGCGTGCCGGATGACGTCGTCCCGCATCGCACCCATCCAGTGGCTTCGCGCACTTGCAGCCACCCTCGTCTTGCTGATGCACGCGTCCGACATGATCGATTTCGGACCGGTCACACTGACCGGCAAGTTCGTACCTTCGGTCCCCAATCTCTCGATGTTCGGAGCGAGCGGGGTCGATCTGTTCTTCGTCATCAGCGGGTTCGTCATGGCGCAGTCGCTGGCGACCGCTGACGCTCATTCGTGGCGGTTCCTGGCGAAGCGATGGCTGCGGATCGTGCCGTTGTTCGCGTGCGTCAGCGCAGTCTACATGATGATCATGCACGACCCTCTGACCGTGCCGGCGGCGTGGATGTCGATCACCGTGCTGCCCGTTCTCGACGGAGCGGGCTACCATGTTCCCGCGCTGTATCCCGGCTGGACGCTCGGGTTCGAATTCGCGTTCTATGCTATCGTGGCGGTTGCCATGCGGGCGCCGCAGCGCCGTGTCGAAACGCTGCTAGCCTTCACGGTGGCGCTGGCGGTGATCGGCAGTGTCGTTCATCCCGGCTGGGCACCTTTGAGGCTGCTGCTGAACCCGCTCCTGCTCGAATTTGCGCTCGGCGTAGGTGTGTGGATGGCTTGGCGCAGCGGGATCAGCGCACGCTATGCGACGCCTGCGCTCGTCATCGGGACCGTGCTGCTGGTGGTCGGGATCGCCTTCGGGCTAGGCGTGCCGCTCTCACTTCAAATCGAAGTTGCCGTTGCCGGCACCTCGGGCCTCGCGCGGACCTGGACCTGGGGAATCCCATGGGCGCTGGTGGTAGTCGGGGTGATCGACACATCGGCGGAGGGACGGTTCGAACGGATCGTCGCGCGTGTCGGCGATGCGTCCTATTCGACGTACCTGACGCATCCCTGCCTCATTGCGCTGCTCTGGATGGTGGGAGGATATGTCCCGATCCTATCACCCTATGTGTTCGCGCTGGCGTTCATCGTCGCGTCGACGATGCTGGGATTGGCGGTGCATCGGTGGATCGAGCGGCCGCTGCTGGCGCGGTTGCAGCGTCGGCCGTCGGTATCGATCGGGCGAGCACCGGCGCTCGCCTGACAGGCGTTATTCGCCGGCGTGTTCGGCGAGGACGGTCAGGCCCTTGGCGTTGACCTCGGCGAAACCGCCCTTGATCGCGATGATCTCGGGCGTGCCGTTCTGCGTGCGAAAGATCTGCACGCCGCCGTCGCGGACCGTCGACATGAAGGGCGCGTGGCCTTCGAGGACGCCGAAGTCGCCTTCGGTGCCGGGGACTACGACCATGTAGACCTCCTCCGAGCGGACGAGCTTTTCTGGCGTGACGAGTTCGAAATGCAGCATCTTGTTCGCCTTCTCCCTCTCCCCTGCGGGGAGAGGGTCGGGGTGAGGGGCAGTACCGGGCGAAGGCGCTTGTGGCGGCCCCTCACCCCAACCCCCTCCCCGGAGGGGAGAGGGAGCTAGAAAGGCTTAAGCTTCCGCGGCCATCTTCTCGGCCTTGGCGACGGCTTCGTCGATGCCGCCTACCATGTAGAACGCCGCCTCTGGCAGGTGATCATACTCGCCCTCGACCACCGCCTTGAACGACCGGACCGTGTCCTCAAGCTGGACGAACTTGCCGCTGATGCCGGTGAAGACCTCGGCGACGTGGAACGGCTGGCTCAGGAACTTCTGGATCTTACGCGCACGCTGGACGGTGAGCTTATCCTCTTCGGACAGCTCGTCCATGCCGAGGATCGCGATGATGTCCTGCAACGACTTGTACTTCTGCAGCGTCGACTGGACGGCGCGCGCCGTGTCGTAATGCTCCTGGCCGACGACGCGTGGCTCGAGCAAACGCGAGGTCGAGTCGAGCGGATCGACTGCCGGGTAGATGCCCAGCTCGGAGATCGCGCGGTTGAGGTTGGTGGTCGCATCGAGATGCGCGAACGACGTTGCCGGTGCCGGATCGGTAAGATCGTCTGCGGGAACGTACACGGCCTGCACCGAAGTGATCGAGCCCTTGTTCGTGGACGTGATGCGCTCCTGGAGCGCGCCCATGTCGGTCGACAGCGTCGGCTGATAGCCCACTGCCGACGGGATACGGCCGAGCAGTGCCGAAACCTCGGCGCCCGCCTGCGTGAAGCGGAAGATGTTGTCGACGAAGAACAGCACGTCCTGGCCTTCGACGTCGCGGAAATACTCGGCGATCGTCAGACCCGACAGCGCGACGCGTGCGCGTGCGCCTGGCGGCTCGTTCATCTGGCCGAACACCAGCGCAACCTTCGAGCCCTCCGACTGCGGATTGCCGTCGGCATCCTTGGCGATAACGCCCGCGTCGAGGAACTCGTGGTACAGATCGTTACCCTCGCGGGTACGCTCGCCGACGCCGGCGAACACCGACGTGCCACCGTGGCCCTTGGCGATGTTGTTGATCAGCTCCTGGATCAGCACGGTCTTGCCGACGCCGGCGCCGCCGAACAGGCCGATCTTGCCGCCCTTCGCATAGGGTGCGAGCAGATCGATGACCTTGATGCCGGTGACGAGGATCGCGCTCTCGGTCGACTGGTCGACGAACAAAGGCGCCGAGGCATGGATCGGGGCGGTCGTCTCTGCGCCGACCGGGCCACGCTCGTCGATCGGCTCGCCGATGACGTTGAGGATGCGGCCGAGCGTCTTCGGGCCGACCGGTACGCGGATCTGCGAGCCGGTGTCGGTGACCGTCTGGCCGCGGGTCAGACCCTCGGTGGCGTCCATCGCGATCGTGCGAACGGTGTTCTCGCCGAGATGCTGTGCGACTTCGAGCACGAGCCGGTTGCCGTTATTGTCGGTTTCGAGCGCCGACAGAATGGCGGGCAAATTGTCGGGGAAATGCACGTCGACGACCGCACCGATGACCTGCGAGATGCGGCCAGTGTTGTTGGTGGCCTTGGGGGCGAGCGTGGTTCCGAGGGTCTCTGGGGCGGTTGCCATTGTCTGCTTCCTTGGACTTACTTGAGCGCTTCGGCGCCCGAGATGATTTCGACCAGCTCGGTCGTGATCGCGGCTTGGCGGGTACGGTTATATTGGATCGAAAGGCGCGTGATCATGTCGCCGGCGTTGCGCGTGGCGTTGTCCATCGCGTTCATGCGCGAGCCCTGCTCCGATGCTGCGTTTTCGAGCAGCGCGCGGAAAATCTGGATCCCGACGTTGCGCGGCAGGAGATCGGCGAGGATCGCTTCCTCGTCGGGCTCGTACTCGACCACGGCTTCGGCGGGCGCACCCGGCTTTGCTTCCGCGCCCGGGATAGCCGACAGGGGAATCGGGATGATCTGGATGCCGGTCGGGACCTGCACCAGCGCCGAGACGAACTTCGCGTAGAACAGATGCGCGACATCGAACTGGCCTTCGCCAAAGCGCTTGATCAGGTCTTCGGAGATCTCCTGCGCATCGCTGAACGCGAGCCGCTTGATCTGCCCCATCTCGTGATCGGCGAGGATGTCGTTCGGGAAGAAGCGCTTGATCACGCGCCCCTTCTTGCCGGCGACATAGAACTTTACGGTCTTGCCGGCTGCGATCAGTTCCTCGGCCTTGCGGCGTGCCGCGCGGACGATGTTGGTGTTGAACGCACCCGCGAGGCCACGCTCCGACGTCGCGATGACGATCACGTGGACCTGGTCCTTGCCCGTGCCTGCGAGCAGCGGCGAGGCGCCCGGTGCGATGCCGACGCGCCCCGCGAGGCTCGCCATCACTGCTTCGAGACGCTCGGCATACGGACGCCCGGCAACCGCCGCGTCCTGCGCACGGCGCAGTTTCGCAGCGGCGACCATCTTCATCGCCTTGGTGATCTTCTGCGTCGACTTCACCGAGCCGATGCGGATCTTGAGGGCCTTAAGGCTCGCCATTCTCGTTCCCTTGTTCCCCCGCGAAGGCGGGGGCCCAGTCTGGGTCCCCGCCTTCGCGGGGACACAAGTTATTTATGCAAACGTCTTCGCGAACGCTTCGAGCGCTGCCTTCAGCTTGTCCTTCGCCTCGTTACCCAGGTCACGGGTATCGCGGATCAGCTTCAGCACGTCGGCGTGGTTCGCGCGCATGTCGGCCAGCAACGCCTGCTCGTAGCGGGTCACGTCGGCGACCGGCACCTTGTCGAGATAGCCGCTGGTGCCAGCGAAGATCGACACGGTCTGCTCCTCGAACGGCAGCGGCGAGAACTGCGCCTGCTTCAGCAACTCGGTCAAACGAGCACCACGGTTCAGCAGCTTCTGCGTCGACGCATCGAGATCCGACCCGAACTGCGCGAACGCCGCCATCTCGCGGTACTGCGCCAGCTCGAGCTTGATCGAGCCCGAGACCTTCTTCATCGCCTTGGTCTGCGCGGCCGAACCCACGCGGCTCACC
>Ga0247809_1000728_pt1 | contig 14993 bp, 12 predicted proteins | sample UWRJL104311B1_FD_180951 | JGI IMG/M metagenome (GOLD analysis project Ga0247809, IMG submission 180951) | Plant litter microbial communities from Arlington Agricultural Research Station in Wisconsin, United States - UWRJ-L104-311B-1 | ecosystem: Environmental > Terrestrial > Plant litter >...
AACTTACAATAAAACAGTTATTGAAGAGCCAACAGGAAATGTGTATGAAGCAATTACCATTATGGCTAAAAGAGCAAACCAGATTAATTCTGAAATCAAAAAGGAATTAACTGAAAAATTAGAGGAGTTTGCGACTTATAATGACAGTCTTGAAGAAGTTTTTGAAAATAAAGAACAAATTGAAGTTTCTAAATTTTACGAAAAATTACCAAAACCACATGCTTTAGCAGTACAGGAATGGTTAGACGGAAAAACTTACCACAGAGGTTCAAACAAATAATACAGTACAATGTCAGTTTTAAACGGGAAGAAAATTTTACTGGGAATTTCTGGTGGAATTGCAGCCTATAAAACAGCCTCATTAGTACGACTTTTTATAAAAGCAGGTGCACATGTCCAAGTGATCATGACACCTGCTTCTAAGGATTTTGTAACTCCGTTAACGTTGTCTACGTTATCAAAAAATCCGGTACATTCCAGTTTCTTTAATGACGATGATAAGGATGCTGTCTGGAACAATCATGTTGAATTGGCTCTTTGGGCCGATTTAATTTTAATTGCCCCGGCAACAGCAAATACGTTGTCTAAAATGGCAACAGGAAACTGTGACAATCTATTAATTGCGACTTATTTATCTGCTAAGTGTCCAGTGTATTTTGCTCCGGCAATGGATTTGGATATGTATAAGCATCCTTCAACCATATCTGGTTTTGATGCTTTGAAGAAATTTGGAAACATAATGATTCCAGCAGAAACAGGAGAATTAGCAAGTGGCTTATCAGGCGAAGGCCGAATGGCTGAACCAGAAAATATTATTGCTTTTCTTGAAGCCGACTTAGAAAGTAAATTGCCTTTAAAAGGAAAAAAAATCTTAGTCACAGCTGGACCAACATACGAAGCAATAGATCCGGTACGTTTTATAGGGAATCATTCTTCGGGTAAAATGGGATTTGATATTGCGAAAGAAGCAGCCAATTTGGGTGCTCAGGTTATTTTGGTTGCAGGACCTACACATTATCAGGCAAAAAGCAATTTAATTGAAATAATAAAAGTTGTTTCTGCACAAGAGATGTACGATGCATGCCATTTATATTACAATAATGTTGATGTGGCAATTGCTGCTGCTGCTGTAGCCGACTACAGGCCAAAAGTTGTTGCTTTGCAAAAAATTAAAAAAACAGAAGAAGAATTTTCAATTGAGCTTGAAAAAACAAAAGATATTCTGGCTTCATTGGGTGCAATAAAAAAAAATCAGCTGTTAATTGGTTTTGCTTTGGAAACTCAGAATGAAATTGAAAATGCTAAGTTGAAAATTCAGAAAAAAAACTTAGATTTGATTGTTTTAAATTCTTTACGCGATGAAGGGGCCGGATTTAAAAAAGAAACCAATAAAGTTACCTTTATTGATAAGGATTTTAAAATTCAGCATATGGATTTAAAATCAAAAGAATCAGTAGCCGTTGATATTTTAAATAAAGTTTTACAGCATTTTGATCAAAAAAAATGATGTAGTCTGCCAGTCATTAATCATATAACTCATGACAATATAAATGTCATTTACTTATGAATAAATTAGTTGCTTTTTTAACGTTTTTTATTTTTGGTTTTGCAAACGCACAACAGTTAAATTGTACAGTAACGATTAATGCAGAGAGATTACCAACTCCAAATCTGCAGGTTTATAAAACACTGCAGACTTCCTTGTCTGAATTTGTAAATAAAACGGACTGGACAGGTTCTGTACTTAAACAAAATGAGCGCATCAACTGCTCGATGTATATCACGCTTTCGTCGCATACTTCAGATCAGTATTCTGCAACGATACAAATACAGTCTTCAAGGCTTATTTATAATTCAACGTATTCATCACCAGTATTTAATTTTAATGATAAAGATTTTAATTTCAGATATACAGAATTTGAACCTTTATTATTTAATCCAACTTCGTATGAATCTAATTTAATATCGGTTATATCATTTTACAGCTATATGATTCTAGGAATGGATGCTGATACTTTTGTTTCGGGTGCGGGAAATCCTAATTTTGAAACTGCTCAAAATATTGCCAATCTTGCGCAACAAGGCGGATCAAAAGGGTGGAAGCAATCCGATGGAGTTCAAAATCGTTTTTTTTTAATTAACGATATGCTTTCACCAACTTATTCAGATCTGCGTCAGACATCATTTGCTTATCACGCTGGTCTGGATATAATGAATCAGGATTTAAAAGAAGCAAAAGAAAAGGTGAAATCTTCTTTATTACTCATCACTAAAGTCAATTCGGTTAAACCAAATGCTTTTTTAACAAGGGTGTTTTTTGATGCTAAATCAGATGAAATTGTTTCAATATTTTCAGGAGGTCCAACCATTCCAATTACAGATCTCACGGATGCGCTGAATAGAGTTTCTCCATTAAATTCTACCAAGTGGTCACAAATTAAATTTTAATTTATTTCCATTTATTTTTCCTCATTAAACATTTATATTTACCATATGATTACGTCACTGTCTATAAAAAACTATGCTCTGATTGAAAAATTATCGATAGATTTTTCAAAAGGGTTTTCTATAATTACAGGTGAAACCGGAGCAGGTAAATCTATCATATTGGGCGCTTTGGGATTGGTTTTAGGTAAAAGAGCCGATCTGACTTCCTTAAAAAATAAAGAAGAAAAATGTGTAATTGAAGCACAATTTGAAATTTCTAAATATAGTTTAAAAGAGTTTTTCGAAGCAAATGATCTGGATTATGAAGATGAAACGATTATAAGAAGAGAAATTTTACCTTCAGGAAAATCACGCGCTTTTATTAATGACAGTCCGGTAAATCTTCAGGAATTACAGGATTTAAGTTTGTTTTTAATCGATATTCATTCCCAACAGCAAACTCAGGAGTTGTCGGATGAAGGCGTTCAGTTTAAAATAATAGATGCTATTGCCAATAATTTTGATACTATTTCGGCTTATCAAAAATTACTAAAATCGTATAAAGCTGATAAATCTAAACTAAATGCTTTGTTGAAAAAACAAAGTGATTCAGGAAAAGAGCAGGAATACAATACATTTTTATTAAACGAATTAATAGCTGCTAAATTAAAATCAGGTGAGCAGGAAGAACTTGAAGCTGATTTCGAAAAGCTGAATAATGTAGAAATTATAAAAGAATCAATTGATAAATCGTTGGTAATTGCAAACGAGGAACAATTTGGTGTATTTCATAATTTGAATGATATCAAAACCTCTTTACAAAAGATAGCTGCTTTTTCATCTGAATATCAATCTCTTTTAGAAAGGATTACAAGTGTGGCAATTGAGTTTGATGATATTTCCGCAGAATTGCAAAATGCTTCCGAAAAATTATTGAATGATCCTGAAAAGTTAGAATTAACCAATCAGAAATTACAACTGATTTATAATTTGCAGAAAAAACATCAGGTTTCTTCAGTAGATGAATTAATTGACATCCAGGTTAATTTAGAAAATGCCGTTATAGAATTAGGGAATATTGAAGAAGAAATTACTGTATTATCAGAAGTAATTGAAGAAAAAACATTAGAATTAGATAAATTTTCTTCAACTATTAACCAAAACAGATCTAATGCGATTCCGGTTTTATCCAATCAGCTAATTTCTATTCTGGAAACTTTAGGAATGCCAAATGTGCGTTTTAAAATGGAACTTCTGCCTTCTGAATCTTATTTACAAAATGGAAAAGATGAATTACAGTTTTTGTTTTCAGCCAATAAGGGAACAGATTTTGGATTATTGAAAAAAGTAGCTTCCGGTGGAGAAATGTCCAGAATTATGTTGGCTGTTAAAGCAATTCTGGCTCAATATTCTAAATTGCCTACTTTAATTTTTGATGAAATTGATACTGGCGTTTCAGGAGAGATTGCTATTAGAATGGGTGAGATTATGAAAGAAATGAGCGCAAAAATGCAAATATTTGCCATCACGCATTTACCACAAATTGCCGCTAAAGGCGATTCACATTTTAAAGTCTTTAAATCTACGATTGACGATGATACACAATCAGAACTAAAATTGTTAGCAAAGGAAGAAAGAGTTATAGAAATTGCCCAGATGCTTTCCGGATCCAATATTTCTGATTCGGCATTAAATCATGCAAAACAACTATTAAATTAAAATATAGTCATGGAAAGTTTAAGTTTTTACGAAAATCAATTCATTAAGGCGGATTCCCTAATAACGGAAGGGAATATTGCAGATGGTAAGGAAATGTTAGAGGAAATTTTATCCCAATATCCGGATTTTGGAAAAGCTCATAATCACTTAGGATGGATTTACTACAACAAGTTAAGTAATTATGATAAAGGAATTTATCACTATAAATTAGCTATGAAGTTTGAACCAAAATACCCCGCTCCTTATTTGAATTACACATATCTGTTGATTGATATTGGAAGATATGCAGAAGCAAAAGAACATATAGATTTTACATTTAAAAATCTGGAAAACGTAGATCATTCTTCTTTCAACAGTGAATTAGGAAGAATGGCAGAATATGAAAATCGCTATATTGAGGCTTATCATTTTTACAAGCTGGCCATTAAGAATGCGCTCAACCCAAATTTTATAGACAATATGAATGCTAACATGAAAAGGGTTAAGGATAAAATGTCTATTTTTGAAAGATTAAAACTGAAATTGAATTAATACCATAAATATTACAAGATGATTATAGAACCTAGAATGAGAGGATTTATTTGTTTGACAGCTCACCCAAAAGGAAGCGAACAAAATGTAAAAAATCAAATAGAATATATAAAATCAAAAGGAGCAATTGACGGAGCAAAAAAAGTATTGGTAATTGGTGCTTCAACAGGTTTCGGATTGGCTTCAAGAATAACGAGTGCTTTCGGATCTGATGCAGCTACAATTGGAGTTTTTTTTGAAAAACCACCTGTTGAAGGAAAAACTGCTTCCCCGGGATGGTACAACTCAGCAGCTTTCGAAGCTGAAGCTCATAAAGCAGGATTATATGCAAAAAGTATTAATGGAGATGCTTTTTCAAACGAAATAAAAAGACAAACCTTAGATTTGATAAAAGCTGATTTAGGTCAGGTTGATTTAATCATTTACAGTTTAGCTTCTCCGGTTCGTCAGCATCCGACTACGGGAGTTTTACATCGTTCAGTTTTAAAACCAATTGGGCAAACTTTTACAAATAAAACAGTAGATTTTCATACAGGAAATGTTACTGAGGTCTCAATAGCTCCGGCTAATGAAGAAGATATTGAAAATACTGTTGCTGTAATGGGTGGTGAAGATTGGGCTATGTGGATTGATGCATTAAAAGCTGAAAATTTATTAGCTGACGGAGCAACAACTGTTGCTTATTCTTATATTGGGCCATCATTGACGGAAGCTGTTTACCGTAAAGGTACAATTGGCCGTGCAAAAGACGATTTGGAAGCTACTGCATTTTCTATAACTGAGACTTTGAAATCAGTAGGAGGGAAAGCTTATGTTTCAGTAAATAAAGCATTGGTAACTCAGGCAAGTTCTGCTATTCCTGTTATACCATTATATATTTCCCTTTTATATAAGATTATGAAAGAAGAAGGAATTCATGAAGGCTGTATCGAACAAATCCAGCGTTTGTTTCAGGACAGATTATATAATGGATCTGAGGTGCCTGTCGATGATAAAGGAAGAATCAGAATCGATGATTGGGAAATGCGTGATGATGTTCAGGCAAAAGTAGCTAAACTTTGGTTAGAAGCGACTACAGATACCTTACCTGCTATTGGTGACTTGGCAGGATATAAAAATGATTTCCTGAATTTATTCGGATTTGGATTTGAAGGGGTTGATTATAAAGCAGAAACGGAAGAAGTTGTACAGATAGAAAGTATCAAATAAATTCAAACAAATAGAATAAAAACCATCAATTGAAAGTTGATGGTTTTTTTATGAATATACCTATCTTTGCGCAAAATTAAAAACTTATCATTTAACACTCATATTCTATTATGATTTTTTCCTTAATTATACCCGTGTATAATCGTCCTGATGAAGTTGATGAACTGTTAGAAAGCTTAGCAAAATCAGATTATAATGAAGCATTTGAAATTGTTCTTGTCGAAGATGGCTCGTCAATTCCTTGTAAGGATGTAGTCATGAATTATCAGGGAAAATTAAATATTTCCTATTATTTTAAACCGAATTCAGGTCCTGGAGATTCAAGAAATTTTGGAATGCGGAAAGCTAGAGGGGATTATTTTATCATTTTTGATTCGGATTGTATTATACCTTCTCAATATCTGACCGAGGTAAGAAAAGAGCTTGATATTAAATATGTGGATTGTTTTGGAGGACCTGATAAGGCATTAGATAGTTTTTCAGATGTCCAGAAGGCAATCAATTTTGCCATGACATCATTTTTAACAACTGGCGGAATACGTGGGGGATCTGAAAAAATAGATAAATTTCAGCCTCGCAGTTTCAATATGGGAATTTCGAAAAAGGCATTTGAAGCATCGAACGGATTTGGTAATATCCATCCTGGTGAAGATCCGGATTTATCAATACGTCTCTGGAACTTGGGTTTTGAAACCAGATTGTTTAAAAATGCGTATGTATATCATAAGAGGAGAATCGATTGGGATAAATTTTCTGTTCAGGTAAATAAGTTTGGAAAAGCAAGACCAATTTTAAATAGTTGGTATCCAGAGCATAATAAAATAACTTTTTTCTTTCCTTCTTTTTTTATACTCGGATTATTATTAGCTTTTTTACTATTAATTCTGAATTTTGATTTTTTATTACAAATATATTTTGTATATTTCATTATAATTTTTCTTACATCCTCAATTCAAAATAAAAATATAAAAATTGGATATCTTTCTGTTATTGCGGTTTGGAAACAGTTTTATGGATACGGAATTGGGTTTATAGAATCTTTTGTAAAAATTATTATTTTAAAGAGAAAGCCACAAGAAGCTTTTCCAAATATGTTTTTTAGAATTTAAATGACTAAAATTATAGGATTGACTGGAGGGATTGGTAGCGGAAAGTCCACAATTGCGAATTTTTTTAAAGAATTCGGGCTTCCTGTTTATATTGCTGATGATGAGGCAAAGAGAATAATGAACACACAATATATTATCAATCAGATAAAACACGTTTTTGGTAATGCTATTTTTGATAATGAGATATTAGACAGATCCAAATTAGCTGCTATTGTTTTTAATGATCCAGATCAATTATCAAAATTAAATGGCATTATACATCCGGCAGTAAAAAAAGATTTTAATGAGTGGCTGATAAAACATAATGAATATTCGCATGTTGTTTATGAGGCTGCAATTTTATTTGAGATTGGTCGTTACAAAGATTGTGATATTGTAATTACGGTATCGGCACCTGAAAAAACCAGAATTGACAGAGTTGTGAAAAGAGATAATACAACAACTGAGCAGGTTTTAAGCCGTATCAAAATGCAATGGAAAGACGAAGAACGTGAGTCTAAAAGTGATTTTGTAATTCCTAATGAAAATCTTAAAATCGCTAAAGAAGAAGTTCTTAAAATTCTTAAAATTTTAAATATTAAACAAAATGAGTCTTAAATGTTAATATTTGGTTAATGTATTATTTAGTATATTGTTAAAATATTAATTTTGTCTCGATGAATAAATTATTTTTTAGAATACTTGTTTTGCTGATGAGTTTGTCCTTAATTGGGATAATTCTGGTTCAGGTTTATTGGTTTAATTCTTCATTTGAAAATAATGATGAACAATTTAAATATCATGTTAGTCAGGTAATTAGTAATGTTTCAGATAAATTAGAACAACAGGAAGAGTATAGCTTTTACGATAAGATTAATCACATTAAAGATAGTACAGGTAAAATTCCACAAAAAGAAGATTTATTAGAAATTTTATTTGTTCAGCGAAACACCAAAACTAATAAAACTATTGTATATAAAAACAGTATTACTTCTGAAAACTTTGATATCAGTGGTTCTTTATTTAATAAAAAATTCAGTTCAGACAGATTTAAAAGCTTTAGTTCTAAAAGGTTAACTGAAGTTTATAATAGCAATAACGGGATTGACAATACAAACCTAAATCAAAGTACTATTCCGGATATTAAAATTGAAAAGGACGGTAACTTAGATATTTTAAATAAGGCACAATTACAAATTTCCTATAAAGATTATGCATCAATCCTGCCTATAGATGAAAGGATTTCGAAAGAAAAATTAAGAAATTTATTAAAAAAAGAACTTGTAGAACATGAGGTAAAAACCAAATTCGAGTTCGGAATATACAGTAGTGGGATTGCAACAAAAATTAAATCAGATGGATTTCATTATGATAAAGATGCAACTTACACAATACCAATCTTTGCAGATAATGAAGGAAATAGTAAATATGAGCTATTAGTTACTTTTCCTCAAAAGAAGAAATTTTTATTATCTCAATTAGTTAGTATTACAATATTATCCATCATATTCACATTAATCATAATTATAGCTTATACGAGTGCATTGAATCAGTTAATACGTCAAAAACAGATTTCTGAAATTAAAACAGACTTCATTAATAATATGACGCATGAATTTAAGACTCCAATTGCCACAATAAATTTAGCATTGGATGCTATTAAAAATCCAAAAATAATAGAAGATAAGGAAAAAGTTTTTCGATATCTTCAAATGATTAGGGATGAGAATAAAAGAATGCATGCCCAGGTTGAAAATGTGCTTAGGATTTCTAAATTAGAAAAAAAAGAGCTTGATATCACGAAGGAACCAACTATAATTCATGACGTTATTGAAGATGCAATTGAGCATGTAAATTTAATTTTAGAAGACAAACAAGGAACTGTTGTAAAACATTTAAATGCAGCCCGAACGACTTGTTTGATTAATGAAGTGCATTTTACCAATGTTTTGGTTAATATATTGGAAAATGCAGTTAAATATTCACCTGATTCTCCCCAAATCGAAATCTTTACAGAAAATGTTAAAGATATGGTTCTGATAAAAATAAAAGATCATGGATTGGGAATGAGTAAAATTGCTCAAAAAAGAGTTTTTGAAAAATTTTACAGAGAACATACAGGAGATTTACATAATGTAAAAGGTCATGGTTTAGGTCTTGCTTATGTAAAAAGAATAGTTGAGGACCATAACGGTCAGGTTTACGTAGAAAGTGAAAAGGGAAAAGGTAGTACCTTCATAATAAAAATACCACTAATAAATTAAAATATGGAAAATATCAATAAAAGAATCCTTTTAGTAGAAGATGACCTTAATTTTGGTGCAGTTCTTAAAGATTATTTGATGTTAAATGACTTTGATGTTACTTTAGCAAAGAACGGTATGGAAGGCTTTGAGAAATTCAAGAAAGATGTATATGATTTATGCATTCTTGATGTAATGATGCCTTACAAAGACGGTTATACATTAGCAAAAGAGATTAGAGAAAAAAATAGTGAAGTGCCTATTATTTTTTTAACAGCAAAATCTATGAAAGAGGATGTGTTAAAAGGATACAAAGCCGGAGCTGATGATTATCTTAATAAGCCTTTTGATTCAGAGGTTTTATTAATGAAAATAAAAGCTATTATTCAAAGAAAATCTGCAGATACAAAAGCTGAACAAGTACAGTTTGAGTTTAATATAGGTAAATTTCACCTGAATTCTAAACTTAGATTTTTAACCTTTGAAAATGATGAGCCTATTAAATTGTCTCCAAAAGAAAACGAATTGTTAAAAATGCTTATTTTGCATGAAAATGATTTGATGCCGAGAGAGTTGGCTTTAACTAAAATCTGGAGGGATGATAATTACTTTACTTCAAGAAGTATGGATGTTTACATCGCAAAACTTAGAAAGTATCTGAAATCCGATGAAGATGTTGAAATACTAAATATTCATGGTGAAGGTTTTAGATTGGTTGTTAAAAGCAAAGCAGTATCTGAATAAGAAATAAAAAAAAGCTCCAATTGGAGCTTTTTTTATGCTTAATATTTTCTAATAGAATGTTTAAATTAGATTTACAGATAGTGTAATCTCTGTATTTAGTAATTTTGAAATAGGACATATTTCTTTTGCTTTTGTTGCAATTTCAGTGAATTTTTCAGCACTTATAGAAGGTACTTTACCCTTTAAATCCAAATGAATTAAAACAACTGATCCATCTTCAAAATTTACAGAGGCTTCAGTGTTAAGTTCATCAGCAGTAAAACCTTCTTCATTCAACAAGAAACTTAATTGCATTGTAAAACAGCCTGAGTGTGCTGCGGCAATCAGTTCTTCCGGATTGGTTCCAACACCTTCAGCGAATCTTGTTTTAAATGATAATTGCGCATTATCTAATGTTGTACTTTGAGTGCTTATTGTTCCTTTTCCTTCCATGCCAGTTCCCTGCCATTTAGCATTTGCTTTTCTTGTAAATTTCATTTTTAATGTATTTATGATTAATAATATAATTTATACTTTCCAATATGAGGTATATCAAATATAAGGAATATTTTACAGTATTATTAGCTGTATATAACTGAAAATAAAAAAGGTGTAATGAAATTTCATTACACCTTTTACTATTTTAACTGGGTTTTATTCCTGATTCAGATTTCGTAATTGCTTTAATTTGTCTTTCCAGAGTTCCAGGCTTTCTTTGTGAATAGCGATATTTTTGCGAACCTCAAGAACAATTGAATTTTCTTTTTTTGCATTTTTGGTATTGGTGAAAAACTGTATGTTGTTTTCTAACTGAAAAATTTCGTTTTGTACCTCTTCAATTTTACGCATTAGGAAAATCTTTTCGTTGTCAAGTTTTCTCGTATCATTACTTTCAGACAATGAGTCAATTCTGTTAGAAAAACGCATCATTTCAGTTTCTTTTTTGCTCAAACTTAATTTTTCAAAAAGAGCATCTAAAATTTTATTGAATTTCCCTTCTATATGTCTTCGGGCAAAAGGTACTTTTCCGAAACCTTTCCAGGTTTCAATATGCAATTTGATAGCATCCAGATCTGTTTTATGATCGCCGGTTAGCTGATAACTTCTCAGGATATCCAAATAGGCTTTTTTATTATCAAAAGAGGCTACTTCATCTACGTTTTCTTCAGACTTATGTTCTTTTAGCTTGTCGAAATAATGATTACAGGCATCCTTAAAGTCTTTCCAGATTTTGTCTGAATATTTTTTAGGAACATGTCCAATTTGTTTCCACTCGTCCTGAATCTGTTTCATGATTGGAGTAGTAGAAGTAAAATCGGTACTTTCCTGTAATTCTTTTGCTTTCGCAACAAGTGCCAGTTTTTTATTTAAATTATCGTTCTGGTCTTTTTTTATGTCTTTATAAAATGAATTTTTAAACGAATTGAAGTTTCTGACAGCTGTTTTAAATGCTGCCCAGGTTTCTTCGTTTACTTCAGATGGCACTTTTCCGGCTGCAAAAAACTCATTTCTAAGAGCTTCAACTTTTTGAATTTGGACTAGCCATTGTGAATGAGAGTTGACTTTCTCAGTTCCCAAAACTTCAATTTTAGCAATAATGTCTTTTTTTGCTTCCAGATTTTGTTGCTCATTGGCTCTTTGGCTTTCAAATAAAAGTTCTCTTTTATCGTGAATTTTTTTAGTCAGTTCGCTGAATTTATTCCAGATTGTATCCCGATGGTCTTTAGATACTGGTCCAATATCTTCCTTCCAGATTCTGTGTAAATCCTGTAATTCACGAAATGCTTTACTGATGTCGGTTTCGTTTACTAATTCTTCAACTCGTGTAATTATTTTTTGCTTCTGCTCTAAATTGTGTTTAAAGTCCAAATCCCTTGCTTCACGATCTAAATGCAGGTAATCGTAAAAATTCTCTACATGAAAATGATAGTTATTCCAGACATGGTTGTATTTATCTTTAGGAATGGATCCTGCATTTTTCCATCGTTCTCTTAAATCATTGAAGTGTTTAAGAGTATCTTTAATGTTTTCCTGTGGATTTATAAGCTCTTTCAGTTCTTCTACTATGGCAAGCCTAATTTCTAAATTTGATTTTAAATTAGTTTGCAAATGTTTGAAATGAACATTTCTTTTTTCTCTGAATATGTTATAATACTCATCAAATTTAGATTTTAACGGAGAATGATATTGGAATTCTTCATTAGGATCCTGATTTGAAGCATTGAATTCTTCTTTTTTCTCTTCAAGAAGATGGTTATATTGTAATAAAAATGATTTTTTAATTTCCTCAATGTGATCCTTTGCAGACATCACATTATCAGTATTGACAAGTTTTTTCAATTCATCAACAAGAGCATCCAAAGCAAACGTGTGATAATCCTGCATTGGTATATCAGTGCGCTGTTTTATCGTTTCGTCTTCGCTTTCTTCTGCATTTGAATTTGCAATATCATCTAATGCAACCTGATGACTGTCTTCAATATTAAGAGTGCTCTCAGTGTTATTTTCATTGATGACTTCATCACTAACGGATTCTGAATCTAAAATTTTGGTTTCAGTTGCGGAATCAATTTGTGCGGTATCATTTGCGTCGATTTCTAATTTTCCATCTGCATCTTGCAGGTTATCATTCTTTTCTTCTAACATTTTAAATGTATAAGGTTTGTATTTTAAATATAGCGAAAGATAGTAAAGGAGTTTCTAAATACAAAATAATTCATTTGTTTATCTTTATTTTGGTTTAAAAATCTTACTATTTTTAATAGGAAGGGTGATTTGACTTTACTAAATATTATTGTTTTTGCAGATTATCAATACCTGCTTTTGAGACATAAGCGTAATTATATTAAATAAAAAAGACCACCCTTTTTGTTAGTGTAGTCTTCAATTTATTGTTTAATATAATTTATTTATTCCAGATTTTCCAAGCCTTTTCTGCCTGAAAAATAAGCATATCATATCCGTTTTTAATTATTGCCCCATTCTCTTTTGCTTTTTTTAAAAACTGTGTTTCCTCCGGATTATAAATCAGATCATAAGCTATGTGCTTATCCGTGAAGAATTCATAAGGCAAATTTGGTGAAGCATCTGTATTTGGACTCGTTCCGACAGGAGTACAATTAATTATAATTTGAAAATTATCAAATGTAGTAGCATTTATTAAATCATAATCAATTATATTTTCTTTAGCTTCTCTTGAAACGAAAGTGTAAGGGATGTTAAGTTCATCCAATGCAAAAGCAACACCTTTTGAGGCTCCTCCAGTACCTAATATAAGGGCTCTTTTGTGATGCGGCTGTAATAATGGTTTTAATGATTTTTTAAAACCGTAATAATCAGTATTATATCCTTTTAGCTTTCCGCTTTTAGTAAATTTAATTGTGTTTACCGCACCAATTAAAGCAGCTTTTTTTGAAAGTTTGTCTAAAAAGGGAATAACTTGTTCTTTATAAGGAATAGTAACATTAAGTCCTTTTAAATCCGGGTTATTTTTAACTAATTCAGTGAAATAGTTAATTTCTGAAATATCGAAATTTTCATAGCTGTTACCTGCAAACACTTCATCGCTAAATTTTTCGGTAAAGTATCCTTTTGAAAAAGAATAACTAATATTACGTCCCAATAGCCCGAAACGCCTTTTTAAAATATCAATCATTATTGTTTTCTATGTTTTTCAATATAATTTTTCACTGTTTTTTTAGCCCAGACAACTGGAAACAAATCTTCAATCAGGATGTAGTTATCGAAATTCAAACGTAATCCATTACTTAAATGAAATTTTGCTTTGGTATTATCCTGGAGCATAAAATACAATCCAGCCAAGCGGTATTCAATTTCGTTTTCTTCCGGAAAATATTCAGAAGCTTGTAATAATGTTTGAATTGCACTATCAAATTCCCCTAAAAACTGAAGAATATCAACCCAAAACAACCAGGTATCTAATGCATAATCACCAAATTCTACCGCTTTTCTGTATCCAAATTCGGCTTCTTCATAAAAGTTCATATGCTTATTAATCGTCGCGTAACGCTTCCAGTACAAACGATTCTGATTATCGATTGCCAATGCTTTGTTTACAAAAAATAATGCTTTTTGAAAGTTTTTCTGGCGAACATAAAAATCAGTTATGGCAATCCACCCTTTATCTAAAAGAGGGTCCTCGTGAACGGTTTGATTGTAATATTTTAAAGCCAAAACTGCATTACCAAGCTTTTCGTAACATTTTCCTATTCGTAATAATGCATAGGAAGTAGCATCATCTAATTCTATAGTACGGTTGTAGCTTTCAATTGCTTCAGTATACTTTTTAAGACGTTCGTTTGCTTTTGCTTTTTCCATGAAAGCACCTAAAAACTCATCATCGATTAGGGTTGCATAGTCAAAGGCGCGAATAGCATTTTCATATTCTTTTATGCCATAATGCAAACGACCTAATTGATGCCATGCAATTTCGCTGTATGGGTTTTTGTCGATATAGTTATTAAGATATTCAATAGCTTCCTGGTTTTGATCCAGAAATTCGAAACAATATACTACATTATACAATGCCGACTGATCTTCCAGATCTTCTTCAAGACATTTAATAAAGCTGTCTTTTGCCATTTCGAGATTATCCATAAAAAGATATTCCATTCCGATAAGGTTGTACACATCTGCGAAATCGTCAGTATATTGCAGGGCAATTTTTAACATTTCGACTGCTTTTTCGTGTTGATCCCTTTTTGAACAGATATTGGCTTTCTGGATGTAAATTTCCTCGTTATTGGGTTCGATTGCATATAACTCGTTTAAAAGCTTTTCTGCCATTTCGAGTTTGTCGTCATACACCAGCATTTCTACTTGTACTAATTTTAAGCCTGTAGATTTTGGGTGTTGGTCTAATGCAAGTTTTAAGGCTTTCTTTGCTAAATTAGCCTTACCTATGTCTAAATAATGAAGAATAATTTCTTCGAATTCTTCAGAATCAAAAAAGAGCACTTTGTTAGTTTTTAACATCGACTCAAATTTGGATAGGGATAGGTTATAATCTTCTTCTTCGTTGCTTAATTGCATA
>Ga0247809_1000729_pt1 | contig 14969 bp, 11 predicted proteins | sample UWRJL104311B1_FD_180951 | JGI IMG/M metagenome (GOLD analysis project Ga0247809, IMG submission 180951) | Plant litter microbial communities from Arlington Agricultural Research Station in Wisconsin, United States - UWRJ-L104-311B-1 | ecosystem: Environmental > Terrestrial > Plant litter >...
ACATGGTCGAAGAGCTGGGTTTGTCTGCTCTTTATTGGACATGGGACGAAGAGCTGTACATTGTGCATGTCCCAACGGCTCGGCACCCATATCTTTGACAATCTGTTGTCCACCGGGGATCTCGGGTGAATCTACAAGATATTCTGTTGATTCAGGAAATGCATACTTATCGATATCCTATCAGGTCAAGTCTTCGTATACTAATGGCATGGCTTTGGAGAACAGTACGTACGATCCGTATGTGACCAAAATATTCAAACGGACCAGTCCCACACTGAGTTGGGAAGACTTTTCTTGAAGATCGGGAGCAGTGGGTACCGATGTGGGCGTGATTTCGCGAACAGTACGGTGGGATAACCCTGATCGTGTAGTATCTTTACCGGCGATGTCTGGAAGCTGCGTTGGAAGGCTCGAGTTGATGTCTGCCTGAAGTCAGCGGCATTTATTGACAAGTGGAGAACTTCTTTCGAGGTGGTCAAACATCCCACCCTCTACGAGAATAACTCTTTGTCTTCTTCGTTGAGTTCTAGATGATGGAGGAAGTGGCGGGGTTCGAACTTCTCAAAACTTTGCACAACGACGTTGTCAATGTATATGGCACGGTGATTTGTTTCTCCATGTTGCGAGCATTTGTTGAAGCTTTCCTTCCTATTTCATAGCTCTTTGCATCGAAATACACTAGCTTCCAAGGCGTGGTGGCGATTTGCTTCTTTTTCCACCAATGTTTTTGCAGGATTTCGAGTGCTTTTGTAGACTTTTTAAATTGTCGTATTGATCTTAACCCACGTCAGCATGTCTTCAGGCCATATGCATTCATAGTGCGTCTGTTGTGATGCCTATTAAGATCCCATTGTTCTCGCAGCGTCTCACCAACAAAGCTGCGTTGCCCTCAGATTTCGGCGTTGGCTTGTTGTCTTGGCTTAGCCCTCAACTACGCTCAGCTACGTATAATCAAGGCCAGTTTGCATTGATCAGTCCGGAACCCTCGAAATTCCATCTTGTGCAAGTGCAACGACCCCTTTATAGTCGTTGTTGATAGTTGAATAAAGCATTAAACCGAACCGGGAGGAAACCGGTCGCAAGCGGCTCTTTCGGGAGATACGGAAGATTGACTGGTTAGAACCAGGTAACTCCTGTGAAACAAAACATCCGCTCAATCTAGATTCCACAATCAGACTGTATGTCATCTATGGCCTATGGCTTGCTTTCAAACAAAACGCGGAGTGGTATAAAATGCCAAGCTCGGGCTATTGTGTGGCGGAGGCACTTCGGGGTATCATCACACGCCGTCAGCGAGCTCGCAGAGCTCCGGGACCTGTAGGTTCGAGAACCTTTGTCGTGCCAGTCGTATGGTAGTTGCAACTGTGGTAATTACCAGGCAATTTCCGCACGAGTATTGCGATTTCAACATCCCACAGCCAGTCGTGCATGTTATATAATGGAATATCGTGATTGCATCTGTGCAGTCCTTAGTCTTCGGAACATTATGCGGTCCTGGAGAAGTTCAGTACAAGTCCATCGCACGAGGGATGTTTCGGAATGCGCGGATGGGACGAGCATGTGAAGATATTATCACCAAGTTCTAGGCTTCTAGTGCCCGAAACGACGCTTGTCTGGATGATACAAATTAGGATACCGCATGATGGGATGATCAGAATCTGGAAACGACCGATTGAATAATTTTGTGAGAACGAGAAAGCTCTTTGCAGGCTCAAGTGAGTCAATACAGTAGCTATGCATCAATAGCTTGGGTCTCCTTCTAACCACTCTAGAAGGGAGGTGTTCCTCCGTTACGCAAGACGTTTCGGGTATATCCGCTTGACGTATACCTGAGAAATGCTATATACCTGCATGTGATGGTTGAGATTGTACATTTATCCATCACAGTATCATCTGCTGCCCAAAATTTCGACGCGTCTTCGTGCTGAGACTGTAGATCTATCAGCTTGAAATTTTGTCATGATGTAGCTCATAATCCGAATGCTTTCAAAAGTTTGCAGCCTCTGTTACGACTCCTCGACTATTCACGCGACAATGTATCATGTAGAGTTGCACAATGAATGTCTTCTCGTGTGACACTCATCAGCCCTGTGTATCGCGTCACAATTAATCTTGGATCTCAAGCTGCATCATGACACTCACTTCCAAGTTTCCTGCAAGATTATCCGCCATATCTTGTCGCTAGTATGACCGCGTGGAATGATGTAGTTGTTCCTTGAGCTCTGTTCTCTTTTCATTGAGCGTGGACGGCTGAAAAGGCATGTGTCCTATACTGGCGAGATGTGGATGCAGGTCCCGGCATTGCCTGTGCACTGCTTCTGGGGTACGCTTAAGATCTCCCATACAGGAAGGAGAGGTTATGGAGGTCGACCGCGTGTTTTGGGACTAAAACCAGAATGATTGCCTTGTTCATTAACAATTCGCAAGAGACCACAGTAGCCGCCACAATATTATTGGGTTGCGTGATGTATCACGTTTGTTGGAGCAAGGAGTCAAGTTCAAGTGCTGATCTGATGATACCTTCTACACATTCGGTTGAGGAAAAAGTCTTCAGCAAGGCCAGGCCAGAGCAAGTTTTTGGAATCAAAGTGTATGTAGAGGGGAGTGCAAGAGTAAGGTTATAGGGTGCATACGAAACTCAACTGTTGAGGTTTTCGTGGACATAAAGCAACAAAAGTCACCTCGAAAGTCAAACAACTTTAAACATATCAAGAGAGATCCTCAACCTCAACCACAGCGCTTCTTTCGCGCCAGGTTTTCATTTACGATGTGAAGGTTGCCCTATCACCTTCAAACCTATGTCCTCTAGCGACAACCTCTCATATTATGGCAGGGCTGCGGCATAATTACCGATATAATGACGACGCGAGGTCCGATCATAGCTTGTTATACACTGTCTGGCGCTTAGTAGTAAATACTAAACTCCAATGCCAGTAACCGCCGATTTCCAAATCACAGCTGGGGCATCTGTATTTGTCTAAGGCTCAATTATAGTATCGAGTGCTCCACAAACACTACTTTTACAAGAACGTCTTTATGTGAAAGAAGACATTGACTGCCATCTCCTTCGATTGATATCTACCCTCGTCGGGTTATCATGTTACTCTCTGGTGTACAATCTCCACTGCTCGAAGGAAAACGTGAGCTAGAGGATCTAGTTTCATTTGAATGATCTATGCTAATTCCCACACAATACTGTTTGTTTGCAAATGATGCTATAAATTCTGCCTAGCTCTGTGACGATGTGCACCTCTCTATCTTTCTGACTATCCAAGCCTGCTTCTATAAGACGACTTCAAATCTAGCTTATCCCACAGTATAGATTGGATACTGGTACTAATGCCTTAAAGAAATCCATGTCCCAGTCACTGGTGAAATTTAGCTAGGGACATGTAAAATATTGATACAATCACTATGCTCGTCACCTGGGCATCTTGTGCGAAAGGTCTTCCCGCCTCATTTCCCGTGTAGAAGAGCTCGATGGATGTGACTGTGTAAATGAGTACCGGAAGCATCTCTCTTAATTAATGTGATTTCGTTCTCACCCAAGCCCTGGAAAATTCTCCTAGGTTCAGGAAGCACCTTTGGCGTTGTAGGAGCAATTCTTCTGTTTCCTGCAGCAGCAGTACTGATGCAGCGATCTGTAGGACATTGGCCCCTCTGACAAAGCCAATTGCACAGTCCTTGATCGTTGTACCAGCCAGTAATTTCTTGATATGTCTGCGTAGTAATGACTGCTGGGACTGGATAGGCTATGCTGGCGGGTCCTGCTTCAGTGCAAATGCATATTTCAGATTTGCACTGGTTGAAACGGCAGGCTGCTGCGCACAGCGAGTCAAAGACTGTCCCGCCAGAAAAGTAACCTTTGCCGGCTCTACACACATATGGAGCTGGCGTGACTGGGGCTTTGGGTTTGCACACATTGTTGTAGTTGTTGCTGTCGGCTGTAGAGAGTTGATTGCAAACGCCTGAAACACATGTAGTTCGTGCACAAGTGTGATCACAAAGTCCTTGATACGTGCTATCAAGACTTGAGACAGGACACTAGAAAATATCAGTACATTGCTGAGCTCAGAGGGAAATGTCGGGCAAGAACGTGTGAACTTACTCCTCGAGTTTTGGTTGCAGGAGGGTTCGCAATTTGACTTCCAAGTAGAGTACATGTGCATACGTCGGGACAGTAGTCAAACTGGCAGGAATATCCACATAGCAAGGCATACGTAGACCATCCAGTACCAGCATTACAATGCGTGATAGCTGTCGAGGCTCTGCCAAGAGTTGTGATACCCGAGTCCTTCGAGCCTACCCAGGCGTTGTAATTGTGTATACCTTGCGGGCAGGCAGCGGTGATCGATGCGCCGAGGACCTGCATGACAATACGATCTGGGTTGGTGCGACTGACCGTAACCTGGATTGGATCAGCTCATGCTCCATCAAGCCTACACTTTTGAGAGCATTATATTGAGACCAACATACAAGGACTTGACCAGTAAGGCCGTTGAATGGTGCGGATCCATGGTGAAGACCGACTCCGCTACGTGGAACAGTCAACCATGTAACAGGAACCGAAATCCCACCAATGGTGACTGTGACAGTTGCGGCGGAGCCAAGTAGCACAGAAAAGAACACCTTATCCTCCATGATCTGGGAGACTCCGTACGTCGCTTGGACTGGAACCCGTTAGCAGAATCCGCAATATGAACACTGATCAACGAACATTTTGCAGGAGCATTGCCCGTGGTGCCTCCAGGATTGCAAGCGGCGTTTGTCAACGACGTCGTCCTGAACCATGCAACAGTTCGCTCCTGGTTGATAGTTGTCGCCCGGTTCTTATACATGGCAATGAGATATGGCAAGTGCTTTCTCCAAGCATCATGTGGCATTCCCCTGGCATAGTTGTAGGGCGAGTTACCATGGTTGCTATCGAAAGCAGCATACTGGCCCTCGTCCAAAGGCCCTATATAATGACTCTCACCAAAGTCGTTCCAGGAGATGATCTGCACGAATTCGGGCTGTTTGTGTAGAACCTGAGTCCAGCGATCATACCATAAACTGTCGCCTTTCCATGCCCAATTCTTGTCGTAATTTGGCATTCTTGTGAAAAACCAAGGTGACACAGGCATCATATACGGCTTGTTTACGGTCTTTAGAGCGCCCATATACGTTGCATCATTCTGACTGTACATCTTGTTGTTACCTGCTGGCCATGCATCCCACGACGTTAACCCATCAATTCCAGCTATGGAAATTTGAGCATAAGGGGGAACCGAGCTCCATTGTGGCATAAAGAAGATCGAACCTGCCTGAGCCTTGATCGTAGGCCAGTCACTGGCTCTGTCGTAACCTTCGAAAGTCGCAACAAGAGGCTTGCTCTGGTATTTGTAGTAATATTGGTGATCGCGGTACTGCTTAATTAAAAGTACAATGTTCTCGATCGGCCAGACACCTCCAGCTGCGTAATCAAAGTTCAAAAAGACGGGAAATTTGGAGATAGCCGCATTCCTGAAAGCGGATGCTATCAAAGTCTCGTAGCGAGGATCGCTGTGTCCAATGTTCAAGGCGAAGCCATCGATCGATGCTTCTGCGGCAAGCTTGTAGTTGTTTTGCCAAGTAGCATCCGTAAAGTTCTCGGAGTTGGCCAACTAGAGACATGTTAGTCATTGAGATCTTCGCGTTCTCGAAGTAAAAGGCTGGATAAAGGAAGATGGAGCACATGCCATGAAATGAGCGAAGACAGCTTTGGACTGGACATGCTCAACCAATGCTGCCAAGACAGCACCCGCAAGTAGAGCAAACTTCATATTGAACGACAAGAGGGATGACGAAGGAGTGTAAAGAACGTAAAGTCAACAGGATGCTGTCACGAAAACGCCAGAAAAGATGCGGACTTGTGCTTGCCTTTCTATCAAAGTCATTGTCCAGAGCGACTTGCTTCAACCATATCCATGCGCCCCACGATGCATACTATTGGTTCAAAGATGACCTTACCCCTGAGTATACAGCATACTTGCAGATTTCTTCCGCTAGTTTGGGCACAGGAGTGATGGTGAACATGGATACAGCGAGAACCTCTTTTCGCACAGAATGAAACACTCTCTAGGCAGAACGTGCATCGAAATCCCTACACGATGAACACCGAGTATGGGTAATCTCGAGATACGACTGAATATGGCACAGTCTGGTACATGGTGGCCTAATTGCTGATTGGCTATGTGTTTTGCGAGTTGTTGGATTTAAGATTGTCATGCAGGGGAGACAATACCGCTATGGCTTGAGCAAACCCTGGGCGCAAACCTCGTTTTCCAGATGAGATAGACGAACGAATCAGGAGTTTAGTGTCGATCATGGGCGGCCGTGTACGCCTTGGTCTTTCCGTAAGGCTTCCGCATCGTCCAGTATGAGGATGTCCTTGTGCCGACGGACCATTATCTGAAAAGCGCTGTTCGTGGCCATGCCTATTGCATTCAGCCATAGAATCAGATCGCTACTGTACCTGCAGCAGTAATTACTTCGTCATGTTCTTACCAAGGCTTGACGACTAGTGCTCTCTGGAGTCTGCACACGAGCCAAACAAATGTATGGTACGCTGAAAGGAGGTTCACCGAGACCACATGGTGTTGTTGGTTCTTTGACAGGGTCTCTCGTATCCACTCATTTCTAGACCAGATTTTTGACGTCAAAGCTTCTTCGACCCTGCATGAGGTACAAATGTGATAGACTTAATAATTAACCGAACAATCTCGTGAAATTTGCAAGAAGGATGGTGTGCATTAATGGGGGAGTGTAAACGCCTTGATCGAATGCCACTGAGTAAACTACTCGGTGTGTGACAGCATGGGATTTATAGGCAAGACTTTGCAGGATTCGACGCGGGCGTCAACGAGAAATCTACAGTTGCTAGAAAGGGAAAGTGTGCGAATCACGAAAAGGGTGGGAGAGCTGCAGGCAATATTGTTGACTCTTGGAAGAGGGGGGGTATTGACGAGATTCCGGTTGGCCGTTCCTCGCGACAACTCCATTATTCCATTCTGCCCGTGAAGAGTCAAAAAAGCAAAGCAAGCTCCCGGTTTCGCCTTGGCTGGAGGTTTGGAACGTTGGATAAGCTGGGATGGAATGACAAAAGCAGAAAGTAATTAAGAAGAAGACCCGCTCTTACGCGGACTTACATTCTCGATAATTGTTAAAAGTGGCTCAATGGATCTTTCTAAGAAGCCCAGACATGAAAGAGAACACTGATGCTGGTAACGAGATGTTGACGGGTAATCTGTTCCCATGGGTGAAATTGTCGTGCCTGGGGTCGGACTCCGTCTGCTTAAATATGTGTCTTTTATAGCAACTATAGCTAAGCAGATCGTTTCTGGTTGTTGGCGTCGCCTAGACACCGTGGCTCATCATCAATGCGCAGACGTTGCGCCTGTGTCCCACACCCAAGTGATCTTGTGTTCTCCACCAATATGTCAATCATATATACATGTGCGAGACGACCCTTGGCACACTTCGTCTTGAGTCTTGACTGTTACTACTACCAGGCACTCTATGAAGAGCGCCCCTGAAACAGTTGTTGATGGTCGCACTAGATCCCACTTGAGAGTCGAAAGTCACCAAGCGAGCTGCTTTCCTTTGATGCTTGTCGCTGCAGATTCTTCTCGCCAACAGCGATTGACGATTATCTCTCAGCTTAGTCACTATCCATGATTTGCTTCATAGTTAACCACCCACTCTACTCCTTCGAGGTCACTCTTTAACGCCTCTGGTTCTTTATTTTTAAACGCATTCCGTTATACTCATGATAAGCCCCTCGACCTCCCATGCTGCCTGAACGTAGAGGTGATGTGAGACTTATTGGCCACTACTTGTAATCCCAGACCAAAATTTCGTGAGCTTTGCTGTCATGACTTGGTATGTCAGCAATGTTATCAGCGTATATCAAATTGATAGTCTCCTGACAGCATTCCGTAGTTCACGTTAGAAGCTGTACCTAGTGTGCCATCAATGATATTTCCGCTCGTACATACGAGCAAATATACTTCTGGTAAACAGAAGTGTTAACGAGTTAGAGCCGCAGACACCCAACAAAGGATATGGTTACTCAGAACATTGCCAGAGTTTCTCATCTTGACGAATGTTGACAAATGTTATATACTTATAAGTAAATGAGACTAGGCTGTACCTACAATATTGATCATAGCGTCAACTTATGGTGTTCGTGGTTTGGACTGTAATCATCGATCATCGAACGTATTGTGATAGAATATCTTATTACCGACCCTGTTTTCCATGGTGGGAAGAACATTGAGCCCTCCAGTCCTACTAAAGAAAGATGGTGAGATTTTTTAAAGGCCCATCAAAGATGATCACATCTCATTCCTTACATGAGATGTGAGCAATTGACCGGCATCCAGGAAGATTGAGGAAAGACCCGAGACATCGTGCACGCAACAAGATCGGTTTGATCATCGTGGGTATCCTTTAAACGAAGATGTAGTCACCTCCTTACCCTGCGAAAGATATCGTGGAATATATAAGTTGATGGTGTTGTGTCGATACCCGCGATGGATGATGTAAACAATGTAGACGAGCCAGTCATATCACCGATTCCCCACCAAGCCAGCACATCTCCGCAGCAACGAAGCCTTGCTTTTGCCCAAACCATATGCACTACGAACCCACCAAGACTTCGCAAAGGCGAGATCTTGAGCTTCATACATTCTTTGGCCATCTCAAGAGTGTTGCCAGTCGGTTTTCAATACCTTTGCGCTTTATATTTTATTCCATCTTTGTAGATAAACTTCTCATTCCACTTGGTTGCCATGCCATAGATAAGCTTTGTTTACGTCGCATCGTCCGTCCGCCGTAGCCAGTTTGGTACACATTCGTCACCACAAGAACCTCCATAACTTGTATATCTCTACCGCAAGTGTTTGCGCACAACGAGTATCGAGTACCCGTCAATATTCTTTAATCGTTTGGCTACATCTAATATTCGGTAACATCAAGTCCAGGCCCTTCGCGGGCAAACCGCACCTCACAATGGCGTCCCAGCCTCAGCTTTCCAACCCACCTGGGAGCAGCACATACGAATCCAGTACAATGAACGTAGGAGATGGGACATGGGACTCATCGCGCAACACATTTCTTCTACCAAATCTGGTGGGACTGAATTTTGAGACCATGCGATACAATGGTCTGTCTTCCACAGATCTCAACTTCCCTTTCACGGCATAATTTACTAACGGTGATCAGGCATGGGCAATCGATTTCGAGATCTACCACAATACCACACCCTGATCAAAGGTCACGGAATTATAGCAGCAATCACTTTCCTCTTTATCGTCCCCGCCGCCATCCTCTTAGCTCGATTCTATCGCTCTCCACGATGGGCTCTACGCTACCATATCTACCTTCAAATCATGACAGTCGCACTAGCAACGGTCCTATTCATTCTAGGGTTTATGGCTGTCGGTCCCGAACGATCTCTTACCAATCCTCATCACGGTATCGGTGTTGCAATATATGTTTTGATAATGGTACAAGCTATTGGAGGGGGACTGATCCACAAACGAGAGAAAGGAAAAGCCAGAATCAAACTGCCAGTGAAATTGGTGCTTCATCAATGGGTAGGAAGAACGATTGCTCTTCTGGGATTCACCCAAGTGCCCTTAGGCTTGACATTATATGGGAGTCCGAAATGGCTGTTCATTGTTTACGCTGTGTGGATGGCTGTTTTGATTTTGTTATACTTTGTCCTGAATTATAGAGCCATGGGACCAATTGTACCAATCGGGACGTATACAGAGACAGCTTACAGCCAGCATGGAGGAACGGTAATCGAAGACAAGAAGAAGAGCCGGTTCGGAGGACTATTAGGACCACTAGCAGCCGGAGGCGCAATTGCAGCTTTGATGTCCCGGAAACGTCGAAGCAGCAGAAGCCGGAGTCGCAGCCGTAGTCGAAGTCGCGAGAGAAGACACGAAGTCATTGGTAGCAGGAGAAGTAGCGTGACTGGAAGTGTGCTTGAAGAAAAGTACGAACGAAAAGAGAAGAGTGGAGGAATTATGAGCAAACTTTTCAAAGGCGCAGCTGTAGCAGGAGGAGGTATGGCAGCAAAGAAGTGGTGGGATAGACGACAAGACCGTAGGGATGATGTGAGTGAGTACAACTCGGTCGCACAAACACCTTCAAAGCGACCTAGACATAGTCGTCATGGAAGCGTGTACGAAGAGACTACCACAGTACATCGGATGGAAGAAGGAAGACCGCCGATGACGCCTTCTGGACCAGGTGGACCGCTTCTCGCAGCTACAGCCATATCTGCGGCGGAAAGTCCAGGACCACATACACCACGACCAGCTGCTGCACATCGACGAGACTCTTACGACTCAGACTCGTATTATAACTCGACCATGCTTTCACCTTCGCGACGTCCTCGAACAAGTAATGCAGGCAAGGGAATCCTAGCAACGATAGGTTTAGGCTGGTTCGCAAAGAAGATGGCAGACCGACGTGCGAAAAAAGATGATGATCGACTTGACAGGATTGAAGATGAGCGAATAGAACAGGAAAGAATGCAGCGACTGGGCAACACGCCTTCAAGACTGACGGGAGATGGCCATCGGCCCCCACCACGAAGAACAAGTAGACCGGTACGATCAGATTCGAATTCTTTCACTTCCTCCGATTTGTCCTCTATCATCGTCGAGGAACGTCACCATATCACTCCGGGAAGTATACCGCCACCACCAGTTTCATATGGCGGAGGCCCAATACCGGTTGGTCCGATAGGATCAAGTCACAATGTTACACAGCACCACACAGAAACAATATCAATGCCTCATGCGCCACCTGATCCACATGGCGTCTTACATCAAGATTCGATCGTAGAATCAGGTAGTGAAAACTACATGTCCGCGGGAGGGAGACCACATAGACGACACTCTTCACGAAGAAGGCGAGAAGGAGAAGCAGCACAAGTAGCAGCCGCAGCCGCAGCAGCAACATTGGCTCGCGAAGAGGAAGAAAGGCGCCGACGAAGCCGTTCGAGATCTCAATCACAATCTCGACCAGCAGCTGTTGTCTCACCTCCTGTGAGCGTTAAGGTCAAGGTTCATAATGACAAGAACCAAAACGTCACACTACGACGGCTAACAGAAGAGGAAGCTGCACTTGAACGCCATCAAAGACGCAGAAGACGCGCGGACTCCCTGTCTTCAATGAGCGGCACAGACACAGCTTCGAGGAGGAGATACAGAAGGGGTGATCGCGAAGACTCAATAGCATCCTCAGGTCCACCACCGGCAATGGCACCTCTATCACCTCCGAACCCTGCTTTCGCGAAAGGAAAGAGGCCGAAGGATAGTGCATATTACTCTGGACGACCCGGTGGACCGGGAGGCAGTAACAATACAATAGGAGGTGGACCACCCATCATGGGAGGAGGCACGAGTGCGATGGGTAGTCCAGAGAGTCATGCACTTGGAGTGCTATGAGTCCTGGTAGTATTACGAGTGGCGGTGATACGAATGCGGCTGATAGAAGGAGGAGGCGGAGAGCTGAAAGGGCGAGGGAGGGGGCAGGGAGTAGAGTTGATTTTAGTTGAGATGTCTTAGGATGAGTAAACGAGCAAGGCCGTTAGAATTTTTGGGTATTATGACTGGGCATGTAATCTGGCATCGGAGTTGGAGGAGTTTTTGACGTAGAATATCCAATTAGTTTCTATCTAAGCTTGAGCTATGAGTGATTTGAGGAATCAGATGCTTTAAAGTTTGTCTTGTTCAACATGCCTTTCTCAGTAACGCGCAGATTGATTAAACAGTTGCTTGAAATGAACATATGTCTGTGCAGTACTATATATATTAATGACCACAGTATATACTGGGAAGTGTTCGATGCCAAGCGGTGATCATGTCCCACTATTCGCGTCAACCCCAAAACGACTGTTGACGCGCCTTGAGAGACCATCCACAATAATCACCTTCGACGAGAACAACAGTATACATCCAAGCTTGGGATTTGTTCTTTCACCCCTCATAGACCTCAATCTTCCCAAATAGAACAATGACCACCAAAACCCCTACATCACCTTCACCCTCCCCTCCGCCACAAGCACCAATACCCCTCCAGCCCGGCCCTCGCGCGTTAAAGCTTCAAGAACTGTACGCCAAAGCTCTCAAAGCAACCATTGAAGCGATCAGATACTCGTCTTTTGAAGCCTGTTTTCCAACTCTCGCTATCTCTGCGCCAACAGTGCTCAAGTCTCTACACACAGATTTGATCAAAAAATTGGAGTTATATGCGAATAATGATTTCAGCGAAATTTTGGTGGACAGGAAGGTTGTGGAGAGGTTGAATGAATTGGAGCGGGTAATTGGGGAGGCAAAGAAGAGAAAGGAAACTGGTGGGAAGGTCGAGCAGGTCCCTCTTGCGTAAGTTTAAGCGCGTACACTTCAGATCGGTCACAAGCCTTCTCAATCAAGGGGCTTTATAACGTCGAAATGGACCTCGCTGACACCGTCTACACAGTCCGCATACACTTCCACCGCTAGACCTGATGCGCGCCCACTTCGCACCGCTCCACATACAACAACAAAATCAGCTAAACGCAAGAATACAAACAACAGCAAGCACCAACGAACGTTTGGCACAAGAGATCGCACAGCAAAGAGAGGAGATTGAAAAACTGGTGGTACTAGTAGAAACACTCGTGAAGGATCTTGACGGTGCGAATGGGGGTATGGAAGGGGTGGAAGATGGTGATGGTGTGGAAGGATTGAGTGCAAGAGCAAGAGAGGCGGATGAAGTTCTTGTTGAGAACGGGAGTTGAGAATGCGATTCAACAGGCATCCATCTTATTTACGGGAGAGACGACTTTTGTGGAATGCGCGCACACGGCAAAAACAAGTCACGCTGCAATGCGGTAGTCGCATTCATAGCATGTGAAGACACGAAGCTTCACAGATGTCGTCTACGGCGGCTTTTGGATAGGCTGACCGCACCACGTCACTGGACGCCCCACGGCTCTGGAACAGTCTATGGTTCGCGCTATGGATGACTATAAGGGCAGATTAGATTTCTCCTCCGCTCGCGGAGCATGTCTCGTTGTACGTCGATATCAGGCAACATGGTGCTTGACTAGGTGTGGGAGGTAGAATCAGAGGTCGAGGGCTATTGTGTGCTAACAAACCACCTTCGGTGTATGGAGATTGAGATTTTCACGTTGAGATTGCTTATATTAAAGAATTAAGACCAAATCCTTGTGTGTGTCACTGCGCAATCAGAGTGGTTCTCCTAAGCTCATACATTAATTCGTGTTTTCTATGTGCCGTTTTATGCACCCAATGTGACCCCTCAGACAAAAGAAAGATATTCCATGCCCACGCAGAAATGCCGCAAAAGCTCCTTGTCCAAATCGCAAATCTATTTGTTCCGCCCAATGCTTCAAAAAGGTGAAGGAATCGCAGCTCTTAAGCTGATGTGATATGTACAGAATTGCATCCTCTGAATCTATGTTTATACAGGCACCAGATCTCCATTCTGGTTAAACTTCAGCTTGCTGACAGGCACTTTCTGATGCCTCTTTGCCCTGATGACCTCATCATAAGATGGCGGCTCGTACCGTTCAACTCGTCCAGTTGCCCAATCGACGAGCCATAATCGGTTCTTGACGACGGCTAGATTGCTTTTGCGCGGACTTCTCTCTGTCAGAATGGCCATGCATCGCTTTGCATATTGCATGTCGTACAGAGGGCCCCACTGGTGATATGGCTGCCATTTCCCGGTGTCTGGCTCGATACATGGATGTGTAGCTGCTGTTGCAGATTCGGAAAGTGATCGTGCTGCCATAGCTCTGGTCATAGGCGTTGAAGCGGCGGGTGGTAATGATGATGTGGAAGAGTTCGTCCGCGTTGGTGGTGCAGGTGTATTAAGTAGATCATTGTCCTCAAATGATGACCGAGACGAGGATGAACGAGATGATATCGAGGTTCGTGGGGACTCTTCTTCTATTGTGACTGCCCGCTCCCTTTCTAACTCTGCTTGCCTTTCTCGTTCTCTTTCTCGACGTCTCCGCTCAGCTGTTCGTGCCGCATTTCCTACCAAAGGTCTCTCCCCTCTTTCCGGTCGATCTGCAGCTAGTTGTGGAAATTGTCTTCGCATGATCTCTTCTTGCTCTGCGACTAATGCTGTGTTTCTATCCATATTCATTTGTGTGGTTCGTGCGGGTCTGCGTCTACGTGGACGTGGGATCGACAGATCTCGGGGCAGGGTACGATCGTCAAGGGGCATTGCAAGATCGAGTGCGGTGAAAAGTTGATGTAGCCATTGGACGAAAGTCTCGATTTTATGACATGAAAGGAGGAATTGATCGGCTTCTGCTCGGATTCGAATAACGTAGCGTTTTCTAAGCAAGTTAATATTCGTCCCTCCTCACAACATGTATAATGCTTACTTGTGATAGTCTGAAGCCACCCCAACATCTGCGTGTTGCAGGTTGTATGTCTTGATGAGCATTCCTTTCTTGACACCTGCTGGCATATCCGGAGAGGATGACGGCAGATTGAATGGACTTCCTCCTTTACATCTGTAGAAGCTCAAAGCCGTTCCGTGCAGTGTGACAAACACCTTATTCCAATTCCTATCCACTGCCCTATGGATTGCACCCTCGAGCTCATTTTTCTTCTGAAAGACAGCCTCCATATTGATAGTACAGGAGTACGCTGGAAGCCTTTCTCGTCCCTCGTCTGGTCTTGGTTGAATGTTGTATTTTCGCCTCTCGAGAACTGCATCTGGCAGAAGGAAAGCATCGTATGAAGGCGGTGGATCGAATTCTACAGATTCCCTTCTGCTCTCGTAGTAGTCTTCCATAGACAGTCGTACGGTTAAGGCTCTTCCCCCTGCTCCTTCCTGTCTTCCCACGAAAGGCTGAGCAGTTCCCTGACTACTCCTCCTTTCCTCCCGAACCATGACCTGCGTGG
>Ga0247809_1000730_pt1 | contig 14965 bp, 17 predicted proteins | sample UWRJL104311B1_FD_180951 | JGI IMG/M metagenome (GOLD analysis project Ga0247809, IMG submission 180951) | Plant litter microbial communities from Arlington Agricultural Research Station in Wisconsin, United States - UWRJ-L104-311B-1 | ecosystem: Environmental > Terrestrial > Plant litter >...
GATTTAAAAGCCAATCAGAATTTTGCTTTTCTGCGTTTCAATTTCGATATCGATAATAAATTACTTGTAGAACTGGCTTCGAGCCTTAACTTTTTCAACTACAATTACGAAAGCTTTTTTCCTCTGACGATTGGCGAACAAAAAAGAACGTTTAAAACGCAGTTGATGCCAAAGCTGGCGGTGTCTTATTTGTTAAATTCATCATTTGCTGTTCGTGCATCGGCAAGCAAGGGATACTCCCCGCCTACACTGGCCGAAGTCCGTTCCTCAGATAATAACATAAACAATTCTCTACAGGCAGAAAATGGCTGGAATTACGAAATGGGTCTGCGGTATAAAACGACGAACAACCGCTTTTATGCAAACCTCAATGCTTTCCAGTACCAGCTTAAAGATGCCATCGTACGTCGACTGAACGCAAACGATGCGGAATATTTCATCAATGCCGGCGGCACCCGGCAAAAAGGCATCGAAATAGAAACCGAATTCTCGCTGATACACGATAACAAAGGCTTTTTAAATGCCCTGCGTTTGAGGAGTAATTATAGTTACAGCCATTACCGCTTTGAAAGTTTCTTAAATGGAAATTCAGATTATTCAGGCAACAAGCTAACCGGTGTACCGGAGAATGTACTGGTGAGCAGCCTGGAATTTCAATTTACGAAAGGTTTCTACTTATTCGGGCAACATAATTACACTGCCACCATCCCATTAAATGATGCAAATACCATTTTTGCTAAGCGCTACAATTTAATTGAGGCAAAGGCAGGCCTGAGAAATTTGAAAATAGGTAAAGTACAGATGGAAATATTTGCTGGGGTTAATAACCTGTTAAACGAAAGTTACAGTTTAGGTAATGATTTGAACGCGGCAAATAACCGATATTTTAATCCGGCGGCAGGGAGAAATTTCTACACAGGGCTTTCTGCGAAATTATAAGCTTGGTAATGGCAGGTCCGGTACATCCAAAACCTTTCAGTGTCGGGAATACTGGCAATTCAATTTCGCAAGTGAATTGCTAATTGTTGAAATTGAGTTAAACTCCCCTCCCCATTTTCAAGGAGGGGTTGGGTTGTGGTTGAAACATTATTCTTATTCCTTCTTTCGCTCGGTCTTGCCTCGGCTCACCGCCGCCGAAGGGGCTCTTTCTTTATCCTTGATGATAAAGAAACAAACAATCAAGGCTTGCACCGTTTTTTATGTGATAATAATATTTTTATAGGTATAAAAGATTGCTACGCAATTCTTGTAAAAAGCTACGGAAATCTTGATAGCGGCAGCCTCCAGGCTCTTACCCTTGCTTATCCCAACACACCCGCTTGATTCTGCCTTGGGTTGTGGTTTAATGAATGGACTGCAAAGATTTTCGTGCTTTTTCCTGCGAAAATCTGCTATGCCGGATAGCATGGGGCAGATAGCGGGGGTGCAAAGACAGGTATTCGTAGGATGTGCTTTGAATTTCTGAGTTGGTACATTATGTCGTCATCTCGACCGCAGTGGAGAGATCTTTTAAATTTCACTTAGTACTTTAAAGATCTCTCCATTCCGTTGCACTCCAGTCGAGATGACGACCTGTAGAGAGGTGTTATTAGTAATAACTATTTTTTTTAACCATATAAGACATTTAAGAATATTTTAGGCGCTGAACTTATATGAAACTTATATTTCTTATTTGGTTATTTTTTTTTGAAACTATGAGGGGGAACTCCCCTCCTTATTTTAAAGGATAGTTTATACCGATTTCATCGGTAGGCCGGGGTGGTTGTAAGAATAACTTATTTTTTGCCCTGCGCTCTGGTTTGGACCGTTTTTTATGTGATAATGTTGTTTTTACAGTTATAAAAGATTGCTACGCAATTCTTGTAAAAACCCACAAAAATCTTTATCGCGGCATCCTCCAGGCTCTTACCCTTGCTTAACCCAACACACAGCTTGATTCTGCCTTGGGTTGTGGTTTAATGAATGGACTGCAAAGATTTCCGTGCTTTTTCCTGCGAAAATCTGCTATGGCGGATAGCATGGTGCATAAAAGTGACCTTAAACTCTAAAGCATAATTACGTCATTACTATATTCAACATTATAAAAACGGCATCAGGGCATTGTAATCATTTAAAAGCGCCCGTTATTCTTGCGGCCACAAGTATTATAAAAAGGATTCTATCTCTTATTAAGAATAACGAAGCGCTTTAATTTATATAATTTCAATTCATAACTTCTGCTTCTTTAACAGAAACTTCCATTACAACGATTTCTGTTGTGTAACGTTTACTTCCATCTTTAGCTTCATAAAAATTATTCAGCAACCGGCCTTCAATCGTAAGATAAGTACCCTTTTTAATTTTCAGCTCCGCAACATCTGCTTTGGCGTTCCAGAACGTCAGGTTAAACCACTGCGTATTTTTGACTTCTTCCCCGGAAGCATTTTTATAATAGTCATTTACAGCCAGCCTAACCTTAGCCACTTTTTGTGTTGCCGATATTTTTTTAACTTCCGCATCAGCACCTGCAAAACCGCCTAATACCACCTTGTTTGTTACGTTTTCCATGATCTTATAAATTATTTTCTAAATGTTAACGAACAGTAACCACCATGGCTACCGACAGGACAAAGTTTGCAACAGACATGAAAATTATCCGTACATTAAATATTTATAGTCGGTTATAAACGTTTAACCTAAAAATAATGCCCCGCAAGCCGCCAATACTAAGATTATGTAGGCATAAGTTGATTAGCTTAAACATTTGCCTCATACCCACCATCCGATGGCAGAAATACAAAACTACTAGTGAGTTGCTCCAGATTTCCGTCTTAATTAACCGGACATAGGACAGCACCAACACCTGTTTTGAAATGGAAAGAATTATCCCTATTTTTAGTCATCATCCCATAATAAACAAACAGAAATTATTATGGAACGCTTTTGCCTCGATTGCGGAGCGCCTGTTAAAGGCAGATCCGACAAAAAATATTGCGATGATTTATGCCGCAACAACTACAACAACCATCTTAAAACTGAAGATAACCTGGTGGTTAAGAAAGTAAACTGCATCCTGAAACGAAACCGCAGCATCCTTTCCAAACTAAATCCGGAAGGAAAGACAAAGAAGGTGAGCCGGAAAAAACTGCTTTATGAAGGTTTTAATTTAGATTACTTCACCTCGGTATACCAAACCCAAACCGGCAAAACCTATACTTTCTGCTACGAACATGGTTTCCTGAGTTTGGGTGATGATGAATTTTTACTGGTGAAACGGGAGGAGAAATGATGGCAACAAAAATTAAATGTGAAGGCAAATTAACTAAGCATCATTATAACACTAGAATGCCTAGTGTAAGTTAAAAAGACTATTAAGTTATTTAAAAAATTGTTTTTGAGTACAATTAAAACAGATTTCTTTCTTTTAAATATTGTTTAATACCACATATATTTGAGAGTTAGCTGCAATGCAAAACGCATAACCTACTACATGACAAAATGAATCAATATAATTGGAACAGATATAAAGATCTCAAAGAAAGGGATCTTTGGAAAAAAGATCGAAGAACTTTTTGATGTGATGATGTATAATTCTGCTCAACCGATTATAAATGTTTATGAAAATGGAGAACTTATAAAGACCTTCGTAATCGAAACTTTAACTGAAAACCCCGATCTTACCGGACAATTTTTTCATATCTGCATTAGGATTTTAGAAAGTGATGCAGTAATGATAGACGGGATCATATCAAAGAGCAGAAGTGAACATCCTAACTGGCAGGATCCTAATTATGAAGCTATTAGGTTACAGCCATTTTTTCTTTCGACAGCGGAAAAAAGTCTATCAAATCAGCTTATCGGGAAAGGTTTGTTTGAACGCGGCCTACATTATTTAGGTACCGTTACCCCAACAACCGTCCGTGTAATTTGTATTTGTGATAATTGTGATAGGAGCTTTACCCTTCAACATTTTCATGCGGGGTTTTCAGAAAGCCAATATTTCTACTCAAATGACAGCAGGCAAACGTTAATAGTCGGATATGGAGAAATAGAAAATCTCCCAACTCAACTTCAAAAAGACATTGATATTGAGATTATAGCTGAAATAGAATTAAAGTTGCCTGTTCCAACAGCAGAAGGGGGTAGTTATAAATACTATAATCCGTTACGGTGTCCGTATTGCCTATCTGCATATATCGATTTTGAAGCCAATAAAGAAATTAGACCTAGCGAATATTATGGAAATAAATATATAAACTGCAAGTTTCATCATCTACTGAACGATTAACAAAGAACATAACTGCAACTAACGGGGGTTTGGCAAAACTTAGTGAAAGTTCTTCTTGGACCGTTCCAGTTTTGTGGTAACTTTACCAGAGCCGCCAAGCTTCGGCATGCCCCGGGGTATTAGTAGCAGGCCAGGGAACATGCCCACCTGCTAGTTCGAGCAGATTGCAATTAAACGAATTTGCTGGTGCGAGTTTACTTACAATACCGACTGCATACCCAACCGATTGCAAACTCGTAATATTTGAAAAGCAAAAATTCATCAACATAAATGGACAATCTTAAAATTTTAACACTTCTGGAAAAACAAAGGGACTATCTTTTTGAGAAGCTCAGGAAGACGTCGATATCTGCTTTGTACAAAAAAGAATATCAACATATTAAAGCAGGAAGGATATTTGTTCTTGACAATGATGAAAAGGAAATGTTGAATGATCTTAAGGAATTATCTAAAGATACTTCCCTAGACAGTTCTTTTGAATCCAAATTAAGCGAATACCTGAAACTAGATAATAATGGCCTAATCTTGTATTTTCAAAAAGAACTTGAAAGATGCATAACTGAAATTATTGTCTCAGGCAAACTGAATGAAATACAGGCCTTGTTCATTGAATATGATTATTATTATCACTTTTCGAGTTGCATAACTTGTTATGGCATACAAGAATATCCTGAAATCCAAGAGCCTCGGTATATTTCAGATGAATATGACTATAACAAACAAATTATATTTCTCGAAAATGGTATAAACTTTCAACCGGCTTGGATAGACTGCGAAGAATTTGAAAATCTGGATTATTTGGAAGTAAATTATGAACTTCAAAGATTATTCCAGCTCCATTCCAGGGTATTACTGCATAAAGCGCTCGACAATCTTTGCTTAGCTGGCAAGCTCGATTTGTTTAAAAACCGACCATTTTCATTTTTTATAAACGAACATGATTGTGAAGTGATGTTACTATATAAACTGACCTAGCTAGCACAAAAACGAGCACTTAATAATGGCTTGGCAAAATTGTCGGAAAATCATCTTCATCCTATTATATTGCATAGAAGTTCATCTCTAACCCCAACTTTGTAAATTCCCAAAACGTTAGCTGCAACCCTATCGAGAACCCTCAAACAATAATCCAATGGCTAACTTTATCCAATTCGTAAATGAACTCTCAAAACTCGACAAACAAGCAATTGATGAATTAAAAAATAAGTTAAATACTAAAACTTATCAAAAGGGAACTTATTTATTGGAAAACGGAGAACAATGCCGAAAAATATTTTTCATAGACCAGGGGCTTGCGAAAACCTATTTTAATGGAAAAGATAAGGAGTTTATAATGAAATTTTTCCCGGAAAACTCCATGTTTACAGTTCTTGATAGTTACATACAACAAACCGTTTCAAATTATATGATTTTGGCTTTGGAAACAACAACCATCACTTATATTTATAAATCCGATTTGGAAAAACTTTGTATAAAATACCATTCAATTGAAACATTTTTCAGAAAACTAATTTCTTCTGCTTCACTAAATATGATGAAACGAATAAGTGAAATGCTTGAAGAAAATGCTACAGAACGATATAATCATTTTGTAAAAGAGAATAGTCAACTTCTTCAAAGAATAAGTTTGGGTGATTTGGCAAACTATCTCGGGATTACACAAGTATCATTAAGTAGAATCAGAGCTAAGAAATGATTTTTTATCATTTGTAAAAAGATTTAAAGACCTGTTTATTGAGCTTTGCATTAAAATTGATAAGAAAATGCAAACATCTAAACGAACACAAATTATTAGCGTAACAGTAGCGATCGCTTTTTGTATTATCGCAACAACAATGGGCTACATTAAAATAGGACTTCCGCCAGTTATTATTGTTGGTGGTTCCGGCATTATTGGTTTTATATTCTGGTATTTCACATACCTGAAAAATCCAACTGACCCTAAATTAATGCTTCCGCTTTTTGTATTGACTGTTGCTTGTTTACAAATACACATTACGGAAGAATATTTAACAGGTTTTGGTCCTGCTATGAGTAGATTATTTGATATTCCCTGGAGTGAAAAGGGATTTTTAATGGTGTTTGCTTTAATCGGACCAACAATTTATACATTGACAACTTTGGGATTGTATTACCGGATTCCACTTGCGGGATTTATTGCCTGGTTTATTTTTATCGGTCCCGGAGTAATGGAATTTACGCATTTTATTTTTCCACTTTTACAACCCCAAATAGAGCCAACAAATTTAAACTCCGTAACCGAAAATATAAATGGCTCAATAATTTCCAGTATGCCAAACTATTATTATAAAACAACAGGGAATTATTACTTTGCAGGAATGTGGACAGCAATATTACCAATGATACCAGGAATTTATGCTATTTATCGTTTGACAAAAGCGCATAAATCGCAAACAGAATGACTGGCTAAAAACAGAAAAACTCAACAAAAAAAACCGACAATTCTAAAACAACATTTATGATAACTCATTTTGAAAACTTAATTAAAAAGGCCTATCCGGCTTTTAATTCAAGAGACATTGATACGGCCCTTTCGACATTTCACGCAGACGTTCAATGGCCAAAAGCCTTTGAAGGTGGTTATGTAAGCGGACACGATGAAATAAGAGCCTATTGGACAAGACAATGGACGGAAATAAATCCAACCGTTGAACCAACCGGATTTAATCAAAGGCCAAACGGAACATTTGAAGTAACTGTTCACCAGATTGTAAAAGACCTGCAAGGAAATTTAATCTTCAACGGAGAAGTAAAACACATCTACACCTTGGAAGACGACTTGTTAAGAAGAATGGATATTGAGATTGAGGGAACAAACTAATCCACTGCCAGTCCTAGCAGGTGTATTTAGATAAATTTTGCTGGTGCAAATTTTTGACTTCCATGCTAGTCCAAGCGGATTGCAATTAAATGAATTTTGCCGGTGCGAGTTTTTAACTCGTACCAATATAAAAAAAGCCATATTATGAAATTTAGAATCAGCGAACCTAAACTTTCATAATTTTTGATACTAATTAAAAGCTCGCACCATCTAACTAATATTAGAATATTTTACCATTAAGCTAATTATGGAAAATGTATATAGAACTAAATTCATCCTTCATATAAAATCTTTAAGATTTGTACTTATAGGTTTTGTCATTTCACTTCTCGTTTTCTACTTTATCCTAAATAGTCAGAACGAAAAATTTAGCCTTCATGCATTTATTTTTGGTGTTCTTCCCATATTTCTAATATTTTTTGCCCCGGCATTGTATCTACACATGACATATTACTTTAAAAATTTTGGACAAAAAATCACAGTAGATGAAAGCCAAAGTAAATTAACCGTAGTTAAATATGAGAAACAATTTTCTTATTGCTACTCAAATATTGTTATTGTGGAACAGCATTTAGGTATATTTTATCGAAATAGAATTGACCGCCTTGGAAGACGATTGACTCCCTGGACTCCGTATGGTTACATAGAAATCAAATTGGATAACGGACTACGTTTCCAGATGACGTCTTTAATGGTTGACATTCAAAATCCGCCCTTTGTTATAACACATACCTATTTTAGATTTTTTCCGTACCTGAAGACCCAAGAAGAAATATCCGAAAAGCGTACTACTCTTAACGAGAAGTATAAGAATGAAATCTCATATTATAAAGCGACTTTTAAAAATCATACTGACCAACAATTAAAAGAAAAAATTATTCATGCTAAGACTTACAAAAAAGCATCTGTTGAGGCCTCAAAACAACTATTAAACAATAGAAAAAGCAAAGTAGATTAATACACAACATAACAGCGGTTATACAATTTTTTGCTGGTGCGAGTTTTTAACTCGTACCAATATAAAAAAACCATATTTCTAAAATCTAGAATTCGCAACCCTAAATTCATAATTCTTTGGATACGAGCTACAAGCTCGCACCAGCCTGGGGGAGTATTACACTGGGAGAATATCCACCCCTCACAGCATACATCCCACTTTAACTGCTATATTGCAATTGGAATGATAAATCACAAATGACATTTTTGTATACAGCTAGAGCAACTTATGACAAGACGTATTCTGATGACGGAATGGCTTGGGAGAAATACATTGAATGGTCTGGATTAACACATCTTACAGAACTTGTTTCGCTTGATGGTATGTTAAATGAGATTTTAGTCGAGCCAAACTTGGATGATGCTGACGACTGGGATTATATTCACACAATTGAACAATATCAGACAGGTTTTTTCACAACACTTGATTTTGTTTTTAAAAGACTGAAACCCAAAAACAAGTTTAATCTGTTGACAGTCGTTGTTGAGCCCGATGCGGAATGTAATATCTTAGGTATTGATGACTTCGAATTTGTAGGTTATGATTTATTAGACAAAGATTTTGGAATTAGTGCTTTGACTAATTGTGGTGGATTTGACGAAACATTTTTACCAAAAGACTTAAATGGAAAAGGCCTAATTGACGATTTTAAAACCAGTTATGAGATTAAAAAACGACTTCTGGAAAATAATCCAGAAGAACATCATGCAGATACAAACGTAATTGCAATCTGGAGGCATAAAACAATAAGACGATGAAAAAAAATTAAAACAAAACATCGATTGAGGCTTCAAAACGACCAATCGGAAAAGCAAAGTAAATAGAGCAAACATACCCAACAACTATACAGTTGAAGAAGAAATCACTTTAATTCAATTTAATTTTCAAACCTCCATCGACTGAATTTGATGGAGGCTTTTTTATAAATCCAATGAAGTTAAATATTGTGAAAATCACTAATCTATTCTGAGGTTATTAAATTAACTTTTCTAATGGACTTCATTTATTATTAAGTCGGAGTTTGGACAGGTACAATTGTCATAAGTCCGACGAAACTCCGTCTTAAGTCCCTCCAAAGTCCATCGAAACGGTTAAGCTGTTATCAAATAATTAAAACAGGTAGTATCCCATAATTCAATATAACTACGGAGCTCAACGATGTACAATATTTAAGCTTTTACCCACTTTTAAGGATACACTCGTATAAATTTTCCTGACAGCTAAAAAATTTTCACAAAAATTTGCGAAACCGAATAGTTGCATATATATTTGCGCAACCGAATAGTTTCGCATTTTAAATTATACCGATGAGAAGAGATATATTCCAAGCCGTAGCCGACCCCACCCGAAGGGCCATTATCATGTTAATTGCTTTACAAGCGATGACACCCAATGCGATTGCTGAAAATTTCAACACCACCAGGCAAGCCGTTTCCAAGCACCTCCGGATTCTAACCGAATGCAATTTGGTAAAGCAGGAACAACAAGGCCGCGAAATTTACTATTCCCTGGAAATTGAGAAAATGAAGGAGATAGACAAATGGATAAATGAATTAAGGAAAATCTGGGAAACCAGATTTAACCAACTCGATGATGTATTATCAATACTTAAAAACCAGAAATAATGAAAAACAACCAACTATTTGATTTTACTATAGACAAAGGCACCAAAACCGTACTTATAAACCGGTCGTTTGATGCTGAACTCAACCTGGTTTGGGATGCCTTTACCAAAGCGGAAATTCTCGACCAATGGGTAGCGCCTAAGCCCTGGACATCCAGAACCAAATACATGAATTTTGAAGTCGGTGGAAAAAGATTCTACGCCATGGTGAGTCCCAAAGGGCAGGAACACTGGTCAATTCAGGAATATAAATCGATTACACCAAAAACCAATTTTAAAATGTTTAATGCCTTTGCGGATGAAAATGAAAACCCACATTTGCCCGGTTCTGATTGGGATTACAATTTCAGCGAACAAAATGGCACAACAAAAGTTCAGATAACCATTTACAACGAATCCCTGGAACGACTGGAACGCATGATTGAAATGGGCTTCAAAGAAGGCTTCACCGCTTCGGTAGAAAATTTAGAAAAATTATTGGCTACGCTATCAAAAAAATAACAGCTAAAGATATACTAAACACAATATTAAAATTTAAACTATGGCACTAATTAACCCACACATCAACTTTAACGGCAATGCCGAAGAAGCATTTAACCTTTATAAATCAGCCTTTGGGGGCGAGTTCGACAGAATCGTACGTTTAAAAGATATCGCAAGCGAAGAAAACCCGGTAGCGGAAAATGAGGCAAACAAAATTATGCACATTGCCTTACCAATTGGTCAGAGCATTTTAATGGGAAACGACGTACCTGAAATTCTTGGTAAAGTAAATGAAAGAGAAAACAGGTCTAAAATATCCGTTACGGCTGCAAGTCGTGAGGAGGCCGACCAAATATATAACGTCCTTTCAGATGGAGGTGAAATTGAAATGCCGATTGGCGACAGTCCCTGGGGTTCATACTTCGCCATGTTCAGGGATAAATTCGGCATCGAATGGATGATTGATTTTAGCACGAATAGCTGAGATTAATTGCAGATGACAGTTTCAGACAAACTCCCCCAGCCTACCGATGAAATCGGTATAAACTCTCCTGAAGGAGGGGGGGCTCAGAGTTTAAAAACAAAATTACGGCAGGTCTATCTTTGCAACATGCTATCTGCACCTCGCTATCGGCATAGGAAATGATGGAAGGAGAAAACGTTAAAGCTTGTGCAGTCACATTCAACTTACTGCTGGCCAAGGCAGTGCGTTCTCCCGATTTTCATCGGGGCTTGTGCTGCCGAGGATAAAGCTTTAACGAATTTATCCAACATCAGTTCCAGGCCTTGATTGTTTGCTTCTTTATCATCAAGGATAAAGAAGAAGCCATCCGGCGGCCAGCCGGGGCAAGATTGTGTTTAGGAATGAAAAATTGTCCAACGCATTAAGATTCCCGACTTTGATTTTTTATGCAACAACCCTGCTGCTTTTGCTGTTTAAATATCAATGAGCAAAACCGGGCCTAAAACCTTACGATTAATACTGGGTGATCAACTCAACATCAACCACAGCTGGTATAAAAACGTTGATGATTCCGTTTCCTACGTGTTGATGGAGCTGCGAAGTGAAACGGACTATACCTGGCACCACATTCAAAAAATCCTTGGTTTCTTCGCGGCGATGCGAAATTTTGCTGAAGCGCTAAGACAAAGACAACACCAGGTGATTTATATACACCTGAATGATAAAGACAACCTGCAAAGCTTCGATAAAAATTGTGCTGCGATTATCGAGAAACATAAATTCGAAAAATTTGAATACCAATTGCCAGACGAATACAGGGTTGATGAACATTTAAAAAACTTCACACAACGATTAAAAATTCCTTTTAACTTAAGCGACACGGAACATTTCTACACCAGCAGGGATGAACTGAAAGCTTTTTTCGCAAATAAAAAAGTGTTTTTGATGGAAACATTTTATCATTACATGCGAAAAAAACATAAAGTGTTAATGGCCGACGACGATCAGCCCATACATGGAAAATGGAACTTCGACCAAGACAACCGCAAGAAATTACCGAAGCACCATAAACCCATCCCCCCGCTGATTTTCGACAACGACTTAAGTAAAATAGAAGCTGAAATCCGTGGAACAAATATCAAAACCATGGGGACTGTAGATAGCAGACATTTCTTATGGCCTATTAACAGAAAGCAATGTCTGACTTTACTTGATTTTTTCGTTGTAAACTGTTTACCCCTATTTGGCACTTTTCAGGATGCAATGGCTCCGGCAGAATGGTCTGTTTACCATTCCAGGCTGTCATTTGCGATGAATACAAAATTACTTTCACCAAAGGAAGTGGTTGATAAGGCCATTGAGACTTACGCGAAAAATCCTGGTGAAATCGCTTACCACCAGCTCGAAGGCTTTGTGAGGCAGATTATCGGCTGGCGGGAATACATGAGGGGAATTTACTGGTTAAAAATGCCTGACTATGCAGGGCTTAATTACCTTAACCACCACAATGGATTACCGAAATGGTTCTGGACCGGAAATACAAAAATGAACTGCCTTCGAAATTCCATAAATCAATCGCTGCAACTTGCCTATGCCCACCACATCCAGCGGTTAATGGTTACCGGAAATTTTGCACTGCTTGCGGGTGTCCATCCTGACGAAGTTGATGCATGGTACCTTGGGATTTACATCGATGCGATTGAATGGGTTGAAATAACGAATACCAGGGGCATGAGTCAGTTTGCAGACGGCGGATTGGTTGGCACTAAACCCTATGTAAGTTCAGCTGCTTACATCCATAAAATGAGTAGCTATTGTGAGGGTTGTTATTATGATAAAAATAAAAAAACCGGTGAGAAAGCATGCCCTTTCAATAGCCTTTACTGGAATTTTTACGATAAACATGAGACTAAACTGGCTATTAACCAGCGACTGAAGATGGTGTATTCAATATGGCATAAAATGAAACCTGAAGCCAAAGCTGAGTTATTGGAACAAGCTCAATATTATTTAGCTCATATTGATGAGTTATAATATTCGATAACAGAAAAGTTGGCTTGCCGCGCATTTGAAATGGATAAGGACCGGACTGAGTTGCAAATAATAATAGAAATGAGACTGTACCTGTCCAATAATTTCTGGTTATTATCATACTTAGTTTCCCGAAGATTTGCGAACATTTTAGAAAGTTTAAAATAATAATAATAAACCTTCGATAGGCTACAATTTACGTTTTGCAAATCATATATTCAGTATTTTTAACTAATTTGCATTTCCATTCAGTTAGGCCAAAGCACCGAATCGCCGTTCTACCTTAATCCGGCCTAATAAATTTTTCGGATAGCACTGTTCCAGCCACACAACTGCCTTTAAAAGAATAAATTTTCAGCCGGCATTTTTTGTTTCTTTTTGATGCCAAAAAGAAAGAGCCCTTCGGCGGCGGCGAGCCGAGTCAGGACCGTGCTACATGGAAAAGGGAATCCTCTTGCTGGTGCGAGTTTTTAACTCGTACCAATATAAAATGCCACAGTGCTAAATTTAGAATTCGCAACCCTAAACTTTCATAATTTTACCGATGCGAGCTACAGGGTGGCAACAAATTGGGCCAGCACAAAAAAAAGACTTTATGATAAAAAAAAATTGTCATCATCTGCTTGCTGAAGGAGCCGTTTAAAATATCTTATACGGCGTTTCGACAAGCTCAACGTGACAATTTTTTAACTGTAATTTATAGTACAGCCTCTTAGTTCGCTGTAGATTTAAGCGATTTAATTTCAGTAAGTGCATTTTGAATACCATCCCTTTGTCTGTTCAACAAATCAAGGTGATCAGCGTGAATGCGAGGATCGTTCAGAATGCTATCATACTTTTCTACAGCTGCCGCTTCACCTGTTTCAATAGCACCTAAAATGGCTTGATCTTCTTTACTGCTCAACGCCTCTTTGATGTCAATCCAGGTTCTGTGAATTGCGCCAAGGATACCACCTTCGCTATTATCTGACTCACCGCCATGGCTTGCTAAATGGGCTTTTAGTTCCAGTTCATAAGCTTTTCTTTCCGCAGCATATTTTAGAAAAATTGCTTTTAATTCTAAATTGTCTGTTGTCTCGCTCGCAGATTCGTAACCTTCTTTACCATCGTTAACGATGGTGATGAGTCCTTTTAAATCTGAGATAATTTCATTATTATTTTCCATATTTTTTTTAGATTTATATAATAACCGGATACGGTTCTAAAAGTTTTGATAATATCACCACCCAAACTTAAATTTAATATTAGATTAATCCTGTAATAAACCCTTAACGAGGTTTTTCCATTGCGGATAAGACAGGCCTATTTTTGCCGCGACGCCCACCATAAAATTTCTGCTTTTATCCAGGAAACTCCCCTGGTCAGTATTCGGAACTTCGTTGCGACCATGTTCTTCCGCCGTTACAACCAGTCCAAATTTCCTGATAACAAAAGTTGAAGTTGCCGTGTCCTTAAAAAAATGTGCTGTTGGTCCATCTTTATCCATTGGGTGACTACAAGGCCTGACGATGATGGATAATAATTGTTGTTCTTCCTCTGAGAGCCTTTTAACATCCTCTATCCTAACCCAATCGTAACCCATTCCAACATGCGTACCGGGTCCGGGGATATCAATTCTGATGAAGTCTCCGGTTTCCGCTTTCCTGTCTGCCCGCAAGCCACGGGCATCCATTAATTGGAATGAAGATATGCCAGCATATTTCCCCCACTCGTTAACGGATAGCAAACGTTTTGACGCTTTGTCAAATAAAGCCTGTGCTTCTGTTTCAGTTTTAAAAACACGCTTATCTACCGCATCTATAGCACTGCCCACAATTTGCGGTGGAATGATTTTATTATCAAGGTCTTCGTTTTTCATATCCCTGGAAAATACAGAGTAGCGAACCTCGCCATTCTTTAATCCATACAACCATGCACACTATCAATAAGTTTTGTCTTATTTCTATCCGTATAAGAACATAGGAATTCTAAATGGGATACTATTTTTCTCATCGCGTATTTATTGGACAAATCAGGTATTAATTCGCTCTAAATCCATGAACTTTTAATGCTTTAAGAGGTTGTGTATATACAATATATAAAATACGATTATGGCAACTACTGAAAAAAACAAATCAACTACAACAACTGCAAAAGGTGCAGCAAAAACTAAAACTGCATCAAACACAAAATCTAAAACCGGAAAAATGGAAAATTCTGAGTTTCACGAATTCTTTATTGATGAACTTAAGGACATCTATTGGGCTGAAAAGCATTTA
>Ga0247809_1000731_pt1 | contig 14964 bp, 24 predicted proteins | sample UWRJL104311B1_FD_180951 | JGI IMG/M metagenome (GOLD analysis project Ga0247809, IMG submission 180951) | Plant litter microbial communities from Arlington Agricultural Research Station in Wisconsin, United States - UWRJ-L104-311B-1 | ecosystem: Environmental > Terrestrial > Plant litter >...
GGAGTTTTAAATTCATTCTCTACAAGTTGTTTAACTTGCTGAACGTAGATTTTCTGAGGTTCGTTTACTTTCGTAACAATACGGTAGTGGTCTGCAACATCAGCTGTACGGTTCATAATACGCTCTCGCATAATTTGCTCAGGCTTCTTAGGAATGATTGTAACTTTTTCTGTTGGGTACTGTACTTCAATCTTTACTGGTGAACTCATGCTGGTGATTCCTTGTTTACTGCTTTAGTAGTTTCTATTGTAAATGAATATTATTCTAAAGTCAACACTTTTTGCAAAGATTTTTTAAGATTCTTCTTCAGATTCAAGAATCAAGGATAACAGGTATGCAGCTATACAAATAACTACACCAAGAAACAGAAATGCTAGCCAAGGGAAGAAACTATAAAGAAATATAGTGATTCCAACGACAGTTCCGATTAATCCACTCAAAAGTAGTATTACACCTACGAATGCAAGTGCTAAGATTGAATTGCTCTTAACCTTTTTATAATCTCGTGTCTTCTTTACGTCTTTTTCAGCCATTATTCGTCCTCATCTATTTTTAGTTCCCATGTTGGGTAGTGTCCACTTGTGTAACCCTGTTCTAGCAAGTCTGCTGCGTGTCTCAACGCTTCAGCCATATCCATTCCGTCAATGTTATCTTCACGAATCCAGAGTGTTACAGTTCCTGTTTTTGCCATTGTTATCCTTTCGTTATATTTTTATTGTAAATAGAAACTATTCAAAAGTCAACAATTTCTCACGATAAACCGTAATCATCTCTTGAATCTCATATGTTTTTAGTGGTTTTCTTGATTGTAGCAACAATTCATCAATAACATCTTGTCCAAACCATACTTTCATATAGTGATGATAACGCTCCATGTTACCGCTCTTAGCTTGATTACAGTCTTTACACTGTACATGACAGTTTCTTTCATCGAATCGTGTACCAATACGCCCACGAGGGATAAAGTGACCACAATCTACGTTCTTCCAGTGCTCTTTTCTACCGCAAGTGACACACTGTACTTTACCGTCAACAGCATATCGTAAGCGAATATACTTAGAGAATAGAGTGTCAAGCTTCTTAATAAGTATCTTACGCTGTGATACAGGCGTTTTAAGGGCGGTCTGTGCCTTATACAGTTCACTTATGCTCTTTGGCTTTATAGTCGTGTAGACGGGCTTAGAACGCTTAATAGGACTACTTTTGATAGCCTTCTTTGGTGCCATATAACAAAATGTCTTGTAATGTGGGCCACCGCAAATTTTACACTTAGGTTCTTTCATTTCTCTCCTATAAACTAAAGCCCTCGTAGGTGAGGGCTTAGTGGGGGTAGTCTATAGTTCAGATACGCAATTCGTGACTTGAATCATTCTCTGTGTTCAATAAGCTTAGTCAGGTTCTTATGTTACTGCGTCATGCTTATGTTTATATAGTACTACACTATGCCTCTTTTGTCAATACTTTTTACAATAAATCTTGTATTTTACAAGCTTATACGGTTTTGATTTTGTGAAGGGTCTGCTTCTACTGCACCATTTGCAGCAAAGTTAGCGATTGCAAGGCTGTCTGATTTATCTGGTGAGATACCAAGTTCTTTCTTGACATCATCTTTAGGACATACAACCTCTTGTTCATTCTTCATGTCTGTTGTGTGTGCGAACAATTGGCGTTGCAATGTGTTATCGTCATACTTTTCATCGTCACGGTAGTGAATCTTTAAATCACCGTTGTCCATAGACTTACGAAGACCTAGATAAATCTCATTACGTGATGAATTTGTAGCGTGATAGATAGAGATTTGCCAGCCACGTTTACGCAAGTCATCTCGCATACCCACACCAACACCATTCTCTTCTAACATTATACGAGAAGCGTGACCCGCTGTAAAGCCATGTTGCTGTGCGAATTTGATTAGCTCATTAGTGTACAAGTGAGAAATAGGACGCTGGTCTTTTCCTGTATCTTCACCAAATTCCCTGTGAGGGATTTGTAATTCTTTTTGAGCAATCATGACACCGTTATCAATCAATGTTGCAACTGTTGTGTCTGAACCAGCGTCACTAGGGTCAACGCCAATATACTTATTGAATGGTTGACCAGGCTCTTGTGGCGGTAAGTCATAGATAAGAGACTTTTCCCACATGTATGAAGTAATCAATGAATGGTCTTCGTCTGCATAGTTCCAGTTATTCTTAATATAACGTTCAACCCACCATTTGGCTTTTCGATACAATGCTGCAATGTCATTTGCTTCCTGCCATGAATCATCAATAGTGTACTCAATAACAACTACGTTTGACGGTAGAATACCTTTCTTCCACTTGTCATAGTAGCGACGCTTTGACCAGCCGTTGTTCGGGTTCATTGTGATGATGTTGATACTAGGCTGTCCATTTTCATTAGCACGACCTTTACGTGATAGAATCATGTCAAATGAATCTTCTTCAAGTTCATTTGCTTCGTCAATAAGATTACCTGAAGCGTCAATACCCTTAATCTTCATTTGGTCACGGTCTTTTGAGCGGTCTGCTTCAGAGAAAGTTATTGAAGAGCCGTTGTGGGGAAACCTAAACTCCATAGCCATGTCATGCCATGTCCAGTCTACGTTTTCAACCAAGTTCATTTGCGATAGTGTTTTCTTGAATGTACGAACAAGTGTTTTACGAGCAACAGTATTGTTTTTACGCCAAGCAAACCAGCGTGTATCTGGCATTTGATAACAAATTGAAATTATGATGTGAGAGGCGACTACCGTTTTACCAGTACCCACCGCTCCAATTAATACAATTTCATCAACTTGCGTCTGTTGGTTGACTATTTGTATCGTCTGTATCTGCTTCGGTTTCAGCTGAAGTTGTGACATTTCGAGGTTTAATCTCACTAATAATTATAGGAGCCATGCTGATACGTTCTTCACCAGAAGTAATATCAATTTTGTCACCCCAGCCAGTTTTACGTAGCCATTCAGCAGCTTCTTTTTTGCCCTTCAACGCTTCAATCATCATTGCGATAACAATAGCATGAGCACCGTTCTTTACGGGTAGATGTTCATAGTATGAAGGTTTGTTTTTAGAAATCTTGTCTAGTAGTTCTTCATCATTTAATAAATCACGAACAACAGTAGACCAGTTCTTAGTCCCTTTTGGCCGTCCTTTAGGATTGCCACTCACACCCTTTGGAAATGGCTTTAGGTTTGGGTGTGTGTTGTTTTCTTTTTTGTTTTCGTTCATAGTCTAATCTTTTTTCTTGTAATCATCTGAGATAATCATAGGTGTTGCAGCGTTCCATGCCACTCTGTGGTGTATACGTCTTTCTTTGTCTCCCATTTGAGAAACTTTTACTGAAGACGGTGAAATCATTACTGAATAAAATGTCTTCACATATGTACCAGCATCTAGATACATCTCGGTCATGCCACCTTTATTTTTTTGTGTCATGCCCTGATTTAATGATACCATTGCAAGCGTTAAGAAAACTTTTCCTTTTGCTGCTTGCCCTGTGTATGTGTTCACATCTTCGTTGACACGTCCGACAAATTCAAACTGTCTCTTCGTTGAGCAAATGAAAGAGTTCATAGCTTTACGAGTAACTTTCTTTTTGAACATGTTACTATTTGCCCCACCGATGAAGTCACCACTTTGTGAGATACAAAGACTGTCGATACCCGAGTTAATATAGAACTCTAGTAGTGCATCAAACAGGTCATCAAGACGTTCAGTGCCCTTGTGGACATACGAGTTGTCCGCTGCTACACGATAACCAAAGTGATTATAGTCATCATCTAGCTCCATGAAGTATGTAATACCTAGCTTACGTGCAATATCAAAACACGCATTTCGTGCATAGAAGATAGCACGGCGGTCATTAAAATTGTCCGCTTCATCAAAACGTTCTGCAATGTCTGTCTTATCAAAAACAATAACATTCTCTGTACCAAAGTTTTTACGGTACTGGTCTACTGTGTCATCTTCATCATCAACGATGTAATAGATTTTACCTGTGTAGCCTCTATTATCAAGTGTACGCTTTGTGATTACGTTGTCAGGTCTACCGTGGGTTAAGATGAATACTGCGAAGTCATTATTTTTCATGTTCTTCTCGGTATACGTTCTTAATCTTCTCGCTCATTTGAACATAGCCGTGTTCAATAGCTTTATCAAAGTCAATAATAACTAGAGCTGATTCTTCCATAAGAGCCTGTACCTGACCGCTTGAATGGGCGTAGTAGTCCGCAATCTTAGAGTAGTTAAACTTGTAGTGTCGAGATGCTGCAACACGTAGGAATAATTTAATGTCATCAGGAATGTCTGCATTCTCAATGTTCTGTAACAGTTCGGTTACTTTTTCATGCTCAACTAGGTCTGTTACTTCAGGCTTTTCATCTGAAGGCTCATAAATAGGTGAGTCAATCTTCGTGCTGTAATCTTCAGCATCTTCATCTTCGTCTTCAAATTGTTCAAAGTCTTTAGGTAGGTCAAGTCCCCAGTCATCAAGCTCTGCAAATTCGTATTCGTTTGCCAATGCTTCCCAGTCCCATTCACCGCCAGACACGTTGTCTTTAATGACGAATGCACGTTGCTGTTCTTCAGACCAGTCAACAATCTTAACAGGTACTTCAGTTAGTCCAGCTTCAACAGCTGCCTTATAACGCATGTTACCGCCTAAGATAATGTGGTCTTTGTTCACCACAATCTCACGAGCTTGCATCATCTCTGGGAATTCTTTAATAGATTTGACAAGTTTCTTGAACTTATCATCTTTGATAATACGTGGATTATCGGGGTTGTTTTTAATTTCAGATATTTTTAGTGTTTTTGTTTCCATATTTTGCCTCTGTTATTATTATAACAAATCCACTGTTTTTTAAATTAACAGTGGATTAATGCTATTGTTCTTTGTTGTACCAATCATTCAAGAAAATTGATAGTGCCGAGAATGCTAGGAACAGCGTCAAGAACCAGAACAAAGGTTGTAGTGTGAAGTATAGAATGATGAATACCAGTGAGTGCCAGATAGACATACACTTGAAACAATTGAACCCTTCACGAAATCCACCGTCTGTATCTTTCATTGTCCAGACTTTAGCCCTTAGCTTTTCAAAGATAGCTCCTGGGCCTGTTTCTTCCTGATACATGTGGGTGATTCGCCATACAGCGAGTGCACCCACAATTAGTGCTACCAGAATATCAAGCATTATCGTTGAGTTGGAATGCTAAAGATTGATTGACCACCAGCTACAGTTGAAGGCATTTGACCGTTCCATTTGTCGATAGCTTTGTTCTCGTTCTCAATTTCTTTGAGTCGTAGATAGTTGTCAGTAAGAGTTTCAGCTTGTACTTGTTGAGCTTGTGCGTCTAGACGAGCTTGTTCAAGATTGTATTGAGCACGTTGAGCATTTTGTTCTGCTACTTGTCGTGATTCAATAGCCTTTGTGAACTCTGGGCTATAAGTCAAGTCAATGATTGAAACGTTTTCAACTGTAATACCACGGGTGGCTAGACGATTGATTAGTTCATTCTTAACTTCTGCTTCAGCTTCACCACGCTTGTTTACAAGGTCAAGTGCATTATATTTAGCTGTGTTTGCTTTGAATGCAGATTGAATTGCAGGAGTGATTAGAACGTCTTTGTAGCTTACACCAACGCTACGGTGAATTTCAGATACTTTACCACGTTCAACACTAAAGTTGACTACAACTTTTGCATTGACATCTTGCAAGTCTTTTGTTGCAGCAGTTGCCTGTTGCTCTTCTTTGAGAGTCTTAACATCATATTCTGTTACGTTGTTAATTCCCCATGGTAGAACCCATGCAAAACCTTCTTCTAGTTCACGACCAGTAACAGCACCGTATTGTGTAACAACACCGACTTTACCTGTATCGACTGAACGCATAGAGCTAAAGAATGTAATCACACCCAATAGAACTAAAATACCTACTAGAATTAATGCTGTATACTTTTTAACGCTACTTGAGCTTGTTCCGTAGTCCATTATTTCTTCTTCTTTTCTTGGCTCTCAAGCCATTCTTGCTTTTTAATATCTTTACGCATAACAACGAGTACGATTACAGTACAGATTGCCAGCACGATTGCACAAATTAATAATGCAGTACCCATAGCGACCTCCTAAAAAGGAATCTCGCTAAGGTCTAGTGGCTTGTCATCAATGTCTGTAGGCACTACATCTTTTGAACCTGAGTCACCTTTTGCATCAAGAAATGTAACGTCTGTAGCTGTGATAGTTACCTTAGAACGTTTCTTGCCTGAGTCTTTGTCGTCCCATGTATCTTGTCCAAGACGACCTTGAATAAGAACCTTTGAGCCTTTTTGTGTGTATTGACTTACAAGTTCTGCAAGCTTTTCCCATGCAGTAACTTCAAAGAAGTCTGCACCACCGTCTGCTCCACCCTTGTCTACTGCAAGTGAGAACCCAGCAATTTGCTTACCTGATGTTGTTGCACGTAGTTCTGGGTCTCGTGTTAAACGTCCCAATAGGATTACTTGGTTTACTGATTTAGCCATTATTTAGACTCCTCTTCTTTTTTAGTTGCATCTTCCGTGATAGCGTCAACAAAACTTTCTTCACCCTCAATAGGCGTTTCATCAATTGTTTTGATGTTGCTCTCGTGAAATTCAATAGTTCGCTTTGCATGAGCAACTTGTGACTCGTGATAAGCACGTTCAATCTGGCTAGGTGATACCTTGCCGTCAAGTGCTGCTTGCATCTTACCAATCAACTCTTCACCAGTCTTGGCAATAAATGTCTGAGGTGCAATACCTTCAGCGAAAGGAGTGATTTGTGCAGCAAAATAAGTTTGCTTAGGGTCGTTTGAGCTAATAGATACCTGAACTGTAAAGTCTAGGTCGTTTCGTTTAGCTTTTTTCTTGATTTTGATAGCAAGCTTTTCAGCTTCTAGTAGTGTTTTCTTGATTGTGTCTGTCATATTACTTCTAATTATACCTTACTTCTTACGCTTTGCCAAGTAGTTTTTCTTACTTTTTTTCTTACGTTCTTTTTTCTTTGGAAGATGCTTTGGGTCAACCTCCAACTGGATTTTGCGACGGCGGTATTCACGATTCCTAAGAATTACATTACCTTCATTGTCAAAGCCCATTGATTGTTTACTGTTGTCCATAATTACTTATCAGTTACCTTTAAGAAAATCATACTTATTAAAGCGATTAAAAAGATACCTAGAACAATTGCTACTGGAATCCAGATTGGTGCAAGTACTAACCACCATGACCAAAATTCAACTGGGGTGTCATAGTTACTGCTTGGGTTTAACTTAAGCCATGTAAACATTAAGGCTAGTCCGCCTAAGAATCCCATACCGCTTGATGCACCACTTGTTTTACTATTATTATTACTCATATTATTTCTCCTTTTCACCTAAATCTACATTACCCATTTCATTTACTATTGCTACTATACGTTTTCCGTATTCTTCCATTTCGTCTCTTACTGCGTTAAGGTCAACTATATCTGTCCTCTTGAAGTATTGATGAGCTTTTTTGTTTGAAAGAACGTGTATAAATACTGAAGCTGCTGCGATTACATCTAGTCTTGTGTATTCAACCAAATGATTCTTTTCTCTTTTGTCTACTTCAACTAATTCAGCAGCGACTGCATGAAGTGGCTCAAGTATCTCAGTTCTACTATTTAGAAACTCTAGAGTTTTTTCGCTTGCTTTCATCTGAGACTCCAAACCCTAGCTGTTCTTTTTCCTGCATAGCTTCAACAAGTTCAATGACAATATCGCAAACCTGTTTTGTTTCAGGTGCTTGTGCTAGATTCCTGACAATTTTGAGTTTGTCAATTGCACTCTTTACCTCTGGCTTCACCGCTCAACCTCTACAGTCAACTTGACTAAATCTTTATAAAGCTTGAACGTACTAAATGTAAGTGCAACTTGTTCTTGATTCTTGTCAAGAATTTCAGTTGAAAGGGCTGTAATAGTGTGAGGGTCAATTTCATTAACGCCTTCATCAACAATCATGTTTGACGTAAAGCCACGTTGCTCAATATAAGTACTGATGCTTCGTAGGTGCTCTTCATCACGTGCTTCAAGCACAATGATAGTTTTATGAGGGCTTACACGCCAAAGCTGTTGCTTACTCTCATCTGATTGAGCTGCTGCAAAGACTGCTGCATGTGCTGCTTGAGCTGCTGCTTTACCAACAGACATACCAAGTGACTTATTCAAGAAGATATAAATAATAGGATTCTGACGATTCTCTACTACTTGAGCTTGACTAATAGCTTCAGCTGGTGCGACTACGTTATTATTTCTCTTTTTTCCCATTTCGCACCTTTCCCATTACTGAATCTTCAATTGTCTTGTAAATGCCTGAAGGCTTTGGTGACGATGAAGAAACAATCTTGTCTTTAAGTGGATTCTTGTAACGGATAGTAGCAGTAGCTCCGTGTTCGTTTCGGACGATTACTACTGATTCTGGTATTTCATATTTAAAATTCATATTTCCAACTTTCCCATTTAATGTATAGATTCAATCTTCGCAAATTCCACCAGTGAGGGTGGAGGGCACAAACATCATGAGGCATATCTTGTCTGCTACAGAACCAACCACGCTTCATGTCTTTGTGCCTAGAACTCATAGTGAGGGTCTCCTAGTTGGAACACTCGTAGTCCAAGCTCTTCACGCCACATTCGACATACTGAAGGGCGGTCATCAAAGATGCCTAGAACGTTGTATTTACCTTTAATATACTTTTCATACATCTCTTTTTTAACAAGAGTGTCTTTGACTTGTCCGCCGTTGCTGTCAACGTGGTCTGAACGTCTCATGTATAGAGCTTTGTAGGCAATATCATTACGCTCAAGCCAGTCTTCAGTCTCTGGACGACAAACTTCATCACGACCGCTAAAGAGAATCACATCTGCACGTTTAGTCTCTGCAATTGCATCAATCAAGAATGCAACTCCTGCGTCAACTTCATCTTCACCGACATACTTCCACGCATACGGTGCTTTATCACCAAAGCGTTTTCTTGTTGTCATGTGTGCTAGAGTACCGTCAATATCTGAAAGAATCACATAAGGTAGACTTTCATCATACTCTGGTGCAATTTCAGGTTTCATAATCCATTGATGATACATGTCACGAATAACACGCTCTCCTACAGGATTAGAACGCTTCAGGTCACGCCTAATACATTCTTCAAGCGGTACTTTTAGGAATGAATCATTTACTTCAAACTCTGCTTTAAACTCTTCAGCAATTTTCTTTAGAGCTTTTTCATGTATCGGGTTTAAATTCGTGTCATCAACTACTACGCTTTTTCCATGACCGAGTGCTTCACGAATCATAGCGTCACGAGTCCAAATAACTTGTTTCTCATGTTTGCGTTTGTAGTTTTCGCCAAAGAGCATTTCACGAATGTCATCTTTGTTGACTCGATAGTAGCCACCTTGTGTGAGTAGCTTTGCATTCGTGGACTTACCAGAAGCTGGTAGACCCTTATTCATTATCAGTTTTAATTTAGCCATTTTTGGTTTTGTTCTTTCTATTTCTGCTCTTCTTCAATGTCATCAACCTCTTGGTCAAGCATTTTTGTTTCATGCTCTAAGAAGATAGGGCTTTTTGCCTTGAGAATAACAGGTGTAATTCCTTCTGCTCGCACACAGACACCTTCATCAACTGGTGAATCTGGTGATAGTGGAACAGCATTTTTATAAGTAGGATAGTATGCAACATCAATGAACTTATCAATTTTCAAGTTCTTGTGTTGACCAGCATAAAGCTCTGGTACGTGCTTCAAGCCAGTGTTTCTACAAAATTCTTTTACTTGTGCCCATGAAAGGTCATTTTGAATACCTTGAGTGTTCACAAAAGCAATACGGTAAACGTATAGTTCGCTATTTCCTACTGGGACATTATAAGTATAGTTCTTTTGTACAGGTGATTCACTAACATATCCAATGACCTCACCGTAAAGGATATAACCTTCTGGTAGTACGCCATCAATTTTCTTACCTGTGTCTGTCCAAATGTCACTGTCATAGAAGTGATTTTGATTTGGATTGTTTACGTCTTTAATAACCTTACGGCTACCGTATACATTGTCGAACTCATTCTTTTGAATCTTTGCACCAAGTTTTTCAGCAATTCGCTCAAGAATAGTTGGCTTACGGTTCACAAGTGTATTTGCAATACGTACTGAAGTACCATGAAGCTTTTGAGTCACTACAACTTGAGTGTCACCCTTGATAAGATGTTTGTTGCGTCCGTAGTGCATTGAGTCAATGTGTTCAGGCATAAACTTCTTGTCAACACGTACATATTTTTCTTCTACGATTTGTGCTGCACGGTTGCTGCCTTTTGTTTTACGTACAAACTTGTTACAAATTTCTTTGCCGTTAAGAGTGTCAAAAGTATCACCCTCTTCAAGTTTGTCTACGTTTGCTTTTGTCCAACTAAGGCTATCAAGTGACATGAATAACGCATTTGAAACGTTGCCACGGAGTTTGATTGCTCGTACTCGTCTATTGTCTTCAATAAATCCTGTCTTATCAGTATTTTTGTTTAGTTCTGCATGACGATACAAGCTGTTCTGCTTTGTAAAGTCTTTAGATAGTTGAGTTTCAGCGGTGAACAATACACCAACGTCACCCACCTTAACGTCTTTAGATACAATAGCTTGATAACCAAAGAAGTGTGCGCCTACTAGATTATCGAGACCTTCAAGAGGCGTAAGTGATTTAACTTTTACGATAACAGCAGCGTAATTTTCGTTCTGTGGTTTGTCTAACTTCATATTATAATTATAGGGTATAATGCCTATGCTTGTCAATAGATTGACCAGTTGTTAGGACTCTTTCTTTTGATTGTAGTGGGTCTTACGTCCTCATTTGGCACAAGCACCTCACGAACGCCATGTCTAGTGATATTTAAGTGTCTGCATGGGATTGACCAGTCAATAAGATTTACATAGCCGTCACGTCTCAAAAACAGACCCATAGAAATATCTGGGCCAAGAGATTCAAAGAGTTCAAAGTCTTGCTCTTTGTAGTTTGCAGCTCTCATAAGCGTACAGTAAAAGCCACCAGCATCTATTTGCTCAACGCCAGTTCTTTTATACACGAGTGAAGTAACGCTATTAGGTTCGTATATGTCGTCAAACTTCCACGCTCCAACGTATGGTATTCCCCACCGTCCAACTTCGACACCCTCAGCCATTACACAACCAGGGGTCTCCCTTATGTGCTTTTCAAGCTTCTTTAGAGCGTCACGTGGTACAAGAGTGTCATCTTCAGTTAAGAATACAAACTCGCTGATACCTACAAATTGCTGTGCCCATTTATGGATTGCAGCAATTCGTTTTCGTCTGAACACGGTGTCAAAGCGTTTAATTTGTTTACGGTCAGGATATTGCACCGTAAGACGTTCATTAAACTTAGTCTTTTGAACTAAGTTGCGAACTTTTGTAAACATTTTAGCGTCACCGTCTACTATACAAAGTATATTGGTGTACGTCTGGTCACATTCTAGTAATTCAATTGATGAAAGAACTTCAGTAAGAAAGTCTTCCCTAGATACCGTCAGGATTATTGTTGTTGTTGACACTTGTTTTTTTCTTTCTTTTTACGAGCGGTGGATTGTAGTTTGGTACAATGCTAATTTCGATTAGCTCAATGTCACCAAATAATACACAGTCGTCTTTAATCTCATAATCTGTGACTACAAAGCTAGGCATGAGTGTGTATCTACCCTCACCAATTAGCGTTCTAGACGCTTCATCTAGCTTAACTGTAGCTCTACCAACTACTTTTGTATGGTCAAAATCAATCGTAATTGGTACGTCAAATGACTTTGGTTCGCTGCTGTTCTCGTTCATGGAGGTTCTCCAGACTTTTTACTTCAAACAATTCTCCGTCTGTTACTTCAAGAATTGTTTCATCACCGACTTTATCTCCGTCAGGATATGTAGAGAATGTATCTATGCACCATACATTAGGGCTAACCTCCCAACAAGTTTCACTTGGCGTATGACCAAAGACTTGTGGGATTTTCTTGTATTCAACATCATTAGGACGTGCCCAGATAGGGCTGTTGTCGTCCCAGAGGTTATCACCCTCTTTAAATGATTCAGTAAGTCCAGCGTGAGAGTACGTAACACCGTCAAGTTCAAGTGTGACAGGTAAGTTTCTTAGCCACTCTCGTAGTTCTCGATTCTCTGGCATATCAATTAAGGTTTGAGTAAATTTACTATAGCCTGATTGAGTTGACTTTGTATAGTTCACATAAATGTAATCGTGATTACCAATGAGAATTTTTACTTTGCTAGGATATGCTTCTTGAAAGTCTTTAAGTTTATTCCAAGTTTCAATAGCATCTTGAGGGCTAGCTTTCCAGTCATCGGCATAATCACCGATAAAAACAATAGCATTGTAGAAGTCAACAACTTCCCACACCTTATCAATAATATCTATCTTGGTGTGTATGTCACCGACTGCTAGTGCTCTCATAATAAATCCTTTACCCTCTTTGACATTAATTGTAATTCTACCCTCGGGTCTATTTCAGCACTTCTTTTTAATGCAAGCTCAGACCGTTCTTTGTAGTATACATCATCAAGCATAAGCTTATCAAGCTCTCTTTTCCAGTCTTTGATACTTGTTGTAGCTGGAAATATACCAGCGTAAGACAAAGATTCTTTTAGACCAGGAGTAGGACAAGCGACAACAGGTATACCAGAAGCCATAGCCTCAACTCCTACCATACCATATGATTCATAGACGCTAGGCATTAACAATACCTTTGTACGTGCCCACACATCTTCTTTCATATTGTTAGTATTTTTCTGAAATGTGATGTTTGGTTTTCTCAAGTACTTCTGCTGGTCTTTCCAATAGCCACCTTCAACGCCTAAGAACTTAGTGCGTGGCATTCGTAGTGCCATGTTATAGAACATATTAGAGCCTTTTGGTGGTGTTAGATTGACTAGTGTAATCATATCACCTTTTTCTGTTGCGTGATGCTCACGATACACAGGTGGGTGTACAATGACACTATTACCGTTGTACTTGTGGTGCGCTTTTACCCATTCAGTGTTGAAGACTGCAAGGTCTGGCTTTACAGTATGAAGATACTTGTTTGTCTCTTGCATCGTATTGTGAACAATGTAGATTATTTTCTTGCCAGCTTTTTGAGCACGTGGCGTGATTCTGAATGATTCAGCAAATTGAGTAACAACCATATCATATGGCGTAACATCAATATCTTTGTATTCTGCACCGTGATAGACGGTTACACCGTCCATAACTTCAACAGGTGCTTCAGTTGTAGTTGCAACAGCGTCAACTTCATAGCCGTCTTTAACGAACTGCTTCATAATTTCATGAAGCATAATCTCGCCTCCCCCTCTATTATGAGTTGCATAGTAGTGGGAGAAAGCGAGAACTCGGACTTTTGTGTTTCTCTTACCGAGCATTAGTTAGCCTAAAGGTCGATACTATTAATCTTGTTGACTAGAGCCTTTTTGTCGGTCTCTACAAGCTTCATAATGTCGAATGTCTTTTCAGACCAACCAGCTAGTGTTGCTACTCGGTTTTCAGGGAACGCTAGTGAGCCGTAGCCAGCCATGTCCCATGAGTAGATGAACGGATTAGCACCAGTTCGTGTCTTGTACTTACCAAGTGCAGCTCCTGGGTGGTAGTAACCAACCCAAGTTTGCATGTCACTGATGATAAGAATACGGTCGTATGCTTTATCCGCTTGTTCAAATACAGCATTCAAGTTTGTGCCGTGACCAACATGACCCTTACCAGTACCGTAGCTGTAGCCGTTAAGACTGTCAAGCCACTTCATCAATGTAAGTGTTGAGTCATTCTTGTTGAATGCTAGATATTCAGCTGTGTCACCAAAGTGCATCAAATCAGCACCAGAGCTTCGTGCTAGAGCAAGTCCAAACATTGCACCCTTACCGAAGTGTGATTGTGTACCGCTACCCATTGAACCTGAGTGGTCAATAACAACAAGTGTTTTACCTTCAAACTTAGGTACGTTAGCGAATGACTTATCAAGAGCATCTGAAAGTCCTGATAGAACCTTAGAGCTTCGTGAGTTGTTTTCTAGTTGTTCGTATGCAGTCAAGAAACGGAATGGAAGCAATAGACTCTTCTTGATACGGTTTTCATTTGTAAGAATGTTGATAGCTGCATCAACTGTTTCATCATTTGTTTCATTGATAATGTTACGTAGGTTCTTAACAAGAGCCATGTAACCAATCTTACCTGATTTAACAAGCTCACCCCATGCAGCAGCTTTTGAGTTTTCATCTCCACTTTGACCAGCTTGTGAAAGCTTAGATTCAAATGTGCCTGTGTTACGTAGTTCATCACGAACAAGCTTTGCGATAGCTTCACTGTGTTGTGGGTGAACAAGATTAACAACGTCTACAAGACTAACTTCTTTTCCAGCTGAACGGTACTTAGCAAGTTGATATTCGTCAAAACGTTCAAACGCTTTAGCAAATCCCTTACGTAGTGCCTTTGGTTCGTTTTTGCCAAAGTTAGCGTAGTAATAAGATAGAATTTCCATCATGTCATCAGGACGATAAACTACTTTATCAAAGTAACGCTTTGTCCATTCTTGACCCTTAACAGTACTTGCAATAACGCCAGCAACAACATGTGATACTGAACGCATACCAAATTCTGTACGTGCAAAGATTGAAGCCTTTGCAGCAAATAGTGGGTCAACTTTCTTTACAAGTTCTTCAATACGAGTTTGTCGCTTTTCACCTGTTTCGTAGTATTTGTCTTCAAGAAATGAAGTCAATAGAGCACTAACAAGCTCTAGTTCTGGGGTCATGACAAAAGCCTCACCACCAGCAAGATTTACAGTTTTATTTGTGTTCGCCGCTGAATTATTGAATTTACTCATCAGGGTATTCTCCTTAGTTATAATTTACTGAAATAAACAGGGATAAATTTGTGAG
>Ga0247809_1000732_pt1 | contig 14963 bp, 12 predicted proteins | sample UWRJL104311B1_FD_180951 | JGI IMG/M metagenome (GOLD analysis project Ga0247809, IMG submission 180951) | Plant litter microbial communities from Arlington Agricultural Research Station in Wisconsin, United States - UWRJ-L104-311B-1 | ecosystem: Environmental > Terrestrial > Plant litter >...
CTGGGACCTGCTCGGCGCCGGCCTGGCGCTGATCGGCATGGCCGTCATCGCCTACCAGCCGGCCCCGGCGGCTTAGTCGATGGTGATCGCCAGATCGCGGTTGCGGCTGGCGGCGTTGCCGGCGTAGTCCTCGGCGGTGATGCGCAGCGTGTAGTCGCCGGGGCCCAGTTCACTCACCTTCCAGCCGCCAGGCGTCAGCTTGCCGTTGCGCAGCGTGTTGTTGATGGCGTAGGCGAAACGCGTTTCCGCCGCGCCGTGCACGGTGATGCCGCTGTTGGCCGCGTACGCCAGCTTCACCGCCTCGCGGTTGCGCGGCAGACGGTCGTACTGCTGGGTGATGATCGGCTGCTCCATGCCGGGGATGATGTCGCCGTCCACGTTCAGCAACTGGTAGCCCAGCTTGTACAAACCGAGGCGGCGGCGCTTCTGGTTGCCGTTCGACTGGTCGAAGGCGTCGACCACGATTTGCACCTGGCCCAGGCTGCGCGGCACCAGCAGGCGCGCGCCGGCCTTGGCCTTCAACACCTTGCCGCTGGCGTCGACCAGGCTGATGCCCTGGATTTGCGGCGCGATCGTATCCTCCAGATCGATGAACGGCAGGATCAGCGGATTGAGCGCGTCGCCGTTCGGCTTGTAATCCAGGTGCACGTGCGCCATGCGGTTGACCGTGCCCAGCGTCTCGCCGGCCAGGAAGCGCGTGCCGCGCTTGACGCGCACCGCGTCCGCCGCGCCCTTTTCGTTCTTCAGCAGCTGGAAGCGCGGGTCGATGATCTTGTCGAGCGGATCGCGGCCGACGCGCATGTGGATGTATTGCAAGCCGTCGAGCGAGATGCCTTCCGACAGCTCGCCATAGCCCCAGCTGGCGCGCGGGTCGGCGACCTTGCCGGCGCTGACCGCCAGCACCGGCGTGCCGATCGCCGCCTGCACGTCGAGGCCGGAGTGGAAATGGTCGCGGTTCTCGCCGTCGAAATTGCCGCGTACCTCGCCCATCAAGCCGACCACCTCGTGCGCCTTGTTCTGCGGCTTGACCGGCCACAGCATCGTGGCGCCGTGCGCCGGCAGGCCGGGCGGCGGCTCTTGCGCCGGGGCCGCTTCACCGTCGGGCGGCACGCCGACGTGATGCAGGCGGAAGGTCGCGGCGTCGGTCACGAACAGCGAGCCGTCCTTGGCCAGCGCGATGCCGCGCGGCGCGTACAGGCGCACGCCGCCGTCCGAGCCGTAGCCGGGCTGGGCCGGACGGTCGATATCCTGCACCGCCACCGCCTCGCCCGCCGGCGTGATCTGCGCCAGGCGGCCGTGCGAGTTGCTGGCGACGTAGAGAAAACCGTCCGGCGTCAGCGCGATGCCGACCGGCGAGCGCAGCAGCGAGGCGCGGTCGTCGTCCTTGGCCACGGCGACGGTGCCGACGTTGCCGTTCTTGTCCAGCTTGCGGATCGCGCTGTTGCCGGTGTCGGCGATGTAGAGTTCGCCGGTGGCGCTGATCGCCAAGCCGGTCGGCGTATCGAACAGCGCCTGCGCGGCCGCGCCGTCGGCCAGACCGGCGCGCTGACCGCCGGCGATGGTGGTGACATCGCCGTTGCGGGCGATGCGGCGGATGCGGTCGTTATACGTATCGGAGACGTAGACCACGCCGTCGTGGTCGACCGCGACGCCGATCGGGCCGTTGAACCGCGCGCCGGCGCCGTTGCCGTCCTTGGCGCCGGCGACGCCGTCGCCGGCCAGGGTGGACACCACGCCCTGCGGAGTGATCTTGCGGATGGCGTTGTTGCCGGTGTCGGCCACATACAGATTGCCGGCGGCGTCGATCGCCATCCCGGACGGCGTGTTAAAGGCAGCGGCCTTGCCGACGCCCTCGGCGTAGCCCTCCTCGCCGCCGGCCAGCGTGGTGCCGACATTGGCCAGGTCGATCTTGCGGATGCTGTTGTTGGCGCCGCCGTCGGCGACGTACAGATTGCCTTCCTTGTCGAGCACCACGCCGAAGGGGTCGGCGAAGCGGATCCGTTTGCCGTCGCTCGCCCCCGGCAAGCCGTCGCCGGCGATGGTGCTGAGGCGGCCGCTCCAGTTGGTGGGCGTGCCCTGCGTGGCCGACGGCCGCGCCACCGAACCGATCCCATCCGGATGCGCCGATTTCTGCATCGCCATCCAGGCGACGCCGCCACCGACCGCCGCGCCACCCAGCGCCAGCGCGGCAAGAACGAACTTGAATTGAGTAGGAGACACTTGCCTTAACCTAAAAGTTGACCCGTAGAAAGAAGGTAGCTTAACCGATCTTCACCCCGGTGTCAGTGCCGACATTCGGACATTTGGGGAACCTTTCATTTCATGATGGTTTCCCAAATGTCCGAATGTCGGCACTGACACCGGTTTTTTTTCAGGCAAAAAAAAAGCCCGCTACGAGAGCGGGCTAAATCTATTTCCTTGGAGGAGAATAGAGGAGACAAATGAAGTATGCTGCGGCGCGGAATATATAGCCAATTTATATTGGCAATAGCAGAGATTCATAAAAGCTATAACCATGAAAAAAGCCCCAGGCCGCGAGGCGTGGGGCTTATTCTTATTTGCTGTCGGCGGCGTACGGCAGCACGCGCGACGCCATGCGGGTGTCGGTTTTCAGCAAGCCGACTTCGTCCGCCAGGATGTGCACCGCTTCGTTCAGCAACACGTCCTTGGCGGCCTTGGCCGCTTTTTCCGCTTCCAGCTCGGCCGCCAGCGTGCGCTCGGAACCCTGCAGGCCGTCGTCGCTGCGCAACGCGCCACGCACGCCCGCCACCTTCGGCACCGGCGCCGTCTTGCCGTTGGCCGGCTTGGCCGAGATCGCCTTGTTCAGCGCATCCTTCGGATCCGGCACCACAATCGGGTCATCGGCGCCCGGCGTCGCCAGCAGGCGCGCCTCGCGCAGCTTGGAGCGCGCCTCCTGGGTGTCGCGCTCCTTGCGGCGCACGATTTCGTTCAGCGAGATCGAATTCTCTTTCCGCTGCTTCTTGACCAGCGCTATGTCCTCGGCCAGGTACTGGAAGTCCTTGTCCTTGGCCACGCGCGCCTCGTGCCGCTTGTCCAGCAGCGGGATGATTTCCTTGACCTCGCCCGCCGGGATGTACACCGCCGGTTTGATCTGGGTCCACGGCAAGGCGTTATCGTAGCTCGACTCGCCGTAGCTTTCGGAATCGGCCATGGTCGGCAGCTTGATGTCCGGCGTGACGCCGCGCAGCTGCGTGGTGCCGCCGTTGATGCGGAAGAATTGCGCGATCGTGAACTTCAGCTCGCCATAGTGCACCTTGTCGTTCTGCGCGAAACGGTCCAGGCCGAACAGCGTCTGCACCGTGCCCTTGCCAAAACTCGGCTCGCCGATGATGATGCCGCGGCCGTAATCCTGGATCGCCGCCGCGAAAATCTCCGACGCCGACGCCGAACCGCGATTGATCAGCACGCCCAGCGGGCCGTCCCAGGCCATGCCGGGGTTGGTGTCGCTTTCGGTCTCGACCTTGTTGTCGCCGTTGCGCTGCATCACGACCGGGCCCTTGTCGATGAACAGGCCGGTCAGCTCGACCGCTTCGCTCAGCGAACCGCCGCCGTTGTTGCGCAGGTCGATCAGCACGTTGTCGACCTTGTCCTTCTTCAGCTCGCCCAGCAGGCGGGCCACGTCGCGGGTCGCGCTCTTGTAGTCCTTGTCGTTCTTGCGGCGCGCCTCGAAGTCCAGGTAGAAGGTCGGCAGCGAGATCACGCCGACGCGGCGCTTGACGTTGCCGTCCTTGACCTCCAGGATCGATTTCTTGGCCGACTGCTCCTCCATGCTGATCTTCTGGCGCACCAGCGAGACGAAGGCGTGCTTGCCGTCCGGGCCGGCGTCGGCCGGGATGATCTCCAGCTTCACCGTCGAGTCCTTGGCGCCGCGGATCAGCGCCACCACGTCGTCCAGGCGCCAGCCCAGCACTTCGGTCATCGGCGTTTTTTCATCCTTGGCCACGCCGACGATGCGGTCGCCGACCTTGATCTTGCCGGACAAGGCGGCCGGGCTGCCGGCGATCACGTCGCGCACCACGGTGTAGTCGTCGCGGGTCTGCAGCGTGCAGCCGATGCCCTCCAACGACAGCCGCATGGCGATGTCGAAGTTCTCGGCGGCGCGCGGTCCCAGGTAGTTGGTGTGCGGCTCGATCGACATCGCGTAGGCGTTCATGAAGATCTGGAACACGTCCTCGTTGGTCAGCTTGCGCGATGGGCTGAGATAGCTTTCATAGCGCTTGTCCAGCGTCTCGCGGATCGATTTGTCGTCCTTGCCGGCCAGCTTCAGGCGCAGCCATTCATTCTTGACGCGCTTGCGCCACAAGTCCTTGATCTCGGCGTCGCTCTTGGCCCATTCGACCTTCTCGCGGTCGTACTGGTAGCTTTCGTCGGTGGTGAAGTCGAATTTGGTCTTCAGCAGTTCGCGCGCATAGGCGATGCGGTCGTTGAAGCGCTGCTGGTAGAGGTTGAAGATGGCGAACGGCACGCTGAGGTTCTCGCCGTTGATGGCGTCGTCGAGCCGGGTGCGCACGATGGCGTACTGGTCGATGTCGGCCTGGACGAAGAACATCTTTTCGCCGTCCAGCGACTTGAAATAGCGGTCGAAGATCTTCTCCGACATCGCGTCGTCCAGCGGGGTGGACTTGTAGTGCAGCTTGGTGAGCACCCGCGAGGCCCAGACGGCCGCCTGGGTCTGGCCCGGCTGCGGCTTGAGGACGGTGTCCGCCGTTTTTTCCGGCACGGCCGCGCCGGCCTGTACTGACAGGGCCGCAAGGATGGCCACCAACAGTGTTTGCTTCTTCATCGGCTTACTCCGAAACGTAATGATCAATTATTGGATCTTGCAAAGTGATTCTACAGGATAGCGGCCGCAACACGGCAGTGGGAAAGCAGAGTTTCCCCGCGTAAGCTTAAGCCCAACTGAAACCGCAACCGGATGACGATCCGGCCGGTGCCACCGCCGCGTCAATTTTTCCTTTAAGTCATTGTTTTCACGAACAAAAACGGCTGAAAGCGCTTCCATTTTATTGCTTATTAGAAAATTTCTGGTATCATGGCGCTCTCAGATTGCTTTTGACGGCCCCTCCCCCCGGCGAGGCGCCCCAGTTGGTCCGGCCTCACCCACCGCTCCCCAGCCCCCGGAGCATGCTCGCATCCGAGCGACCTCGAACCGCAGTACATTTTTTCTCCAAAGAGATCATGAAAACAATAACGATGAATCCCCGTAACTGGGGTGTCGGTACGAAAATTACCGTTTTTACCTTCGCCCTGATCAGTTTGATCCTGGCGGTGCTGCTGACCCTGATCAGCCTGAGCACCTCGGCCATGCTGAAGGAGCGCGCCAAGGCCAACGTCGCCAACACGCTGAGCGGTATCAGCAACACCGTGGAAGTGTTCAACACCGCCATGAGCAACGAAGCGTCGAGCTTCGCGCGCATGTTCGCGGCCGGGTTCGGCGGCGGCGAGTTCGCGCTGGATCCGTCCGCCCCGGTCGAGATCGCCGGCAAGCCGACCCCGTCGCTGACGCACGGCGGCAAGGCGCTGAACCTGGACTTCACCATCCCGGATAAATTCACCAGCGACACCGGCGTGGTCGCCACCATCTTCGCCGCCGACGGCGACGAGTTCGTGCGCGTAACCACCTCGCTGAAAAAGGAAAACGGCGAGCGCGCGGTCGGCACCCAGCTCGACCACGCCCACCCCAGCTATCCGCTGCTGCGCGCCGGCAACGGCTACATCGGCCTGGCGACGCTGTTCGGCAAGCAATACATCACCCAATACGATCCGATCAAGGACGCCGGCGGCAAGGTCATCGGCGTGCTGTTCATCGGCCTCGACATCTCCAAGAACATGGACATGCTGAAGCAAAAAATCAAGGCGATCAAGATCGGCGACACCGGCTACATCTACGTGGTCAACGCCGCGCCGGGCAAAAACCTCGGCGTCGAGCTGGTCCATCCGAGCAAGGAAGGCGTCAACGTCATCGACACCAAGAGCAGCGACGGCCGCCCGTTCATCAAGGAGATGCTGGACGCCAAGGAAGGCAGCATCCTCTACGACTGGGCCGACAAGGACGGCGACACGCCGCGCGAGAAAATGGTCGAGTTCCGCAGCTTCAAGCCGTGGAACTGGCTGATCGTCGGCGGCACCTACACCGAGGAGATCACCAAGGAGGCCGGCCAGCTGCGCAACCGCTACGCGACGCTGGGCCTGATCTCGCTGCTGCTGTTCGCGGTGGTGCTGTTCCTGCTGGTGCGCGCCATCGTGTCGCGTCCGCTGGCGCGCGCCGAGGAGGCCGCCACCCGCATCGCCCGGGGCGACCTCGACGTCCACCTGGAGATCGACAACAAGGACGAGATCGGCCTGGTGCTGCGCTCGCTCAACGGCATCAGCCACAACCTGTCCAAGGTGGTCGGCCAGGTGCGTCTGGGCGCCGAGCAGATCACCGCCGCCTCGACCGAAATCGCCACCGGCAACCTGGACCTGTCGCAACGCACCGAAGAGCAAGCCTCCAGCCTGGAGGAGACCGCCGCCTCGATGGAGCAGCTGAGCAGCGCCGTCAAGCAGAACGCCGACAACGCCGCCCAGGCCAACCAGATGGCGATGGCCGCCTCCGGCATCGCCGCCAAGGGGGGCGCGGTGGTGGCGCAGGTGGTCGATACGATGGGCTCGATCAACCAATCGTCGCGCAAGATCGTCGACATTATTTCGGTCATCGACGGCATCGCCTTCCAGACCAACATCCTGGCGCTGAACGCCGCCGTCGAAGCGGCGCGCGCCGGCGAACAGGGACGCGGCTTCGCGGTCGTCGCCTCGGAGGTGCGCAACCTGGCGCAACGCTCGGCCACCGCCGCCAAGGAAATCAAGGCGCTGATCGACGACTCGGTCGGCAAGGTCGAGATCGGCAGCCGGCAGGTCGAACAGGCCGGCGCCACGATGCAGGAAGTGGTCGACAGCGTGCGCCGCGTCACCGACATCATGGCCGAGATCAGCAGCGCCAGCGACGAGCAGCGCGCCGGCATCGGCCAGGTCCACCAAGCCATCGCCCAGATGGACGACGTGACGCAGCAGAACGCCGCGCTGGTCGAGGAAGCGGCGGCCGCCGCCCATGCGCTGCAGGACCAGGCGCACGAGCTGGAGGAAGTCGTCAAGATCTTCAAGCTGAACAGCGACGACATCCTGCCGGCCGCGACCTACAAGGCGCCATCGCGCCGCCTGGCGCTGAAGTAAAGCCCGGCCCGAACGGCGGCGGCGGTTTCATTCTATAATTGCCGCATGGGTAAAATTCTTCAGCATCGGCGCCTGCACAGCCTGATCGTCTCCATGGCGATCTTGCTGAACCTGTTCGCGCCGGCCATCAGCCAGGCGGTCACGTCGCTGTCGCCCGACGCGCTGGTGCTGGAGATGTGCAGCGTCAACGTCGTCGGCGGCCCGGCGGCGCCGGCCAAGCAGCAGAGCCACGCCGGCAAGCATTGCGCCTTCTGCGCCACCCACCTCGACACCTACGCGCCGCCGCCGACCCCGGCCGGCCTGCTGGCCGTGCTGCGCGGCCACGACGTCTACCTGTCCCAGCACGCCGCAGCCCCCGCGCCGCGGCCGCTGTGGTCCAGCGCCCAGCCGCGCGGACCGCCCGCCGTCCTCTGATTCCGCCGATACCTTAGCCGCGCGCCGGCGCAGCGCCCCCGCGCGCGCCGCCGCCGCGCGACCGTCTCATCAGATATGCAGGACATTCATCATGCAACGACGTTTATTTATTACCACGCTGGCCGCGCTGCCGCTGGTGGCACACGCCGCGCCGGCCTTCACCGGCATCGACATCACCGGCAGCGCCATCGGCCCGGACTATAAACTCTCCTACAGCGACGGCAAGCCGGCCTCGCTGAGCGACTTCAAGGGCAAGTACGTGCTGCTGTTCTTCGGCTTCACGCAATGCCCGGACGTGTGCCCGACCGCCCTCGCGCGCGCCGTTGAAATCAAGCGCCTGCTCGGCGCCGACGGCGACAAGATCAAGGTCGTGTTCGTCACGGTCGACCCGGAGCGCGACACCGGCCCGCTGCTGGCCGAATACATGCGCGCCTTCGACCCGAGCTTCGTCGCCGTGCGCGGCACGCTGGAGCAGACCGCCAAGACGGCGGCCGACTTCAAGATCTTCTACCGCAAGGTCAAGACCGGCAGCTCGTACTCGATGGACCACACCGCCCTCACCTACGTATTCGACACCAACGGCAAGATCCGCCTCGCCCTCAAGCACGAGCAAACCGCGCAGCAAGTCGTCGCCGACCTGCGTCAATTGATGGCACCCAAAACCGGTTTCCTGAAAGGACTGTTCAAATGAAAAAACTGCTCTCCCTGCTGCTGCTCGCAGCCCTGCCCGCGCTGGCCCAAGTGACCGTCGGCGAACCGTGGGTGCGCGCCACCGTCGCCCAGCAGCAAGCCACCGGCGCCTTCATGACGCTGACCTCCACCAAGGGCGCGCGCCTGGTCGCGGCCAGCTCGCCGGCGGCCGGCGTGGTCGAAGTGCATGAAATGAAAATGATCGACGACGTCATGCGCATGCGCGAGATTTCCGGCCTCGACCTGCCGGCCGGCCAGGCGGTCGCGCTCAAACCGGGCGGCTACCACCTGATGCTGTTCCAGTTGAAGCAGCCGCTCAACGAAGGCGACAACATCCCGCTGACGCTGGAGATCGAGGACGCGCAGAAGGTGCGCAGCCAAGTCGTGGTCAACGCGCCGGTCAAGCCGCTGAAGTCGGCGGCCAAGCAGCCTTAAAACGGATAGCGCGCGGCCGCCCACCAGGCCGCGCCGGCGATCAGCAGATACGGCCACGACCGCAGCGAGATTTTCCAATCGATGCTGGACGGCCAGCAAGCCAGGAATTGCGGCGCCACGGCGAAGGCCAGCGCCACGTCGATCCACTGGAATTGCAGGCCGCTGCGTGTACGCCACCACGCCACCATGAAGGGCAACACCACCACCGCGAAAGGCGCCAGCGCGGACGGCGCCGCGTTGTACCAGCGCACCCGCGTCAAGCGCACCGAGCCCAGTTCCCAGCCCTGCCCGACCCGGCGCGGGATCACCGTGAACGCGGCGGGACGGGCGCCGGTCAGCAATCCGGCGATGAAATGCGCCAATTCGTGGCAGATGGTGCCGGCCAGCGTGAACAGGAAGAAGAAAGGATGGCGCGCCGACAAGGCGCGGATCAGCAGCGCCAGCAGCAGGGATGGCGCCAGGTAAATCAGGATGTCGCGATGCTGGCACAGCCACGCGGGCGCGAGCGCATTACATTCGAACAGGCTGCTCATGGCGGCATCCTCGCACGGCGGCTCAGGCGCGTCAAATCGGCGATTTTTAATGCTGCGTTAATTGATTGCTCGATATCATCGGTGCTCTACACCGAGGACCAGCAATGAAACAAACATTCAAGATCAGCTGCGCGATGAGCCTCATTCTGCTCGGATTCGCCGCGCTGCTCAATTCCGTCGTCAATGAATCGGACTTCGACATCTGCCTGCGCGACACCACGCGCAGCGGCGACAGCGTGCAACACGCCGTCGACGCCTGCAGCAAGGCCGAGAAGCAGCGCCACGCCATCATTGCAGGGCGCTTGAGGAACTCTTCGCACTATTACTAAAAACACTAAACGCCAGTTTCGACTTGTACCTGTCGAAAGTATAGACGGCGGACAGCGGTACGGCGGTGATTACAACGCCGCTCAGCACGCCAGTGACCTGGCTGTTGAAGGTATTGAGAAGGGGCACCGGGCGAATTGCCTTGGCGATGACATTTGCGACATATACACTCAACACCGCCGAAGCGGTTCCAAGCAACACCACTTTCATACTGTCGAACTTGTCGGTTTCGTCGCTCAATAAAACCCGTGTGGCCCGCACCACGGAAAGCGTGCATTCCCGAATGATGGAAAGCATAAATGAAGGCATCTGCGTCAGCAATGAAATCAGAATCTGCGGGATCGCGCTCAAGGCGCCGGCGACGCCGCCTTCAATCCCCGCCTCGCGGGCACGCGCCCAGATCTGCCGTTCTTCGAAGCGCTGCGCCAATTTTTCAGAAATGCCCTGGCGACGCTGGTTGATATTCGATAGCAGCCCGTTCCCGTCCAGAAGCCGGCCGTTTGACACGATATCCTTTATTTCGTCCACGAAAATATCAATGGTCTCGATCACGATGAGGCCAACTGTCTGCTGCACCGCCATTCTTGCGCCGGCGCTGGCGACGGTCAATCCAATTTCCTTCGCGGCATCCAGACGCTGTTGTCGCAACCGCTCTTGAGCCCTCTCGTAACGCTCCAGGGCCTCGGCCTTATTGATGGTGACGCGCCCACCCGCCGGGTAATCGAAATGAATAAGGTTCGGGTCGGATTCGTCGGGCTTCCCTTTTTGATCGATGTACCGCATGAGATCACCACTTCCCTTTCCGCCGTTGAACGAACCATTCGCGAAGGTTAAGTTTTCTTCGACGTTAATGGCCGATATATATTCATCGTCGTTGGTGGACAGTCGTATCAATACATCGTTGTAATAGGCCTTCTTCGAGGTGATGTGATCGATTTGCGCATCGGCCGGATACAGCGGATCAGCACTGTTATAACCATTATCGACTTGTGCCAGAGGCAACGATTGTTTGCGCGCATTGGCCAGCGTCGCGAAGTTCGGGTCGTCATGCAGGCCGTTCTGCTGTTGGAATGCTTTGTAGGACGTGGATAAGTTGGCATATCTAGATGCCAGCTTGTCATCGAACCCGCTTAATATCGGAGCAAGGCAGAAAGCGGAGATGGCACGCTGCAGCGCCTCGCGCTTACACTGTTCAAAGATGTCGTCCATGTCCTTCGCGCGCGCCGGCAGGCGGTCGCGAATCCCGGCGATCATCTCTGCGGTTGTCTTATCCACTTCGAAAGTAGAACGGTACAGCGAGGTGACCTTGTCGGCGCTGAGATCCTTGTACTCATGAAATTTGTTGACATAAGTCTCCGACCTTCCGAGCGCATCGTAGTCGATTTCACCTAAGCGCTCGCTGACCCGGCTCTTAAGTGTTTCCGCCTGATCCTTACCAGCTGCGATGGATTCCGACGCCAAACGCGACGCAGCCCCCGAAAACTCGGCCAATGAGGGCATGATCTCCACATTTTCCGCTACAGCCACGACCTTGTTCTTGGCCTCTGCCAGAGTATCCTTCAAACCACTGCCAAGCGCCGCGAGCTTCCCACCGAACAATCCCATATGCCGTCCCGTCATGTCGTAACAGGAACATTTGTCCCGTAAGTAAAAGTTCCTTAGTGTAACAACTTACATCAAGGAAATAATCACACATTCCCACGACGTTGGCTTTATAGATAATTACCAACTCTCAACACTAAATAATCGTACTCATTAGTCATTTGAATCCTGATCGCAATATTTTGAGTTGTCATCATACAAGTGTTGCCGCACAGCTTTGGTGCATGTTCATATCAATCAACAAGTTAAACGTTTACTCTTCAAAAATCTTAAGTTATGTAGTTGTATGATGTCTGATATCTAGGCTATGATCGTCGCACCAAAAGTAAGGAGACCGCATGGCCACGCAACAAGCTTCCCCCACCAAAGTCCGCTGGACTATCCTGGCGATTCTGTTCGCCGTCACCACCATCAATTACGCCGACCGCGCCACGATCGCGATCGCCGGCCCCGAGCTGAAAAAGCTGCTGGGCTTGTCGCCGGTCGAGATGGGCTTCGTGTTTTCCGCCTTCGCCTGGTCTTACGTGCTGGCGCAACTGCCGGGCGGCTGGCTGCTCGACCGCTTCGGCTCCAAGATCACCTATTTCTTCAGCATCTTCCTGTGGTCGCTGTTCACCATGCTGATGGGCACGGTCGGCTTCTTCACCGGCGCCGCCGCCTTGGCCACGCTGATCGGATTGCGACTGTTGGTCGGCGCCGCCGAGGCGCCTTCCTTCCCCGGCAACAGCCGCATCGCCTCGGCCTGGTTCCCCACCGCCGAACGCGGCACGGCCGCCGCCATCTTCAATTCGGCGCAATACTTCGCCACCGTGCTGTTCGCGCCGCTGATGGGCTGGCTGGTGCACAGCTTCGGCTGGGAAAGCGTGTTCTTCGTCATGGGCGGCCTCGGCATCGTGATGGCCTTCATCTGGCTGAAGATGGTCTACGGCCCGAAAGACCACCCGCGCATCAACGCCGCCGAGCTGGCCTATATCGAGGCGGGCGGCGCGCTGGTCGACCTGGAAAGCAAAGACAAGGTCGCGGCCACCACCAAGCTCGACACCTGGTCCTGCATCAAGCAGCTGCTGGGCAACCGCATGCTGCTGGGCGTCTACATCGGCCAGTATTGCATCAACACGCTGACCTACTTCTTCCTGACCTGGTTCCCGGTCTACCTGGTCACCGAACGCCACATGACCATCCTGAAAGCCGGCTTCATCGCCGCGCTGCCGGCGGTGGCGGGCTTCTGCGGCGGCGTGCTGGGCGGCGTCATCTCGGACAAGCTGATCAAGTCCGGCAAATCGCTGTCGGTGGCGCGCAAGACGCCTATCGTTTGCGGCATGATGCTGTCGATGTCGATGATCGTGTGTAACTACGTCGAAGCCGACTGGATCGTCATCATGGTGATGTCGATCGCGTTCTTCGGCAAGGGCATCGGCGCGCTGGGCTGGGCGGTGGTGGCGGACACCTCGCCGAAGGAAGCCGGCGGCATGAGCGGCGCGCTGTTCAACACCTTCGGCAACACCGCCGGCATCACCACCCCGATCGTGATCGGCTACATCCTGCAGCAGACCGGCTCGTTCGCCGGCGCGCTGGTGTTCGTCGGCGCCAATGCGCTGGTGACCGTGCTGTGCTACCTGTTCATGGTCGGCGAGATCAAGCGTTTCGAGTTCAAGACGCCGGTGATGCGCGCCATCGATCCGGTGACCGGCGCCGTCAAGCCGGTCTAAGCGGTTTAAATTTAACCGTCGCCGCCGCGGGCCACCGCGGCGGCGCTGCTGTCGTAGGAAAATCCATGTTGCTGGAGAATCGCCACCAGCTCGCGCGGGTCGCCGCCGAGCCGGAGATTCTCCGCCACCCAGCCCAGCCAGTCGGGCGACACCTCCATCCCTTCCTCCGCGATCTCGATGCCCGCGATCAAGCGCGCCAGCAGCGCATTGATGCGCTTGGTGTCGATCAGGTGCTGCACCACCGCGTGGCCCGAGTACGGATACGGATATAAAGAGCAATTGCCCAGCGCGGCCAGCCGGTGCGCGTGCATCGCGTCCAGGTTGACCGATTCGGTGGCGTTGGCCTGGTCCGGCTTGGTGCCGAAGACGATGTGCAGCGCCGTTTGCCCGCGCGGCAGCGCCGTCAGGTCGTAGTGGCCGGACGCCGGCGGATCGCGCGCCAGGTCGCGCATCACGGCCAGCCAGCGGCGCTCGTGATACAGCAGCGCCTGCCGCTCTTCCAGGAAAGACAGCGGCCCGAAGGCGACCACGCTTTCCACATTCAGCAACAGCCCGTACATGACGGCAGCGTACGCGCCCATCGATTGGCCGATGGTGACGACCTTGCTCGGCGCGATCGCCGCGATCAGCGCGCGCAGGCTGGCCGCCGTTTCATCCGGATGCGCGCCCAGGCCGTCGATCTCGCGGTGATACCAGGCGTTGCCGGAATCGCGCACCAGCACCTTGTTGATGTGGCGGCCGCTGTTCTGCTCCAGCTTTTTCAGGCGTCCGAAGAAATCGAAATCCGGCCGCGCCTCCCACGACACGAAGCCGAACGCGATCACCAGCATCTCGCCGGGCACGACCCGGTCGACCAGCACATCCTCGGCGCTGGTCTTGACGTGCCGGTTATCCAGCGCGGGCAAATCGGTGACGGACCATATCTTCATCGGCGGCGTCACTCCGAGCGCTGCAGCCGCATCGCGACGGCGAAGCGATCGCTTGGATGCACGGTGACCGACGCCTCGAAGATCTTCCCCGACGCGTCGAAATACTGCCGCACGATCTCCAGCCCGGCCATGCCCGCTTGCGCCTGCAAGGCGCGCGCCTCCGGTTCCGGCAGGCTGACCGCCTTCACCACCTGGCGGATCTCGGCCACGCGCCGCCCGTAGCGGCGCTCGATCAGCGTGCTGACCAGCGTGTCCGGCTCCGCCCTGACCACCTCGGCGATATCCGCGAACTGCGGATCGACATAGACATCGGTCCAGCCGATCGGCCGCTGCGTCTCGCCGTCGACACGCAGGCTGGAGATCTTCAGCCACCGCGCGCCGCTGACGCAGCCCAGCGTCTTGGCCAACTCGCCCTTCACCACGCTGACGTCGATCGACTGCACCACCCTGCGGTTGGTGCTGCCGAACTGGATCAAGTCCTCAAGCGAGCCCAGCGAAGGGCGGAAATCGTTTTTCGGCGCGGCGGATTCGACCCGCGTGCCGGCGTTCTTTTTCCGCGACACCAAGCCCAGCTGCTGCAACTCGTGCAGCGCGGCGCGGATGGTGTGGCGGCTGGTGCCGTAGGTGCCGCACAACTCCAGCTCGCCCGGCAGCACGCTGCCGACGGGAAATCGGCCGGCGGCGATGCCTTCGGTCAGGTCGCGGGCGATATCGGCGAAGTGCGGCTTGCTGGTGTTTTTTTCCATGATGCTCGAATTCTACGACAAATACTCCTTGCTTTATATGTCCGGACATACTAAATTACAATCATGTCCGGACATATTCAAACACGGACCACCACCCCACCGACCTCAAAAGGAGACCACATGTCCACCACACACATGCCGATGGCCAGCACCGTCGTCGATTCCATCCTGTTCCGCGACGCCTTCGGCACCGCCGAAATGCGCAACCTGTTCTCGGACCACGCGCTGATCCAGCGCTACATCGACACCGAAGTCGCGCTGGCCAAGGCCGAGGCGCGCGCCGGCGTGATCCCGGCGGAGGCGGCCGAGATCATCGCCCGCGAAGCGACGATCGAACGCATCGACTTC
>Ga0247809_1000733_pt1 | contig 14943 bp, 14 predicted proteins | sample UWRJL104311B1_FD_180951 | JGI IMG/M metagenome (GOLD analysis project Ga0247809, IMG submission 180951) | Plant litter microbial communities from Arlington Agricultural Research Station in Wisconsin, United States - UWRJ-L104-311B-1 | ecosystem: Environmental > Terrestrial > Plant litter >...
TTGGTCGGTCACGCTGTGATAAGGCGGGCGGTTCAGCTCGTAGGCCATGCTCATGGCATCCAGCATGCTCCACAAAATGTCGAGTTTGAACTGCAGGATTTCCAGCATGCGCTGCTGGCCTTCGTAGGTCGTGTAATGCTTGAGCGTGATCGCCAGGCCGTGTTCCACGTCCCGGCGCGCCTGGCCCAGGCGGGTACGGAAATATTCGTAACCGGTCGGGTCGATCCACGGGTAATGCTGCGGCCAGCTGTCCAGGCGCGACTGGTGGATCTGCGGCGCGAACAGTTCGGTCAGCGAGCTGCTCGCCGCTTCCTGCCAGTTGGCCCGGCGCGCAAAGTTCACGTAGGCGTCCACGGCGAAACGCACGCCGGGCAGCACCAGTTCCTGGGAGCGCAGCTGGTCCGGGTCGAGGCCGACAGCCTGTCCCAGACGCAGCCAGGCTTCGATGCCGCCGTCTTCACCGGGCGCGCCGTCGTGATCCAGCAAACGCTGAATCCACTCGCGACGAATCTCGCGGTCCGGGCAATTGGCCAGAATCGCGGCGTCCTTGAGCGGGATGTTCACCTGATAGTAGAAGCGGTTGGCGACCCACCCCTGAATCTGCTCACGGGTCGCCCGGCCTTCGTACATCGCCACGTGGAACGGGTGATAAATGTGGTAATACGCGCCCTTGGCGCGCAGGGCCTGCTCGAATTCAGCGGGGGACAGCGGCGTTGCTTCGCTCATTTGGGCTCCCGTTAATCATCAGAATGGAATGAACGTTCCGTAGGAGCGGCTTTAGCCGCGAAGGGGCCGGTACATTCCCTGCATTTCTTTCGTCCGGGAAGTAGCCCTCCCGGCTAAAGCCAGTCCTACAAAATCTCGCTAAAGCTCGATACTCATCCCATCGAAGGCCACTTCGACGTTGCGCCGCGCCAGTTCGGCGCGTTCGGCGGAATCTTCGTCGAGAATCGGGTTGGTGTTATTGATGTGGATAAGCACCTTGCGCTGCTTGGGCAGGCGCTCCAGCACTTCGAGCATGCCGCCGGGGCCGTTCTGCGCCAGGTGGCCCATTTCGGTGCCGGTCCGGGTGCCCACGCCACGGCGCTGCATTTCGTCGTCGTCCCACATCGTGCCGTCCACCAGCAGGCAATCGGCAGCGGTCATTTTTTCCATCAGATCGTCATCGACTTTGCCCAGGCCTGGCGCATAGAACAGCTTGCCGCCGGTCTTGAGGTCTTCAACCATCAGACCGATGTTATCGCCCGGATGCGGGTCAAAGCGGTGCGGCGAATAGGGCGGCGCGGCGCTGCGCAGCGGGAAAGGCGTGAAGCGCAGATTCGGGCAGGCCGGAATCACAAAACTGCCGTCGAGCTCGATACGGTTCCAGTCCAGGCCGCCGTTCCAGTGCTTGAGCATAGTGAACAGCGGGAAACCGGTGCTCAAATCTTCATGGACCATGTCGGTACACCAGACTTGATGCGGGCAACCTTCACGCAGGCTCAACAGGCCCGTGGTGTGGTCGATCTGGCTGTCCATCAGGATGATCGCGCTGATCCCGGTATCGCGTAGGGCGCGTCCCGGCTGCATGGGCGCGAAGCCGGCAAGTTGCGCGCGGATGTCCGGCGAGGCGTTGCACAGCACCCAGTTGACGCCATCGTCGGACAGCGCGATGGACGATTGGGTACGCGCGACCGCCCGCAGGCTGCCGTCACGAAAGCCCGCGCAGTTGGCGCAATTGCAGTTCCATTGAGGGAATCCGCCACCGGCGGCAGATCCTAGAATCTGGATGTACATGTCAGCTCCATGCCGCGAGGTCGTGAAACGCAAAAATAAAAAGGGTCATGCCAATAAAAAAAGCCCCGGCGAACCGAGGCTTTGCACCGCGTCGTAATCAACGGCTTGCGAAGTACATGGTGACTTCGAAACCGATACGCAGATCAGTGTAAGCAGGTTTAGTCCACATAGAAGACTCCTTTTGGGTGATTGCAGCGGTGGGTAGGTACATCTTTAGTACACCCCGAAGGGGATATCGTTCGATGCTTAGGGAGCTATGTTACTTAATTTAACAATTGCTGGCTGTCCTCATCCTGAACAAAGCTTTTGCATTCCCGGTAATGATCAATTCGTCTGCGAGGAAGAATTGCTCAGGATCAGCCAGCCCGCGCTGGCCTTTTCCAGCTGTTGCGCAGCCTTGAACAGCGCGGTTTTCTGCTGATCCATGACCGCTGCGAGCAAGCGCTTCGGGTAATCCGCGCTGTGTCCGGCAAGATGCGCCTGCCAGAGCATTTCAGCTGCGCTGGCGCCCTCCATGCCCGCGCTGTCCAGTTGCGCCGCCAGGGTTTGTTGTTGCTGGGGCAGGTCGGCGCTGTCGATCAACTCAGGGATGTGCGCAATGAAGTCGCTGATGTGCTGGACCAATTCCTGCACCGAAGCGCCGGGCGATTGCACGCCGAACAGCAATCCGCCTTGCCCCGCGATCTGTCGGAAACCGCTGAAAACCGCGTAGCCCAATTGCAGCTCAACCCGCAAACGCTGATAAAACGGCCCGCAGGTCAGGTGCGCGAGCATGCGCCACGCGGCTTCGTCGGCAACGCTCAGGCTGGGAGTCGGACAAAACAGTATTACGGCGCTTTCGGACGAGTCCGACGCTTCTGATCGCCAATGCTTGCCGGGTTGCAGGGCGGTTGCCTGCAGCATGTTTTGATCTTTGCTGCCGGGCGTCAGCTCAAGCGCAGCGTTTGTCGCCTGCGCGGTTTGCTCCGACAGGCCGGCCGCGAAGCTGATCCAGCGTGCGGCCGCCCACAGCGATTGAGCATCGGCAATGGCTTCGCCCGGAACGCTGTTCAAATAATGATCAGGCAGCGACTTGAGCAACTGGCGGATCGGGATCAGCGCCGCTTCCTGACCGGGCTGTCCGTGACGTGACAAGGCTGCATCGTCTGGATGGCGCAAAAGCCGTAATGCGTGTTCGAGAATCATCGCCAGCGGCGCATTCAGGCCGATCAGCTTGAGTTGCCAGTCATTGCCATACGCGGTGAAAGCCAGATTCACGCCAGCTTGCCTGGCGTCTTCGCCCAGGTTGCGCAGGCTTCGGTCGAACATGTGCCACAGCGCCGGTTGTGGCGACGGCAGCGTCCAGCGCAGGTAAATCGCGCCGTCAGTGCTGCTGTCGTCGCTTTGGGATGTCAGAAAAGGATTCGGTTGCGGTAGCTTCCAGTCGACTTTTTCGACAGTGGACTCCAACGTGGCCGTAAGTTGGTTCAACAACGCATCGAGGGCTTGAGCGCCTTCATCCGACAGGCCTTGCGGTGCGTTGCGCGCGTAGTGATGGGCCAGATCCAGCGCGCCGCAGGTGTCCAGGCGACGTTGCTGAATACGGTGGTAGTCGTCGCGAACGCTTGGCCAGTTGCCCTTGAAAAAAATTAGCCAGTCAAACAGCAATCTCGCCTGCTGCTCACCTGTGGGAGCGAGCTTGCTCGCAATAGCCCTATCAACCCCGACAACCATTTCAACCTTGATCAACAATTGCCCGGCAAACTGGTAAAGCACCTCAGCCTTCAACGTTTCAGCCAGCCCCCGCGCACGTAACTGCGCAGTCAATCCGCCCGGATGCGCTGAATCCAGGTGATGACAGAGAAATGCCGCTGCTTCGTCAGCGGCGTCGTCGAGGTTTTCCCAGGCAAGAAGCAGATTGCGCCGACCCGTTTTGTCGACTGACTGCACGAAAGTTGCGCGATCCATTAACCTCGGCGGTTCGCTCTGCCGGACCGCTAGGCCCGCGACAAAATACCCGCCGTGGATCGAGGCCAGGGTTTTCAGCTCTGCCAGGGATTGCGGGCCGGTCAGGCACAAGGTCATTTGCCCGGCTTGATAAAAGCGTCGGTAAAAATCCCGCAAAGCCTGCTGAAACGCCTGACGCGGCACTGGCAAACTGAAGCGATTGCCTGCATGAAAGGCTTTCAGAGGATGACTGGCGCAGATGGGCTCAAGCAGGCGGATCTGCTCGCGCACCTTGGCGTCTCGTGACCAGGCGATGAATTCGGCATGCAGCACTTCCCGTTCCCGCAGCTGATCTTCCAGTGTCATACGCGGGTGGGCGAGCATTTCGCACAGACGATCCAGCCCTTCCCCGAACACCGCCAATGGCAGCTCGAAGAAAAAGTCAGTGGTGCGCTCCCGGGTGCTGGCATTGAGCTGGCCGCCGTTACGCTGCACGAAGGCCATCAGTTTCTGATCGTCGGCGAAACGCTCGGTGCCGAGGAAGAACAAATGCTCCAGAAAATGCGCCAGCCCCGGCCATGCAGCGGGCACATCATGACTTCCGGCCGCGACCCGCAACGACGCAGCCGCGCGCTTGAGCCTCGGCGCATGACACAGCACCACGCGCAGCCCGTTGGCGAGCGTGAGGTGTTCGATGTTGGGGTCGGCGGAGGCGGGCATGTTGGTTCCGATGGGGATCAGCGGGTCATGCTAGCGGAAATGGGTATGAACGAGTTCGGATTCTGTGGCGCAACCTTGAACCTCAACACAGCCGGTAGGAGGGGACTTGTCCCCGAAGAGGGCAGTGCAAGCGCTGAAAATATTCTTCGGTAGACCCGACGCTTTCCCGGACAAGTCCGGTCCTACCGAGCTGTGCTCTTCCAGCAGCATCAACTCTCACCCAGCCCCGCATACAACCCCGGCCGTCGGTCATTGAAATAGGTATTGATCGCCCTGGAGTCGGTCATCAATTGCCGATCCAGCTTGCCGCTGACCAGTTCCTCAGCTCGACCCGCGACGGCCAAACGGCTGCCGTCCGGCGCGCAAATGCTGCTCAGGCCGCAATATTGGATAGTGCCTTCGCTGCCGCAATAGTTGGCGTAGGCCACGTAGCATTGGTTTTCGTAGGCGCGGGCGCGGACCGTCACTTCGCAGACAAAGTCATACGGCGCCATGTTCGCGGTGGGCACCAGAATCACCTCGGCGCCGGCCAATGCCAGACGGCGGGTGTTTTCGGGGAATTCGACGTCGTAGCAGATCAGCAATCCGAGCCGCCAGCCGTTGAGTTCCACCACCGGGAATCGATCTTCGCCGACAGCAAACATCGACTTATCCAGCTCGCCATACAGATGCGTCTTACGGTAATTGCACAGGCTTTTGCCGTGGGCATCGATCAGCTGCACCGAGTTGTAGATCTGGTCGCTGGCGTTGCGTTCGGGATATCCATAAAGGATGGCGATGTGATGCGCCTGGGCGATGGCCGCGACTTGCGCGGCCGCGAAACCATCGCAAGGCTGCGCCAATGCACCGGCCGCCTGGGCGCCGATGTTGTAGCCGGTGAGGAACATTTCCGGGCAGACCAGCAAATCGACGCCCTGGCTCGCGGCCTCCCGGGCCTGGAAATCCAGGCGTTGCAGATTGCCGTTGATATCCAGCGGCAGCGGCGTGCATTGGTAGAGCGCGATGTGCATGGCTTCATGCCTCCTGTTCAATCGGCCAGGGCGATGGGGCCTATTTCGTGGAACACATCGCCAGGGCCTGGATTTACTGCGTGAGTCTTGCCGCCGAAGTGGGTCATGATGCCCCACACCGCGTTCAGCGAGGTCTGCACCGCGCCTTCAACCCAGGCCGGCGTCCAGGATACGTCGTCGCCGGCGATGAACATGCCGCGCTGTTCGCTGGGCATGTCCTGCTGCATGAAGTGCGCGTACATGCGTTGGTTATAGCGGTAATGCCCTGGCAATGCGCCTTTGAACGCGCCGAGGAAATGCGGATCGGCTTCCCAGGACACGGTAATCGGGTCGCCAATGATCCGCGCCGCGATATCCACTTTAGGGTAGATCTTCTTCAGCGCATCGAGTGCCAGTTTCACGCGTTTTTCGATGGGCTGCGGCAACATCTTCAGCGCGTCGCTCATCCACGAATACGACAGGCAGATCACGCCGGGCTTGTCGTCGCCGTTATCGAACAGGTACGTGCCGCGTGTCAGGCGATCAGTCAGCGTCATGCTCATCAGGTCGCGGCCGGTTTCCGGGTCTTTGTCTTTCCAGAACGGCCGGTCGACCATGACGAAGGTTTTCGACGACTGCATGTAGCGCGTGCGGTCCAGGGCCATCCACATCTTTTGCGAGAACAGGCTTTCTTCGCACTCGATTTGGGTGGTCAGCAGCCAGCTCTGGCAGGTGGTCAGCACGGCCGCGTAATGGCGGGTGTCGCCCCAGTTGTCGGTCACTGCCAGGCGGCCATCATCGGCGCGGGCAATGCGCTTGACCCCGGTACGCGGCGCGCCGTGGTGCAGCGTCGCCAGACTGGTGCCTTGCGGCCAGTGCGCGCAGCGCTCCGGGACGTGCTTCCAGATTCCCAGCGGCACTTGCTCGACGCCGCCGACAATCAGGTGTTGGTGATCGTCGCAGTTGGTCATCACCACGCGGAAGATTTCCAGCATCGAGTTGGGGAAATCCGAATCCCAGCCGCCGGTCCCAAAACCCACCTGGCCGAACACTTCGCGATGGTAAAACGACAGCTTGGCGAACGCCTTGGAAGTGGCGACAAAATCGTAGAACGTGCGGTCATCCCACAGCGGAACGAGGGTGTTCCACAACTGTTTGAGGCGGGGCACATCGCGGTCGCGAATGGCTTGCTGGATATCCTTGAAACCCGAACCTTCCTCCAGCGCGTCCGCCCAGGCGTCAGCGACTTCCTGAAACAGCGCGGGCAAATCCGACAGTTTCTGTGCGTAATACGTGGTGCCTTCCAGATCGATCACAGTGCTGCCGGACGCAGCCGTCAGCGGGTTGGGGAAGGGTTTTGATTCCAGGCCGAGTTTATCGACGTAGTGATAAAACGCCGTGGACGACACCGGAAAGCGCATGCCGCCCAGCTCGGCGATGATCCCCTCGGTGCCTTCAAACGCCTGGGAGCGCAAGCGGCCGCCCATCTTCGAGGCCTCGTACACCACCGGCTTGAGGCCCAGTTTCATCAACTCGTAAGCCGCCACCAATCCGGCAATGCCCGCGCCGACAATCGCCACTTCCGCGCCGTGATTCTCCACTGGAATACTGCCCAGCCCGGCCGGATGCTCGATCCAGTCGTCAAAGGCAAAAGGGAAGTCCGGACCGAAAATAGTGATCGGCTTTTTACCGTCTGCGGGGTGGCGATTGTTGTTCATGACTGACCTTGTTTTGCCGGGACGCGAAAGCAGACAGTCTAGTTAAGAGTTGAGGCGTTAATAAGACGCAAAGTGTCGTCGTTTTGCAGTGTTATTGTGCGATGTGACGAGGTTGGTGGTCATGTTTACGCTTTACACCGGCTGCCCACGATCAATCTTGCTGCTGAGAATGATTGAGGTGGTGGTTTTCTCGACGCCGTCGATGCTGCCGATCAGGTCCAGCAGTTGATCCAGCTGTTCCGGCGATTCGGTGCGCAACCAGGCCACGTAATCAAATTCGCCGCTCACGGCACACAGCTGCTGGACCTGGGCGAGCGTGCTGAGGCGGCGCAAGACTTCCTTGCCGGAGCGTGGCTGCACGGTGATCCCGACATAAGCCTGCAAACCGCCATCCACCACCCGCTGACTCAAGCGCACGCCATAACCGGTAATGACCTTCGCACTTTCCAGGCGCGCCAGTCGCGAGGTCACGGTCGTGCGGGCGATGCCCAGTTGCCGGGCGAGCATGGCCACGCTTTCCCTGGCGTTGAGCTGCAAGGCGGCGATCAGCTGGCGGTCGATTTCATCCAGAACAGGCGGGCGTACGGCAGACACGTTTTTCTCCAGTCAAAGCATCGCGCCGACAAAGCAGCGGCGGTTGGGTCAGATCTTCCAGCGCTTGGCCGTCTTGGACAAGCGCTGTTGCAGCCCGTCGAGGTTGCTTGCCAGTTGCAGCATCAACAGGTGATACCCGGTCAATTCAGCGGGCACCGGGCTGCTCGGCATCGGCAGTGGCGAGTTGCCGTCGGTTTTGCGGTCCAGGCGTTCGGTGGCGCCGGTTTGCAGCGCCCGCGCCATGCCGATCAACTGGCGCCGGGTTTGGCGGTATTCGGCATCCAGCCGCGCTTTCCATGCTTCGCCAGCCACTTGGTCGAGGTCTGCGGGACGAATGTTGGAGAGGATTTCAAGGGTGCTCAGGCACATGCGGAAATGGCCCTGAATGGCGTCCAGCTCGACCATGGAAATCCGCACTTCCTTGGACACCGAAGGCATCAATGAGCGCAGTTGCAGCATGGTGGCGTTCAGGCGCGCCATCAGCTTGAGATGCTCATCGGCGGTAATTGGCTGACCCTGATTGATGCGCCCGTAAACCTTGGCGCAATCGCGCAAACCGCTGGCCAGGTTGTAGCGCCAGGAAAACGTGGCGTACAGCGGCAGCGCAAAGGAAAACGCCAGCGCCAGAACGATGCCGATCAGGATATCCACCGTACGCCAGAGGCCGTCGCTCAACGGGTTGTCGCCATGCCCGGCGACGATGAACAGCGTGATGGCCGACAGCAGCGCGGTATAGCCGCCCTTGCCGATGGCGTGATAGGCAAAGAAGCCGCAGGCCAGGGACATCATCAGATACGTCAGCAGCGGCAGTTCGAAATAGTCCTGCTGCCAGACCACCGCCAATCCCAGTCCCGCACCGATCAAGGTGCCGTAAGCCCGCTCCACGGACTTCTTGCCAATATTGCCGTGATGCTGCAAACCGCCGATCACGATCAGCATCGTGACGGATGCCCACTCGCCGTGGGGCAAATTGATCCCGGTGGTCAGCAGGATCGAGACCAGCAGGCCGACGACGATGCGTCCGGCATGGATGTAACGTGCATGGCGGTAGCGGCGATAAGGGTCCAGCAAAGGACGCAAGACACGGCGAAGCCAGAAGGGGAGCCAGGAGGAGCTGGAAGTTGTCATGCAGAAAAGACCGCGCAGGGCGGGAATGAATCCCGGACTTCAATGAGTGAATGGTCGTCAGTAAGCCATATATGGCGCGCATTGTGGGTTGCTGAGGAAATTTCTGACGCATTTTGTATCACATGTGAGGTGTTGTGCATCCTGAACATTGAGCGTAGTGTGCCTCACATGTGATGCAAAAGAGGGCGCCGAAATGGCTCGGAAAACTTCAACCGACTACATGCGTGAAATGCGTGCCCGGCTGACGGGTGCCGGCTATGTAAAAAGAGAGCTATACGTTCTCCCGGAAAACGCAGATGTCCTCAGAACCATAGAAAAAGTGTTACGCCAGCCCTATTTGGGCAACCGGATCAAACTGGAGGAATTCATGACCGAAAATACGAACTGGACGATCGATACGCTGCACGCGGCGCTTGTCGAGCTGGACGCCGTGAAGAGTAATGAAATCGAGCTGAATCTGATTCAGGGCACTGAACCAAGCCTGAGCCTGACCATGCACAACTTCGGCGGCCTGCCCATCGCCATCGCCATTTCCGGCGATCAGGTGCTGGTGGATTCGGTGCTGGTGTACGCCTCGCAAGTCAAGGATGTCGCGACATTCAACGACACCGTACTGCGCAGCCGCGACATCTTTCCGTTGTCCTCCATCGGCATCGAAACCATGCCCAACGGCGAAACGGTCTACAGCATGTTCGGCGCACTGAGCGCTGCATCGTCGCTGACCGTAATCGTCCACGAAGTGCTGACGCTGGCGGATAACGTGATCCGCGCCGCTGATGCCTACGAAGATTTTTTAACAGTTGATCCACAGTAATCGGGAGTCAAATCGAATGAGTCTTTGGAAAAAAATGGTTACGGCTCTGCGTGGTGGAGCTTCGGAAGTTGGCGAAGCCATCGTCGACGCTCAGGCCTTGCGCATTCTTGATCAGGAAATCCGTGACGCGGACGCCTCCATGCTTGCCGCGCGCAACCAGCTGATTCAGATCAAAGCCAAGCACAAACTGTCCGTGCAGCGTGTTGAAGAGCACAACAAGAACATCGCCAACTGGGAACAGAAGGCCGTCGCAGCGATGAATCAAGGTCAGGACGGACTGGCTCTGGAATGTGCGGAAAAGGTGTCCGAACTGACTGCGCTGCGCGATCAGGAAAAAGCCGCCGCCGACCAGTTTGGTGCACAGGTCACCAAGCTGACCGTTCAAGTCACCAAGGCTGAAAGCCAGATCAAGGGTCTGCGTCAGCAGGCTGACATGGCCAAGGCGCGTGACAGCGTGCAGAAGGCGCAGATCAACGCGGCGGCCGCCACTGGCGGTGCCAACGGTCGTCTGGAAACCGCAGTCGGTTCCCTGGCGCGCATCAAGCAGCGTCAGGACGAACAGGACGCCAAGCTTGAAGCCGCCGAAGAACTGGATGCCTCCGCCAACGGCGGTGATCTGGAACGTCGTCTGCAGGAAGCTGGCATCGGCGCGAAAACCGGCGGTGCAGCCGATGTATTGGCCCGTCTGAAAGCCCAAAGCCAGACTGACAAGCCTGCGCAGTAAGCTGTAACAAGGGGGCATGCGGAGTTTCCGTTTGCTCCCTTTTTTTGGTCTTTAGGTTTGGTCTGCATTTCAGTGGAGTACACATGGCGATTGGACAAGGCCTGCGGGTAATCCTGGGGTTGGCGGCGGTGATGGTCGCAGTTCAGGTGATCAATACCTTCACCGCCAACAGCCTCGTTTCCCATGGCCTGTTTCCAAGGACATTCTCGGGTCTGCAAGGCATCGCGTTCTCGCCATTCCTGCATGGTTCAGTGCGGCATTTGCTCAGCAACCTGCTGCCGTTCGTGGTGCTGAGCTGGCTGGTGGCGACCGAAGGGCTGCAACGTTATATCCGGGTGGTGCTGCTGATTTCACTGCTGGGCGGTCTGATGGTCTGGGTGATTGGCCGACCGGTCTTGCACGTCGGCGCCAGCGGCCTGATTTTCGGCCTGTGGACTTACGTGCTCGCCCGCGCCTGGTATCAGCGCAGCCTGATGAGCTTCGGTGTCGCAATCATTGCGCTGCTCGGCTACAGCGGGCTGATTTTCGGGTTCATTCCGGTGCCGGGAGTTTCGATTGAGTCACACCTTTGCGGGGCATTAGCCGGTATCTTCGTGGCCTGGCTCATGCACTCCAAACGTTTGGTGCCTGACAGTGCCTGAATGACCCGCATGAAGATGCGTTCACCTAGGGATGACGTGAATGTCGCTGCTGTTGATATTGAGGCTGCAGACCACCGCTTTTTTCGAGCGGTTCGGCTGGGCCGGAATCGGGATGTTGCTGGCGGTGCATTTTGCGCTGTCCTACATCCTGCTGGCGTTTGCAGGCGAAGAACATCTGCTCAGGCCGCTGGAGTTTGTGTACTTCTACCTCACCACGGCGACCACGGTGGGTTATGGCGATCTGTCGCCGAAAACCGATTTCGGCAAGGTGGTCACCGCGATATGGATCATGCTCGGCGGCATCGCCTTGCTGACCACGATTATCGGTAAGGCGTCGACTTCGGTGGGCGAACTATGGAGAAGAAAAGTGAAGGGATTGGGCGATTATTCGCGTCTTGTCGGGCATACGGTACTGATTGGCTGGGACGGTGAGTCCAGCGAGCGAATCGTGGATTTGCTGTATCAAGATGTGGCCTCAAGTGGCGACGGCCTGGTGATCTGCGACGCGCTGATCAGCGAAAACCCATTGCCGGGCAAGGCCTCGTTCGTCAGAGGCGATTCGCTGGATTCGCCAGCGCTGCTGACTCGGGCCGGTGTCGTCGGCGCGCAACGGGTGCTGGTCCACACGCAATCCGACAGCCTGACCCTGGCAATCGTCCTGACCCTCAAACAACTGGGGCCGCGCGGTCATGTCGTGGCGCACTTCAATAACTCCGAGCGTGCTTCGTTAGCCAAGAGCTACGCGCCAGAGCTCGAATGCACCTCGAACATGGCCATCGAGATGCTCGTGCGCTCTTCCCAGGATCCGGGCTCCAGCATCGTCATCAACGAGCTGCTGTGTGTGGGTCGAGGCGCTACCCAGTATCGACATGCCTTGCGGGACGATCTGACCACCACCTGCGGCGAGCTGTATATCCGGCTGCGCAAAGAGTTCAGCGCGACCTTGATCGGCTATCGCGCTCCGGGCGCAACTGATTTTGACATCAACCCTGGCAACGATAGCGCCGTGCAGGGTGGCGAGATTTTTTATATCGCATCGACGCGACTTGAAGGAAAAGCACTATGAGCTGGATCAAACGAGTTCTGGGTATGGAAGCTCCGAAGCCATCGCCGGGTTCATCGCCTGGCACGTCTCCTGACGGGACCACGCTCGCCGCAAACCCGTTCGGGCTGGCTTCGGGCCGCATGCTCGACCTCGATGACTCTCTCAAACTCATGCTCGACGGCCATTCCGAACTGGTTGTGCCTGACGAGGAAGTGGTGTGGTCGGTGGGCCAGGTGGACCTTGGGCAATCCATGCGCATGGTTCGCTTCTATTTTGAAGATGAAGATTATTGGCTACAGGTCGTGATGAACGGTCCTACAGCAGAGGACGTGCTCGACGTCATCCTGTTCGGTTATAACAGCGTCGTGACGATCAGCAGCGAGGCGGAACTCAAACGTCTGGTCGGCCCGGACTCGAAAATCGGCCTGCCGATCTACGCCCACGAAGGCTATGAATACGAGCGACAGTGGGGCACCGAAGAAGGTCAGACCGAATTCACGCCGATGAGCGAAGTGGTGACCAGCCCCGAAGAGTCCTACCGGATTCAGCACCTGAGCATGTTGTATGCGCGGGACACGGGCCTGGTTGACCGCCGCGAATTCCTGCTGCTGTCGGTCGAGGAGGATGAGGAAGGCAACATTTCCCTCACCACGTCGATTGGTGTCACTTTGCAATCCACCGACTTCACGGTCATCTAAAAGGAAGTAAGAACCATGCTTGAAGCGCTTCAGATGTCCCTCAACGCACAGTCAGTGCTCAGCTTCGTCGTGTACATCGTCGTGGCTGCGATCCTGTTCGGGTTGTTCCAGTTCGCTTACACCCGACTGACCCCGCACAAGGAATTCGCCCTGATCCGTGAAGGTAACGTCGCGGCGGCCGTTGCCCTGGGCGGTGCGTTGATCGGCTTCGCCCTGCCGGCGAGCAATATCATTTCCTACAGCGTCAGCGTGCTGGACGCCGTGGTCTGGGCGCTGATTGCCGCCGTCGTGCAATTGCTCACATTCACCATGACCAGCCTGGTCTTGAAAGGCTTGTCGGTTCGAATCGCCAGAGGCGAAATGGCTGCTGCCATCTATGCCGCCAGCGTTGCAATCAGCGTCGGGTTTCTCAACTCGGCCTGCATGACGCCGTCGACCTGATTGCCAGCTATCGAAAGGAGTATTCGATGAGACGTAGTTCTTTAAAGCTGGTTCTGGCCAGTACTTTGCCGTTGGCGCTTGCTGCATGCAGCAAGTCCGAGGAAACGGTGGAGGTCAACACCCAACAGACGTTCCCGACCGTGCAGGCCTGCGTGGAGCAGAAAGTCCCTGTGGATATCTGCTCGGATGCCTACATGAATGCCCTGGCGGACCATCGGCGTATTGCCCCGACGTACGACAGCGCCGCAGCCTGCGACGCGGACTTTGTGCCGGATTATTGCCAGCAGACTTCCGACGGCAAATTCATGCCCAAGCTGGGTGGCTTCGAACTGTCGTTGTCCGGTGAGGTTCCCAAGTCCCAGGTCGCGGCGGCTCAGGCGCAGGGCGGCGGTGAAAGTGGCGGCGGTGGCGGCGGTTTCAGTGGCACCAGCCTGCTGACCGGTTTGCTGATTGGCAACATGCTCAGCGGCAATATGGGCGGCGGGCGTTACTACTCGCAGCCGATCTACCAGACCCGCGACTCCCGTGGCGCCTACCAAAGCTCGACGCTCTCGAAACAGATCGAACAGGGCAAGACGTTCGGTCAGTCGACCCAGGCCCGTTCAAGTTCCACCGGCAGCTATTCGCAAAGCACGCTGGGACGCAATCTGGGCAAAGGCTCGTCGGTATCGTCGTCCATTTCGCGAGGCGGTTTCGGCAGTCAGGCGAGCGCGCGCAGCGGTTGGGGTGGCAAGAGCAGCAGCGGCTCCAGTTTCGGCGGCTGACAGGAACGTTATCCATGAAAAGAATCAGCATCGAAGAGCGCCCGGACTGGCGTGCGACCGCCGAGCGTGAGGGGTTCAATTTCCACACCATCGACGGCGAACGCTATTGGGATGAGCGCGCGTACTACCAGTTCACGGAAGAGCAGATCACCCGGGACATCGAAGCGCCGACCCAGGAGCTTCATGCGATGTGTCTGGATGTGGTCGAAAAGGTAGTGGAAAGCGAGGAGCTGCTGACCCGGCTCGCGATTCCTGCGGCGTTCTTCGATCTGGTTCGTACCTCCTGGAAGGAAGGCCATCCCCATTTGTATGGCCGTTTCGACTTCAGCTACGACGGCGTCAATCCGGCCAAACTGCTGGAAGGCAACATGGACACGCCGACTTCGGCTTATGAAGCCGGGGCGTTTCAGCTGATCTGGCTGGAGGAACAGATCGCACGCGGCGTGTTGCCGCCGCATGCCACTCAATTCAACTCAATGGCCGAAGATCTGGTGCGCGCTTTCGCCGCGATCAAGGACGGCGGGCCGTTCTATTTCTCGGCCATGTCCGGCTCCATCGAAGATCGCGGCACCACGGACTTCCTGCGCAAGATGGCCGAACATGTCGGCATCGAGACGCGCCATATCGACATTGAAGACATCGGCCTCACAGCGGATGGTCGCTTCGTCGATCTTGAAGGCCGCTGGATAGAACGCATCTTCAAGCTGCATGCCTGGGAACATGTGTTCCATGAACCCCACGGCCAGGCTATTCCGGGCTGCGATACGCAATTCATCGAGCCGGCCTGGAAATCCATCATTTCCAACAAAGGCATTCTGCCGCTGCTTTGGGAGTTCAACGAAGGGCATCCCAACCTGCTGCCGTCCTTTGTCGACAAAGATCCGCGCGCGCCGGTGCCCAAGGGCTGGGTGCGCAAACCGTACTTCTCCCGGGAAGGCGCCAACATCGAAATCCGCACCCCCGGC
>Ga0247809_1000734_pt1 | contig 14925 bp, 7 predicted proteins | sample UWRJL104311B1_FD_180951 | JGI IMG/M metagenome (GOLD analysis project Ga0247809, IMG submission 180951) | Plant litter microbial communities from Arlington Agricultural Research Station in Wisconsin, United States - UWRJ-L104-311B-1 | ecosystem: Environmental > Terrestrial > Plant litter >...
CGGAGGCTGCCAGAAAATGGAAGTTTACGATTGGCTGTCTAATTTAGACATGCCCTCAAATTATACACCGTTTCAGGTGATCGAAGTCAAATTTAAAGGTGCAAGGAAAGAGTTTTATCTGAATACAGACAATATTTACCTGGAAATTGGTGAATTAATTGCTGTAGAAGGGTCTACCGGCGGCTATGATATCGGGCACGTTTCTTTAACAGGAGAACTGGTGCGGATGCAGATGAAGCGCAGAAAAACGCCTTTAGATCAGGTTACCCGTAAAATTTACAGGAAGGCTACAGAAGCTGATGTAGAAAAATGGAAACTGGCAAAGGACTTAGAATGGGAAACCATGCATAAAGCCCGGACGCTGGCATTGGATCTGCGCCTATCGATGAAAATCAGCGACGTGGATTATCAGGGTGACAAAACAAAGGCAACTTTCTTTTATACTGCTGAAGGTCGTGTAGATTTCAGGGAGCTGATTAAAAAGATGGCAGAAACTTTCCGCATCAGGATTGAGATGCGTCAGATCGGGATGCGTCAGGAAGCTGGCCGTTTAGGCGGGATTGGCTCATGCGGACGTGAATTATGCTGCTCTACCTGGTTAACTAATTTCAAGACGGTATCTACCGCTGCCGCAAGGTACCAGAACCTTTCTTTAAATACATTGAAGTTGGCCGGACAGTGTGGAAAGTTAAAATGCTGCCTCAATTATGAGCTGGATACTTACCTGGATGCGCTGAAAGACATTCCCGACCGTATAGAGAATTTACAGACGGAGATTGGCGTTGCCCGCCATCAGAAAACAGATATTTTTAAAAAACTGATGTGGTTTAGTTATCCTAATCAGGAAGACTGGATTCCTTTGAAAGTAGACCGTGTAAAAGAAATCATGGCGATGAACAAAAAAGGACAGAAGCCAAGTAATCTTAAAGATGAGGCTGTAGAGCTTGAGACTACTGTTATTATTGAAAAAACACATGATTACGAAAATGTGGTTGGTCAGGATAGTTTAACCCGTTTGGACGAGAAGCCAAGGAATAAGAATAACCGTAACAATAATAACAACAACCGGAATAAGAATGTGAATCCGAACAGGTCTGAAAGACCGGAGCGAGTAGCGCGACCAGTACAGCCTGCGCAAAAAGCGTCGCAATCTCCTCAGAAACCGGCTCAACCGAATCAAAAGACTACACAGCCGAATCAGAAACCTGCTGAAAACAGAAAGCCTGCCGAAAATAGAAAACCAGCAGAGCCTAGAAAACAGGGAGAGAACAGAAGACCTGTTGAAGTAAAGAAAAATCCGGAAACGGCTCCGGCTCCAGAAGGAGCTCCGGCTGTAGACGGAGAGGCACCAAAAGCTCCATCCCGTAATAACAGGAACAGGAATAATAACCGTAGACGTAACAAACCATCGGATAAGCCAAAGAATGAAGAGAATTAGAATTTTTGCATTGTTTTTTTCTGCTGTTCTATTTTTAGGAATAAGCGGATGCAATACAAATAACCTTATTGATACCAACCAGGAGATGCCATCGCGTAACTGGAGTTATGTAAACAGGGTAAAAGCCGTTGTCGAAATAAAAGATAATAGCAAGGCTTTTACCCTTAGGTTTAAATTACGTCATACGGCAGATTACAGGTATTCAAATATCTATATCCTGATGCACCTGGGGGGCGGCGGCAAGCCTGTTGTTACCCGGCGTTATCAATATAAACTGGCTGAGTCTGACGGCCAGTGGCTGGGAAAAGGTTCCGGGAATTTATACACCTATAATCTTCCTTTACTGTCGGACTATCATTTTCCTGCGCCAGGAAAATACACCATTGAAATTGAACAGAATATGCGCGATAACCCATTGAAAGAGGTGAGCGATGCCGGAATTACTGTCGCTGAAATCCCGGGAAAATAGATTGAGCTGTGATTTAGGTGTGACCTATAATTTTGGTAATAATTGTTCCAGCGCCATTCCCCTTGATCCTTTAAGTAAGATCAGGCTATTTTTTACAGGATTATTTTCCAGCCATAGTTCCGCATCTTTAGGTGTGGCGAAGAACTGGCCCTGGTATTTGTCCTTTAAGGCGTAAAAATGCGCACCTATAAATAGGACTGTATTTAAGCCTGCTTTCTCTGCCAGGGCCGCAATCTCGTTGTGCTGTTGTTCCGCTTCAGGTCCTAATTCGAACATATCCCCTATAATCGCTACTTTATTTGGTGCTGCTAAAGCTGAAATATTTGTTAATGCGGCGGCCATGCTGCTCGGGTTCGCATTATAAAAATCACAGATCACTGTATTGGTCTCAGTTTTTTTGAGTTGTGATCTGTTGTTTACCGGAAGGTATCCTTCCAGGCCGGCTTTAATTTCTTCTGGCGTCAGTTCAAAGAAGTCGCCTATGCATATGGCAGCAAGGATGTTTTCAAAGTTATAAGAACCCGTCAGGTTAGTTTTGATGGGGAACGATGCTCCGCTTTTGTTCCAGCTTAAAGCAATTACAGGATCTGTTGCAGACAGGGTTCCCGATACTGCATTATCTGCCCCTGTTCCGTAATAAACGATTTGTTCAACCCGGGTACTCATTTCCATGATATGAACACTGTCCCTATTGATAAATGCCGTGCCCTTATGTTGCTGAAGGAAGGTGAACAATTCAGCTTTCCCTTTTTTTACCCCTTCAAATCCACCGAAGCCATCCAGATGTGCCATACCAATATTGGTGATCATACCATGAGTAGGATTGGCTATGCTGCACAGAAATTCTATCTCTTTCTGGTGATTTGCACCCATTTCTATGACGGCGATTGCTGTGTCATCTGCAATGGACAGGACTGATAAGGGTACGCCGATATGGTTATTGAGATTGCCTTTTGTGGCGAACGTCTTGTATTTTTCTTTAAGAACCGCATTGATCAGCTCTTTTGTAGTCGTTTTTCCGTTACTTCCTGTAAGCCCTATTACTGGTATCGTTAACTGTGACCTGTGGTATCTCGCCAGTTCCTGTAAGGTTGTCAATACATCATCCACCAGTATACATTTGTCATTCAGTCTGTAATTTGCATTATCAATAATTGCATAGGCTGCTCCCTGTTCCAAAGCTTTCACTGCAAAAGTATTTGCATCAAAGTTTTCCCCTTTTAAAGCGAAGAATAAGCAACCTTCGGTTATACTCCGGGTATCTGTACAAATGATGCGGTTTGTTAAATAATGCTGGTAAATAAGCTGGATAGTGGACATGGCGCAAAATTAATCTAATGTATCGGGTAAAAATACATTTTGAATCGCAAAAAAAAGATACATTAGTATTTAGTAGTGAAATACTATAGCCTAAACCAAAAATACTGTTATCAGCTGCATAGCTCATTCTTTTTATTTCATAAACAGGAGTAAATCTGCTCTGGAAGAGAGGAGTGATTGTGGGAGCTGGTCGTAGTAAGACCATTTATTTAAGATGAAAAAAATATTTCTATCGCTCTTGTTATTGTCCACTGGCCTGATCAGTGCTTATGCGCAGGTGAAATCTCCCGATGCTTTTCTTGGATACCCTCTTGGTAGCAGGTTTACTCCTCACCATCAAGTCGTGGCTTATTTCAAATACCTGGCAGGTATAAATAAAAACATTCAGCTGATCAGTTATGGTAAAACATATGAGCATAGAGAGCTTATTGCTGCGGTAATCTCTTCAAAAGAGAATATGGATAATCTGGAGCAGATCAGGAAAACCAACCTTAGCCTGAGTAAGGCAGAGAAGGGAATTAGCTTGAATAAGCAGCCGGCCATTCTTTGGCTGAGTTATAATGTTCATGGTAATGAAGCAAGTTCCTCTGAGGCTTCGATGAAAACGCTATACACTTTTGCCGAATCGTCAGACCAAAAGGTTAAAGATTGGCTTAAAAATACGGTTGTGATTATTGATCCCTGTCTGAATCCGGACGGCAGAGAGCGGTACGTTAACTTTTTTAATTCAGTAAAACGAGATATTCCCGATGCAAATCCTGGTGCAAGAGAGCATAATGAGCCATGGCCAAGAGGAAGGATCAATCATTATTATTTTGACCTGAACCGGGACTGGGCCTGGCAAAGCCAGGTAGAGACGCAGCAACGGATGGCCCTGTATCATCAGTGGATGCCTGAAGTGCATGTTGATTACCATGAGCAGAGTTATAATGACCCTTATTATTTCGCGCCTGCGGCGGAGCCTGTTCATGAAGATATTACGTCTTTTCAGCGTGAATTTCAAATCACGGCGGGGAAAAATAATGCAAAATACTTCGATCAGAATGGATGGCAATACTTTACCAAAGAGCGGTTTGATCTTTTATATCCTTCCTACGGTGATACTTATCCACTATATAATGGCGCGATAGGAATGACTTATGAGCAGGGGGGGATTAACGCTGGTCTTGCTGTGGTAACCGCAAGCGGGGATACGCTAACTTTAAAAGACAGGATTGAGCATCATTTTACAACAGGGATGGCTACGCTGGAAACTGTCTCTGCGCATTCAGCCAAGCTGGTAGCTGAGTTTAAGCACTATTTTGAACAATCTGTACTTACTCCGCCAGGAATTTATAAAACTTATGTTGTGAAAGCAGATAACCTGATCAGACTGCGGAAGCTGGCCGACTTATTAACGAGGAATCATATTGATTATGCTTTTGGCGGGGATAAAAGTCTGAATGGGTTTAGTTTTGAAAGCAGAAAAAATGTCGGTTTCAAATTGGGGAGAAATGATTTGGTTTTGAACCTGAAGCAGCCGGCAGCGGTATTGGCGAATGTATTATTTGAGCCCAATACGATGGTGAGTGATTCCAATACTTATGATATTACAGCATGGGCATTGCCTTACGCGTATGGTTTAAATGCATTTGGAGTTAAAGAATCCTTTAATGGAGCTTTTAGTTATATAGAAGAAGAACAAATTGTTCCTTCTGCTGTAGTGAATCCCTATGCATGGGTTTTGCCCTGGAATGGATTGGAGGATGCTAAAGTCCTGATCGCGTTGCAACAGGCGAAAATTAAAGTCCGTATTGCGGAACAGGCATTTACCGTTGGGGGCAAGACCTATCCTGCGGGTGCATTGCTCATTTACCGTGCTGAAAATGAAAAATTGAACAGGGGAGTTGCTGCCAAAATTGCTGCTATAGCTAAGGATTTAAATAAGTCCTTTACGACTATAACGAGTGGTTACGTTGAAAAGGGTAAAGATTTTGGTTCTTCTATTTATCCGCTGCTTGTAGCACCTAAAGTTGCTGTGGTTGGCGGTGCCGACGTATCTGCTCAAAGCTTAGGTGAGGTATGGCATTTCTTTGAGCAGGAGCTGAACTATCCATTAACGGTCATGTCTGAGCAGAATTTAAAAAACCTTGAATTGTCGACCATAAATGTGTTGATTTTACCAGATGGATCGTATCTGCGCAATAACATAGAAAAACTGGAGGACTGGATTGGTCTTGGGGGAAAAGTCATTGTGATGGGTGATGCCATTGGAAGTGTGGAAGGGATTAAGCCTTTTGATATAAAAAAGAAAGAATTCCCTGCTGTGCTGGAAAAGGAGAATCTTGCACGTACCTATGCCTCGAAAGATAAGGATAATGTAGACGATGCAATTCCAGGGGCGATCTTTAAAGTTAACCTCGACAAAAGTCATCCCCTTAGTTTGTCGCTGGGAGACTATTATTATACTTTGAAAACAGACGATAAGATATATGAGCCACTTAAAAAAGGTTGGAATGTGGGGCTTGTTAAGCCGTTTTCTATTGTTTCTGGTGTTGCCGGGACAAATGTCCTTAAAAAATTAGATAATGGATTGCTTTTTGGCGTTCAATCTACCGGAAAAGGGAGTATTTTGTATTTTTCTGACGATATTTTATTCAGATCTTTTTGGGAATCCGGAAAACAGTTATTTATTAATGGTTTGTTCCTTGTGAATTAATCGTGTTTGAACACTTAATACGTGTTTTAGTTGTATTCTCGGTATTTTTAGTTTGGTTAAATGGCTTTTGTGCCCCCTTTTTCAAAAAATTCATAAGTTTTTTGTAAAATACATTAGCTTTTGAGATAATATCAGTACATTGTATTATTATTAACTTATTATCAACCTAATTTTACTGATCTATGAAAAAACTTATACTAAGTTTGGTCATGTTTTTGTGCCTTGCCGGGACGGCATATTCGCAAAATCGAACCATAACTGGTACTGTTACCGGAAAGGAAGATGGCATGCCTCTTCCAGGTGTCACAATCAAAGTAGTTGGAGCCCCGGGAGGCGCTGTGACAAGTACCGATGGAAAATTCTCAATAACAGTACCCTCAGGTGGTACAGCATTAATAATTTCTTATTTAGGCTACATTAGCCAAACCGTCAGAATCGATGCTTCTAATACAATTAATGTATCGCTTGCGAGCGATTCAAAAGCATTGTCTGAAGTTGTTGTAACGGCACTGGGCATCCAGAGAAACCGTAATCAGGTAGCTTATGCTGCTCAGACGCTTGATGGTACCGCTGTTAGTGAAAACCGTTCACCTAACCTTGGAAGCAGTTTATCCGGTAAAGTGTCTGGTTTGGAAATCCGCCAGAACAACACACTAGGTGGTTCTACCAATGTTGTGATCAGGGGTGTGAAATCCATGACCCAAAATAATCAGGCTTTATTTGTAATTGATGGGGTTCCTGTGGCGAACAATAACATGAATACCAATGATCAGCAAACCGGTATCGGTGGTTATGATTATGGAAATCCAGCTTCAGATATTAATCCTGATGATGTGGAAAGCATTACTGTGTTGAAAGGTGCTGCCGCATCTGCGCTATATGGATCCCGTGGTAGTAATGGTGTGATTTTGGTTACTACTAAAAAAGGTAAATCAGGATTAAACATTACCGTAAATACAGGGCTGACCTTAGGTGTGATTGATAAAAGTACATTCCCTAAGTACCAGAAAAAATACGGGGGCGGTTATGGTCCTTATTACGGAACTGATGAATCTAATTATTTAGTAGATAATGTAGATATTAATGGAGATGGTATTCCTGACCTGGTAGCTCCTTTAACAGAAGATGCTTCATACGGACAAAAATTTGATCCTAATTTGCTGGTTTATCAATGGGATGCTTTTGATCCGACTTCGCCGAATTTTGGTAAAGCAACACCATGGGTAGCTGCGGCTAATGATCCTACAACTTTCTTTGAGAAGCCATTATCTAACAATCAAAGTATTGTAATCAGCAATTCTTATGATAAAGGTTCATTCAAGTTAGGTTATAACAGGGATGATCAGAATGGTATCCTGCCAAACTCTAACATTCAGAAAAATGTAGTTAATTTCGGGTCTACCTACAAAATTACTGACAGGTTAACTGCTGGTGCTGATGTGAATTATTCAATAGTAAAAGGCCGCGGACGTTACGGTACTGGTTATAACGGCGAAACTGCTTATAATCCGGCCAGTAATTTTAGACAATGGTGGCAGACTAACGTAGATATTAAAGAATTGGAGGCGGCCTACCTAAGAGGTAAAGATCGTTCTGCTGCTAATCCTGCTTTTATAGGAAAAGAAAATATCACGTGGAATCCTGCTGATTATTCTGTGGGTAGTGCGCCTATTTTCTGGGACAACCCTTATTTCTCAAGATATGAGAATTTTGAAACAGATTCAAGGGAACGTGTAATCGGAAATGTAAATATGAACTATAAAGTGACCGATTGGTTGAATTTAATGGGCAGGTATTCCCTGGATACTTACCACCAGATTCAGGAAGAACGTATGGCTATAGGAAGTTTAAATGTTCCTATGTATTCTAAATATTATCAGGATTACACAGAGTCGAATATTGATTTCCTGGCTACTTTTAACAAGCAGCTAAGTACAGATTTGAATTTGTCAGGTTTGTTAGGGGTCAATATCAGAAAGCAGAGAACGCAATCTACGTATGCGATTACGAATGGTGGTTTGGGAATAAATGGTATTTATTCTTTGAACAACTCTGTGAATGCTATTGAAGGGCCGATTGAAGTGGATGCAAAACGAGAAGTACAAGGTATATTTGCAGGTGCAACATTGGCTTATAAAAACACTTATACTTTAGATGCAACGATAAGAAGAGATGCTTCCTCAACCTTGCCAAAAGGAAATAATTCCTATTATTATCCATCGGTATCTGCCGGATTTGTATTCTCTGAGTTATTGAAAGAGGAAAAAGACTGGTTATCTTATGGTAAACTGAGAGCGAATTATGCACAGGTTGGTTCTGATGCACCAATTTATATCACACAGAATACTTATAATATCGCTACACCATTTGATGGCAGAGCGCAAGCGTCGATCTCTAGTACAAGAGGGCTGATAGAAGCCATCCTGGCTAATCCGAATTTAAAACCGGAGCAGTCAAGAAGTAAAGAGATTGGTGTGGAAGCATCATTCTTTGGTAGTCGTTTAGGTTTGGATGCAACGTATTACAGTACGAAAACGGTTGACCAGATTTTGCCTGTTAAAGTTTCTACTGCAACTGGTTATGATGCGATGTACCAGAATGCTGGTAGTGTGGTAAATAAAGGAATTGAACTTTCATTGAATGGTTCACCTGTAAAAACGAGTAATTTTGAATGGAAAGTAAATGTAAACTGGACAAGAAACAGGAATGAAGTTACGGAGTTATTTAAAGATGATGCCGGAAATGAAGCAACGAACTTATCGATTGCAAGTTTTCAAGGTGGTATCACCGTAAATGCAACTCTTGACCAGCCGTACGGTACGATCCGGGGAAAGGATTTTGTTTATTTGAATGGTCAGAAGGTGATAGGTGCAAACGGAAGATACCTGCAGTCAGAAACCTCTAACGAGGTGATTGGTAACATGAATGCTAAATGGACCGGCGGTATCAACAACAGTTTCAGATATAAAGATTTCAATTTAAGTTTCCTGATAGATGTTCGTAAAGGAGGAAGTGTGTTTTCTTTAGACCAGTATTATGGATTAGCGACTGGTATGTATGAAGAAACGGCAGGTCTTAATGAATTAGGAAACGAGTCTCGTTTACCGATCAGTCAGGGCGGTGGTATTCTTAATGAAGGCGTTTATGCAGATGGTACACCGAATACAACAAGGGTTCCTAATGATGAATTTGGGTCTTACGGTTACAGGAGGCTACCTGATAAGGCTTTTGTGTATGACGCGGGTTATATCAAATTGAGAGAGGTGATTATTGGTTATAGTTTGCCTAAAACGTTTATTCAAAAATTGGGCCCTGTTAAAGGTGTTGATCTTTCCCTGATTGGCAGGAACTTATGGATTATCCATAAAAACCTGCCTAATGCTGATCCTGAAGATGGTATCAGCTTTGGAAATGTGCAGGGATATCAGGTTGGATCATATCCTAGTGTAAGAAATTACACAGTTAACTTGAAGGTTAGGTTTTAACATTAGTCATAATTATGAAAAAGATATTATTAGCATTAGTTCCGGCTCTCTTTATGATGGCCTGTACTAAAGATTTAGAGACATTAAATGTCGACCCCAAGAAACCACTTAGCGTAACCTCTGCCTCACTATTTACCAGGGCTCAGCATAATTTTGTGGATATAATTACTTCAGCCAATGTAAACAGAAATGTATTCAGGCTGATTGAGCAGCAATGGCAGGAGACTACCTATATTGATGAGAGTCAGTATGATTTTCAGACGAGAGAAATCCCTGATAATTTTTGGGATATCTTCTACCGCGATGTGCTGAACAATTTCGAGGCATCCAGAAAAACAATGGCCGTTGATATCACAGATCCGGCGCAACTGAAAAATCAGATTGCTATTCTGGATATTATGGAGGTGTACTCATGGCATTACATGGTAACAACCTTTGGGAATGTACCATATACTGAGGCATTAAATACAGGTAATGCCTTTCCTAAGTACGATGATGCTTTAACGGTTTATCGTGCGCTTTTGACAAGATTGGATTTAGATATTGCAGCTTTAACTGTTGGTCAGCCTAGTTTGGGAGCAGCAGATGCCATTTACGCCGGTGATCCTGCGCAATGGAGAAAATTTGCCAACTCTTTGAAATTGAAGATGGCCATTACTATTGCTGATGCGGATAATGCCTTGTCAAGGACTGCCGCTGAATCAGCTATTGCTAGCGGAGTTTTTACTGCAAATACGGATAACGCAAAGTTTCCATATGTGTCAGCCACACCTAATACCAATCCGGTTTGGGTGGATCTTGTTCAAAGTGGAAGAAAGGATTTTGTTGCTGCAAGTACAATTACTGACATCATGAATACTTTAAATGATCCGAGAAGACCATTATTTTTTACATTGGATCCAACCGGGAATTATTCTGGCGGTACACCAGGAAGAAGTAGTGCCTATAGCAATTTTTCTCACCCTGCTGTGCTAATCACAACAGCTCCTTTTCCGGGAAATATCCTTGATTATGCAGAGGTGCAGTTTTTACTGGCCGAAGCTAGGGAAAGAGGTTATAACGCTGGTGCTTTAACTGCCTCAGCTTATTATACTGCGGCTGTAACTGCTTCAATTTTAGACTGGGGTGGTACTGCTGCTGACGCTGCTACGTACCTGACGCAGGGAAGTGTGAATTACCTTACTGCATCCGGAACTTATAAAGAAAAGATTGGTACTCAAAAATGGCTTGCGTTTTACAACAGAGGTGTTGATGCATGGGTAGATCAGCGTAGACTCGATTTTCCAGTATTGCCTGAAGCCGAGGATGCGCTTTCTGGGTTTCCTAATCGTTTAACGTATCCCGTAAAGGAGCAAAATGTTAATAATGTGAACAGATCAGCTGCTGCTGCTGCTATTGGTGGCGATGTGGTGGAGACAAAACTGTTTTTTGATAAAAATTAAAGATAATTTAGTTCTTTCACAGCCGGTCCTATACGAAGGGCCGGCTTTTTTATTGTTATATATCGAGTTTGTTACGAAATTTAGGTTCTTTCTATATTAAAGGTTATTGAGTTTGAAAAAGCATAAACATAAAGTCAAATTTATGTAAAATAGCGAGAGCAAATGTTAAAATGTTCTTCTGGCCTTTTTCAAAAAATTATATTTAGGCCTTAATATTAACTAACCTAATTTTTATTACATGAAAAGAAGTATACTCAGTGTACTGTTTTTTCTATTTGTAGCAGTAGCTGCATTTGGTCAAAACCGTACAGTAACAGGTACAGTAACGTCACAAGGGGATAATCTACCTATTCCCGGTGTCAGTGTCAAAATTATCGGAGCTGCGGGCGGCGCAGTAACGTCGAGTGATGGAAAATTCACTATCAGTGCGCCGGCTGGTGCAACAGCTTTACAATTCTCGTTTATCGGTTATGTTACTCAATCTAAAGCAATTTCTGGTTCTGGAACTATCAATGTTGTATTAGCAAGTGATAGTAAAGGCCTTAGTGAAGTTGTTGTTGTGGGTTATGGAACACAAGTTCGTAAGGATATTACAGGATCAGTAGGATCTGTAAAAGGTGCTGCTATTAAAAACTTAGCAAGTCCGAGTTTTGATAAGCAGTTAGCTGGTCAGGTGACTGGTGTTCAGGCTTCAAATACAAGTGGTATTTTAGGGCAGCCAGCACGTATCCGTATCCGTGGAACGAACTCTATTTCAAGTAGCGGTGATCCGTTATATGTTGTAGATGGTGTGCCATATATTTCTGGAGATCAGGGTGCTGTTACACAGTATAACCCTCTTGGAGATATCAATCCTAACGATATTGAAAGCTATGATGTTTTAAAGGACGGTGCAGCAACTGCTATTTATGGTTCAAGAGCTGCAAACGGTGTAATTTTAATTACTACCAAAAGAGGAAAATCAGGTAAAGCAAAGATGACTTATGATTCATGGTTTGCTTTGGCAACGCCATCTAAGCGTTATGATTTATTGAATGCAGATCAGTTTATTGAAATTTCGAATGAGAAATTTGGTTATACTTATCCCGATTCTGTTGTAGCTTATCCTTCTATAAACGCTAATGGTTCGGCAGTAAATACTGACTGGCAGGATGTAGTTCTTAGAAATGGCTTCCAACAAAATCATGCCTTTTCAATAAGTGGTGCAACAGATCAGACAAATTACTATGTCTCTTTAGGATTTGCAAATCTAACTGGAACAACAGTTAATAATGATCAACGTAAATACAACTTCCGTACTAAATTAGAGCAAAAGGCATTTAATAACCGTGTTACATTTGGTATCAATACTGCGGTTACTTATTCAAAAAATAATGGATTAAATGACGGTGCCGGTTCTGGTGCTTTGTCAGGAAATTTATCAGCTGCTATCAGGTCTTTACCAAACGTTTCGGTAAAAAATGCTGATGGTTCATATAATTTAAATCCAGACCAGACAACTCTGGGTGCCGGATCAAACGTTAAAACTATCGACGATAACTATCCTAATATTGGGTATGTTCTTGCCAATAATATTTACAGGTCACAAGCATTAAATCTTACTGGAAATGCATTTGTGAAAGTAAATATTCTAGAAGGTTTGAACGCGATGTCTCAGATCGGTATTAATTATATCAATGCTGAAGATTATATGTATTGGAATCCTGTTCATGGTGACGGTAGAGGATCTAACGGTATTGTAGATCAGTATTACCAACCATTATTCAGATACAACTGGCAAAATACTTTAGATTATTCAAAAACATTTGGCGAGCATAAAATAGATGTTGTTGGTGGCCTGGAGTTCCAGAAAACACGTCAGCGTTTTATTGAGGCTCAGGGAACTAACCTGTCTTCACCATATTTTGCTGAAAATGGTAATATTATCTCAAGTACATTATCTAATCAGTTTTATGGAGGTAATGCTTATGAATCTGCTTATGCATCTGTTTTTGGAAGGGTAAGTTATTCATTAATGGATAAATACTTGCTTTCTGCTTCTGTGAGAAGAGATAAGATCTCAGATCTGCCGATAGGAAATCAAAATGTAACTCTTCCGGGTGCTTCCATTGGATGGAGATTATCTAAAGAAGATTTCTTCGCAAATTCTTCTGCTTTGAAATTCATCAATGATTTAAAAATCCGTGGAGGCTATGCTAAAGTAGGTAATGTTGAGATTGGCCGTTTACCAGGTGTTGGTGTATTTTCTCCAGTACAATATGGTGATGTGAGTGGTATCAATTTCACTCGTTTAGGTAATCCATCTTTATCTTTCGAAACCAGTAAAAAAATCAACGTTGGATTTGATGTAACAATGCTCGATAACAGAATCACATTCTCGGCAGATTACTTTAAAAATAATGTTGATAATCTGATTCTTGATGTGCCAACTCCATCTTCATATGGTGTTCCATCTAATAAATACTCTGCTAACGTGGGTAGTATGAATAACAAAGGACTTGAATTCTCAATTTCAAGCACAAATATGAAGACTGATAATTTCTCATGGAATACCAATCTGAATATGACTTTTGTTAAAAACAAGATTACTACGCTTGCCAACAACAATGCAGACCTAATTGATACTTATAATATCACACGTGTTGGTGAGTCTATCGGTGCTTTTTATGGTTATAAGTCTGCAGGTGTAAATTCTGCTAATGGTAATCCGATGTTTTACAAAGCTGATGGATCTATCGTTCAGGCAAGTGTTGACACTTATGAGTGGTACAGATATAATGCTAGCAACCCTGCCGATATTTCGCAGGCAGGCGAAGCATTAACTAGTACAGATAAAACTGTTCTTGGGCAGTCTAATCCAACGTGGTTTGGTGGTTTGAACAATACATTTACTTACAAGTCATTTGATTTAGGTTTAATGTTAACCTTTGGTGGTGGTAATAAAATCTATAACGTGACGAGACAAGAAGCTTTAAACAGTACTGGTTTCGTAAATAATGGTGTAGAGATTTTAGAGCGCTGGACAACTCCTGGTCAGGTAACTACTGTTCCTAAGCTTTCTTATTCTGATGATGCATTGGTATTGCAGACAGGAAATCTGAACAGCAGATTTTTAGAGGATGGTAAGTTCTTAAGAGCACAGAATATCTCTTTAGGTTATACAATCTCTCCAAGATTCTTAAACAAGCTTCAGATAAATAACCTGAGAGTTTACGCACAGGTGCAGAATGCTTTTGTAATCACAGGATATTCAGGTCTTGATCCAGAATTGGCTACAGGTTACTCTACAGCTGCCGGTGCAAACAGAGCTCCTGGTGTAGATTATAATACCAATCCGGTTCCGCGTACTTACACGCTTGGTATCAACTTAGGCTTTTAATCCATAATAATTTAAAAATGAATATTATATCTAAAAATAAAAGTGGCAGAAATAAGATAGTGGCCTTATCCGTTTTGGGATTGCTGTTATTTACTGCTTCATGTAAAAAGTTTACAGAAATAAAACCTCTGGACGGCTTGGTTGAAGAAATCGCTTTTGATACTAAATCGAATATTGAATTAGTAATGAATGGTGTTTATCAACAGGCTGCAATTGGTAAATACAATGGTGAGGGTGGTAGAGGATATCCTTTTGGAGGTGCTTCTATTATACAGGCGGAGATGCGCGGTGAGGATATGGTGAATTTACAGCAATTCTATCAAATCACTTATCAGGCGACACAATCTACTTCGTCTGCTAACAATGTAAATCATTATGAAAACCTTTATTTCCTAATTAATCAGGCAAATATCTTCATTGCTGGTGTAAAAACAGCAGTGGAAAAAGGTGTGCTTACTGATGCTGAAGAGAAGTCATATGAAGGTGAAGCGAGATTTTTAAGAGCTTTAGCTCACCATGAACTGGTTCTTAATTTTGCAAAACCTTATGCGGATGGACAAGGCAATAAGCCAGGCGTTCCATACCGTACAACAGCAATTCGTTCTACAACAGATTTTGATGATGCAAGTAAAGTAGGCAGAGGACTTGTATCAGAAGATTATACCAAGATTCTTGAGGATCTTGATTTTGCAGA
>Ga0247809_1000735_pt1 | contig 14917 bp, 16 predicted proteins | sample UWRJL104311B1_FD_180951 | JGI IMG/M metagenome (GOLD analysis project Ga0247809, IMG submission 180951) | Plant litter microbial communities from Arlington Agricultural Research Station in Wisconsin, United States - UWRJ-L104-311B-1 | ecosystem: Environmental > Terrestrial > Plant litter >...
ATTGTTCCGACATTTAAAATAAACTTTTCAGGAAGTTTATATATTGAATTGATTCGCTTCAGTGTTGTTTCATCTAAAGTGCTTTTGAAAATATCATCACAGCTTTGGTAAATAACTTCAATATTATCAGGGTTTATGCCATAGAACTCAATAATATCTGCTTTTGTTTTTTCGCTGATTGCAATAATTCTATCAGCCCTCTTACATGCAGATTTGCTTTTCCACTCGTATAATTTCCTGTCGATAAATTTGTAATATTTTGGAAATCTAAGGAAAATTAAGTCGTGTATGGTTACAACCGATTTAATTCGGGTGTGTTCAATTGCGAAAGGGATTTCGTGACTTAGTCCATGGAAAATCTGAACATCATCTTTAACTAAATCCTTTAAAATATTCAAACTTCTCCAAAGGAAAGAGCCACTTTTAGGTAGTTTAAGTTCGACGTTTTCCTTTGCAAAGAAATTATCGATTTGCCTGGCAGATTTCACTTTTGCTGTGTAAACCAGGTATTGGTTTTTGGGAAATTGGCTGGCTAGTGCTTCGATTAGCGAACGACTGTAGTTTCCTAAACCTGTTAAATTATTTGCAGCCCGTTTTCCGTCAAAACCAATTTTCATAAAGGAGGAAGGTTTAAGGTTTAAGGTTTAAGGCTGGGTGTTGCCTTACACCCTAAACCCCATACCTTAAACCATTTTATACTGCTACATTATTTTCTCTCAACGCATCGTTAAGGGAAGTTTTCTTGTCTGTACTTTCTTTTCTTTTACCAATAATTAAAGCACATGGAACCTGGTATTCGCCAGCAGGGAATTTTTTGGTATAACTACCTGGAATTACGACCGAACGAGCCGGAACAATGCCTTTATATTCTACAGGAGTTGGGCCGGTAACATCAATAATTTTAGTTGATGCGGTTAAAACCACATTTGCACCTAAAACAGCTTCTCTCTCTACTTTAACACCTTCAACAACAATTGCTCTTGAACCTAAAAAAGCATCGTCTTCAATAATTACAGGAGCAGCCTGTACAGGTTCTAAAACACCGCCAATACCCACGCCACCACTTAAGTGAACACGTTTTCCGATTTGTGCACATGAGCCAACTGTAGCCCAGGTATCAACCATGGTACCTTCGTCAACATAAGCGCCGATATTAACGTAAGATGGCATCATGATAACGCCTTTAGCTAAATATGCACCGTAACGGGCACTTGCCATTGGTACAACACGAACACCCGTCGCTTTATAGTCAGTTTTTAATTCCATTTTGTCGTGGTAAACAAAAGGACCGCTTTTAATTTCTTTCATCTCACGAATCGGGAAATATAAAATAACAGCTTTCTTTACCCATTCATTAATGCCCCAGGAATTTAAAACTGGTTCAGCAACACGAATTTCACCCTTATCTAATCCTTGAATAACGGTTTCAATAGCTTCGCAATAATTGCTGTATTTTAAAAGGGTTCTATCTTCCCAGGCGGCTTCAATTAATTTCTTTAAATCTGAATACATGATGTTTTTAAATTTTACGCAAAATAAATCAATTTTTGCTTATTAAAGGGCTTATTGTTTAAATTGTTTTTACATGGGTTAACTGTTTAATTGTTTGAATTGGTTAACTGTGCGTGCAAAGGCTAACTGTTTGGACATTTAAATTTGGTTAACTTTGGGAATACGCTCTATACAATTAACGAATTACCCGGTTCGGCAATTTATCAATTAACCAGTTTAAACAATTAACCTAATTATGTATTTTTGAATTTTATGGCAGAGGCAGAAAAACTTAGAATCGATAAATATTTGTGGGCAATCAGGTTATTTAAAACCAGGAGTCTTGCCACAGATGCCTGTAAGGCGGGTAGAGTGAAGTTGAAAGGACAGAATATTAAACCGTCAGCCATTGTTAAAATCGGCGACGTTTATCAGGTATCTAAAGGAATTGAAAAAAAAGTTATTGAGGTTGTAGATTTTTCTTACAACAGAACCGATTCACCAACCGCTTTAACAAAATACAAGGATTTAACGCCTGTTGAAGAAACGCATGCGTTCAAATCAATGTTCCATTCACCAAATTTAAAAAGAGACCGGGGAGCTGGCCGGCCAACTAAAAAGGATAGGCGAGAAACTGACGATTTAATCGGCGGATTGTTTAAGGATGACGAAGATTAGTTTTTAATTAAGTTGTAAATTATCAGTGGTTTCGATTGATTGTATAGCAAAATACCTTATCCTGTAACTCATCATAGCAGTTTTGCCTAATCTGTCAATTAATTTGTAATTGGCAACAGCACCAACCGCTGCGCCCACAAAAGGCAACATTTGGGCTAGCTTAGCTAAATCAATATAATCTCTGTATTGTTGTTGAAAGGTTAACCAATCAAATTCATCAATGTTGGTTGGTAATTTATGCGCTTTATTATCCCAGTCTTCCATTTTTAGAAAGATATTTTTGCTTTCTTCCTTGCTTGAAAAAGCCAGTTGAAAAATGTGCAGGATAAAAAGTCGTTCACGGTAATCTTTGACATCGTAACCATAAGCTGCTGCGATATCGAAAAGCATTTTCATTTTAATACCCAGTAGTAGCGGAAAATCAGCAAGACTCATTAAAAAACCACCTGCACCAGTTATTCCACCTTCAGCTGCTCCGGTTTTTTTATAATTTTCTATTTTTTGCTTAATTAAAGCCTCCCGATGCATTAATGTGAAATCAGCCATCGGTTTTGATGTTGTAAATGTAGAACCAAATAGTACGGCCTTAACCATTTGCTTTATTGCGGTAGTAATGGCATTATGCACTTTATCCGGAATGTAACTGTTGATTTTTTTCTGAACCTTGTCTGTCACTTTATTAAAAAGAGACGGTTTTTGCAACACTTTAAATTTCCAGAAATCCAGTTCACTTGTGATTTTTTGCTCGTAGGTCATACTCAGTACACTGCAAATATTATTCCCGAAAATTTTATAAAAAACACTTGGAAAAAAGAAAATTAAACTATAAATTTAGTTGTCTATTAAAAATCTTAACCTATTCATTATGAAATTGTTCAAATTACTAATGCCCATGCTATTTTCTGCCATATTGGTAAAAGCACAAGGCGTAAAATTCTCAGCCGATAAACCTGCGGCAGGAAGTACCGTTAAATTTACCTACGAACCAAAGGGAACAAGTTTGCAAAATCTGGCAGACGTTAAATGTACTGCGTATACTTTTTACTCAACCCAAAATCCAAAATCGAAGAAAGTAGAGTTGGTAAAAGACGGCGAATTATACAGAGGCGAAATTGCTACAGCAGACAGTACTACATTGGTTGGCCTGGCTTTTAATGTAGGAGAACAAAAGGATGAATCGCCGGGAGGTTATATTTTAGAATTTACTAAAGATGGAAAGGTGACCGCAGAAACCTATACCAACGAAGCGTTTTTATATGGTTTAGCAGGTAACTATTATTTAGGATTAACCTTAAATACTGGGGAAAGTATAGCTCTTTATAAAAAAGCATTTGAACTTAAACCAGCATTGAAAGAAAAACAGCTGATAAATTACCTCTCAATGGAAATGAAAACGAACAAAGATGTTGGTTCAAAATTAATAGAAGAGCATATTAAAAAAGTAAGTGCAATAAAAGAACCGAAAGAGCAGGATTTATCCCTGAATCTGAACCTTTACACAATGCTTAAGAAAAAGCCCCAGGCTGATTCTGTGAAAGCAATTCTGCTGAAGAAATTTCCTATAGGTAATTTTGCTTACGGACAAGAAATGAATGCACTTTATGCAGAAAAAGATGCGGCGGCTGCTGAACAAAAAGGTGCGGCTATAATTTCGAAATTTAAATTTGATGCAAGTAAAAAAGCCGATGCATCAAAATTGAATTCAATTAATAGCCTGATTGCAAATGCATATGCAAAAACAACCAAAAATGAAAAGTTCGAGCTTTATGCAGGTAAAATCGATAATAAATTAAGTCGGGCGAGTGTTTACAATCAGTTTGCCTGGCCTTTAGCAGAGAAAAATGAAAATATAGATTTTGCTTCTAAAGTTTCAAAACAATCACTCGAACTTGTAGAGCAAGCTAAAAATGACGAAGTACCTTCATACTTTTCTACTAAAGAAGAATATTTAAAAAATCTTGATCAAGCGTATGGCATGTATGCCGATACTTATGCATTACTGCTCTATCATCAGGGTAAATTTAAAGAAGCTTTAGCTACCCAGGAGAAAGCCTTACCAATGTATGGTGAAAATGTTTCGCCGGATGTTGCAACGCGTTATGTTACCTATTTAATTAAAGATGGGCAAAAAGAAAAAGCATTTACTGAAGCTGAGAAATTAATTAAAGAAGGAAAAGGCTCTGATTCTTTAAAAACGGATTTTAAAAATTTATATGCGAGCCTTAAGAAACCAATAAGCTATGATTCCTACATGGCTAATCTGGAAAAAGAAGCTAACGCAAAAGCGAAAGCAGAGTGGACTAAGAAAATGATTAACATTCCTGCACCAACATTTACCCTTGCTAATTTGAAAGGAGAAAAAGTTAGCCTGGCAGATTTGAAGGGAAAAATTGTTATTTTAGATTATTGGGCAACCTGGTGTGGTCCATGTGTGGCCTCTTTTCCGGGCATGCAAAAAGCAATGGCGAAATATTCGGACAACCCGAATGTTGTGTTTTTATTTGTTAATACCTGGCAAACCGAAGAAAACAGGGAGAAAGTCGTAAACGATTTCATTGCTGAAAAGAAATTAAACTTCAATGTTTTGTACGATACGAAAAACGCCAAAGATCCATCAAAATTTGATGTAGTTAGTGCTTATAAAGTTGATGGAATTCCGACCAAATTTATCATTGATGGTGAAGGAAATATCAGGTTTAAAGCTGTTGGTTTTTCAGGGTCAGATGACGGTGTTGTGAAAGAAATAGATTCTATGATTGGTTTACTCACCTCAACAAAAGAAAGTAAATGACAAAAATGCCCGGTTTCCATCGGGCATTTCTGTTAATAATCTATTCGCATTGGCGATCTTTCCCAAAGTTTAAAAGCTTCCATGGCTTCGTCTCTCAACATTTGTATCACCGGCAACATTCTTTGCGCCATGGGTTTATCCAGTTCGTCATAAATAAATTTATCGTCGAAACCCACATGCGCCGCGTCGGCTTTAGTATTGGCATAATAGATGGTTTCAATGTGTGACCAATAAATTGCCCCGAGGCACATGGGGCAAGGTTCACAACTTGTATAAATTACACAGCCACTTAAATCATAGGTGTTTAATGCTGTACAAGCCAGCCTGATTGCCGAAACCTCTGCATGTGCGGTAGGGTCGTTATTTGAGGTTACCTTGTTAGCGGATTTTGCCACAACTTTCCCATCTTTTGCAATTACGGCACCAAACGGTCCACCAATGCACTCACTCACATTTTGCACCGATAGTTCCACTGCCATGCGCATAAACACTTCGTGTCGTTCTCTATTTTCCATAACTAATTGTTAAGACAAAAAAAATGCCCCGATTGTTCAGGGCATTTGCTTAAAAATTATGTTAAAATTTATTTTTTAGCGTAATCTGCATTTAGGCCTTTAATTACCTCAGAAGTTACATCTAAGCTTTCATCAGCAAATAAAATTGCACTGTTACCTTTTGAATAAGTTAAAACCATTTTATAACCTTTTTCTTTAGCGTAACCTTTCAAATAACCGGCAACTTTATCATACAATTTTTCGTTTTCTGCAGCCTGCTCATTTTGTAAAGCACCACCTGCATTTTGCTGGTAGGTTTGTAATTCTTGTTGTTTACGGCCTAAACGCTCTTCCGTAGATTTACGAACATCAGCAGCTAAAGAACCTGCAGTTTGTTGATATTGAGCAACTTCTCTTTGAAAAGCCTGTGTTTTTGCTTGCATATCTGCCTGCGCACTTTTCGATTTGCCTTCGAATTTTACCTTAAGGTCTTTATAGTAATCGTATTTAGTTAATAACGAATCTGAATTTACAAACACAATCTTTTCATCTGCAGAAACAGCTGCAGTACTATCTGTCTTTTTAGTTTCAGTTGTTTTAGTTTCTTTGTTTTGGCATGCAGAAAATGCAGTGATTAAAGCTGCAGTTGCAAATAAACCAAAGGTTTTAAAGGTTCTTCTTTCCATTATTGTTTAATAAATTTTAGCAAAGATAAAAATGATAATTAAGTATGCAATAATACTTTTTAAAGCCTAAACTTTTCGATAATAATTGTTTATAGTTTGATTTAATGGTCTTTATCGTTGAATTTGTTATAATGAAAGCAGTCTGCTGATAGATAAATTGTAATAATATTACGCTGGATATTGGGATTTCTAAATATATCTTTAGCTTTAGTTTTAAATAAAAAATAATGAAAGCACTCTTCATAATTTTAATCGCCTTAGGTATGAGCGTCTCTGTGTATGCGCAAACTTATAAACCTGTAACCAGTAAAAACAAAACCTATTTAGCTACAATAAAAGGATTAACTTATACTTACAAAAATGGGGTAATTGCTTTGAAAAATGGTGGTCGCTATGATTTAGGCACCGTTAGTATTACCGCTACTTCTAAAACAGATCCAGAACTATTTGGAATCGCCTTATTTGAAGATGGGCTGGATAAAGGGTCGGAATTGAAAGCCGAAGTTTACTTCACCACAGTTAAGGACGCAAAAACTATGGAAATTCCGTTAAATAATATTGATCAGAAAAATTTGGTTTTTGCTTTTGATAAAGCAATAAGGGCTCAACGGTAATTAAATAGGATTTCGTTTCGTAATTGCGTAGGCATTTACAATAAATAATTTCCTAGTACAACAATCTTATCAGGTAATCACTGAAATCTTCCATCGTTACAAAGCTTGGTACGATTTATGAAAACAACATTTAATCTGGATACCATCATATTCTATGTACAGAACGTAGAAAAATTAAAGGCATTTTATTCTGCCACCTTCGGTTTTGAGGTAATAGAAGAATTTGAATCTACCTGGGCGCTACTTTCAGCGGGGGATTGTAAAATAGGTCTGCATCAAATTGGAGCAGCTTATCTGGATAAAAGTAAAGGTGAATTTAAGTTCGATAACAACGCAAAAATTGTTTTTAAAATTGAACAGGATATCCATAATCTTAGAAATCATTTGATTGATCAGGGTGTGGAGATGAGGGAGGTTAAAACTTTTGATGATTATGATTTTTGGTTATGCGATGGTGTAGATCCTGAGGGAAACGTTTTCCAGTTTAAGCAGAAGAAATAATCAACCGTCATGCTCATTTTCACATTTCTATCAGGGTATGATAGGTTTAAACAACCATTTTATCTACCTGTACATTTATCCACATATTAGTTTAAATGCCAAATATTCCGTATTTTTGATACTTATAGTTTTTAATTAAAATATGAGCGAAGAACAGGATTTAAAGTCAAATTATTCGGCAGATAATATACAGGTTTTAGAAGGTTTGGAAGCGGTGCGTAAGCGCCCTTCGATGTATATAGGTGATACTGGTGTGAAAGGTTTACACCACTTGGTTTACGAGGTTGTGGATAACTCTATTGATGAGGCATTAGCCGGTCATGCAGATACAATCGACGTTAGAATTTTGGAAGGAAACTCGGTCAGAGTGGAAGATAACGGTCGCGGTATTCCAACTGGTATCAATACAAAAGAAAATAAATCGGCACTTGAAATCGTGATGACGGTTTTACACGCAGGGGGTAAGTTTGATAAAGATACCTACAAAGTTTCTGGTGGTTTACACGGTGTGGGGGTAAGTTGTGTGAATGCATTATCTACCGACTTAAAAGCCGAAGTGCACCGTGAAGGTAAAATCTGGATGCAGGAATACAAAATCGGTGTTCCACAGTACGACGTTAAAGAAGTTGGTACAACAGATAAACGAGGTACGATTGTAACTTTTAGTCCGGATCCAACTATTTTTACCCAAACAACTGAATACAAATACGATACTTTAGCCAGTCGTTTACGCGAATTGGCATTCTTAAATAAAGGAATAAAATTAACCTTAACAGATGAACGTGAAACTTTAGAAGATGGAACATTCTTATCAGAAGTTTTCCAATCTGAAGGTGGTTTGAAGGAATTTGTTTCCTTTTTAGATGGAACGAGGGCATCTTTTTTACCTGAGCCGATTTATATAGATGGTATAAAAAACGGAGTTCCGGTTGAACTTGCTTTTCAATACAACGACAGTTATTCGGAAAATGTTCACTCTTATGTAAATAACATTAATACACATGAAGGTGGAACGCATATTGCTGGTTTCCGCAGGGGTTTAACGCGTACTTTAAAAAGTTATGCAGATAAATCAGGTTTGTTAAAAAACCTGAAAATGGAAATTACCGGTGATGACTTTAGAGAGGGATTAACTGCGGTAGTTTCTGTAAAAGTACAGGAGCCGCAGTTTGAAGGGCAAACTAAAACTAAGCTGGGTAACAGTGAGGTAATGGGCGCTGTAGATGTAGCTGTTGGCGAAGCATTGGGTGCTTATTTGGAGGAAAATCCAAAAGAAGCAAAAATGATTATCAACAAAGTGATTTTAGCCGCCACGGCTCGTGCTGCTGCGCGTAAAGCCAGGGAAATGGTTCAACGTAAGAGCGTAATGGGTGGTTCTGGTTTGCCAGGTAAACTTGCCGATTGCTCTGATAGTGATCCGGTGAAATGTGAAATTTACTTAGTAGAGGGAGACTCGGCTGGTGGTACCGCTAAACAAGGTCGCGACAGAAATATTCAAGCTATTTTGCCTTTAAAAGGTAAGATTTTGAATGTGGAGAAAGCGATGGAGCACAAAATCTACGAAAATGATGAGATTAAAAATATGTTTACCGCTATAGGTGTAAGCATTGGTACGCCGGAAGACGATAAGGCTTTGAACTTAACGAAACTGCGTTATCATAAAATCGTAATAATGACAGATGCGGATATTGATGGATCTCACATTACAACCTTAATTTTAACTTTCTTTTATCGTTACATGAGGGCTTTAATTGAGGCGGGTTATGTTTATATCGCATCGCCGCCACTTTATCAGGTTAAAAAAGGTAAGGAGTTCGAATATTGCTGGAACGACGTACAACGCGATGCAGCTGTACAACGCTTAAAAGGTGCTGGAAAAGAAGATAGTGTTCACATTCAACGTTATAAAGGTTTGGGTGAGATGAATGCCGAGCAGCTTTGGGATACTACCTTGAATCCTGCTACACGTACTTTATTGCAAGCTACTATCGAGAGTGCAGCAGAATGCGACCATACTTTTTCTATGTTAATGGGCGATGAAGTTGCACCACGTAGAGAGTTTATTGAACGTAATGCGAAATATGCGAAGATTGATGCTTAAAATTAAGCTAAAAGCTTAAAGACTAAAGCGGAAAGCAAATAACAAAACCTCTGTCAAGTATCTAACTTGCAGAGGTTTTTTTGTTTAGAATCGATAATTATAAGTCAATTATCAAACTTTCCCTTCCGAACTCCATCCGGAGCACGAATTGCGGGTCTTAACTAACCAGCCCAAAATGGACTTCAACTAAAAATCTATAGTAACTATAGAATGTAATAAGAGCCTATCGGCGCTAATTCCGTCTGAGGTTTGTCCTCGTATATTTTATTGTCATCTAACATTTGGCATAAATCCCTTTCGATTGTTCTACAGATGGTCGTTGTTGGCGTATCTGTGGGTTTGTTCTCAAATGGATCCTGAAGATGAACAGCCATTTTCTCAACCAGTAAAAAGAATGCGGCAATTGCAACAACCAAAGGAATTTCCATGTATCCAAAGTATTCTATCAAACCGAATGGTAGCAAAACAATAAATAAATGGATAGACATGCTGATGTATTTGCTGTAAGTTACCGGAAAAACCGTGTTTTTGATTCGCTCCGATCCACCCATGTGGTTACAAAGCCCGCAAATAATCCTGTCTATTTCTATCTGTTGATATTTATTTATCCAGCCTTCCTGTAAAGCTTTTTTCAAATCCATTCCATGTAACTCCAATAAACTGGCGGTAACATTTTTACGTTTTTTAATAAAGGCAAGTTCTTCTTGTGTTAAATATTCTTCCAGGCCTGTACGTGGATTAAAACCTCTCAACGATTGACTTAGGGCATAACACCATGCAATTTGTCTTTTAATGAAACGCTCCTTGAATGTCTCGATTTCATCCTGATCATAAGGATTTTCAACGAACGACAATATCTGGCGGGCGATAGACCTTGAATCGTTAACAATCGCGCCCCAAAGTGTCCTTGCTTCCCACCATCTATCATACGCCTGGTTAGAACGAAATGCGAGTAAAAGAGAAATTATTGTACCTAATAACGCGGGCACGGCCACTGGAATAGAGATACGTGTAACATGAAAGTTTTGATACAGAATAACAATTCCAACCGAATAGGCAATAACAAAAAGCAGTTCTTTTTTAATTTTTCCGAATATATAAGTGAGCGGAATATTATTTCGTAACAGCATAATATAAAAGTTTTAAGATTTAAAAATTAGGCATTTGACTGTTGTAACTGAGTTTCTTGAATTTTAGTTTCAATTAAGTTTTCAGAACTGTGAACGGTTAAAGTGTTCAAATGAAGTACTTCACAGCCTGAGCGTTCAGTTAAAAACTTCGGGTCGATACTGTATTTATTAATTGGTGTGAAATTGTAGCTTTTGAGGTAGGCAATGTAATCGACATCAAAAGCTTCCAGAAAATTTTTGAATGCTGCAACAGTACTTCCATAAAAATATTCAATGCCAACGGCATTTATTTGACTTGAATATTTATCTTTAAATTGATTGATTTTATTATAAAATTCATCGCTAACATTTTCATAGTCCCGGCTACGGCGACTCAGCATTAACATATCGGTTATTGAGTCTGATAATTTGAAAGCATGTATAAAGAGTATATTCATCTTTTCAGTTTTTTGCTGAATCAATGCTTCTAATATATTTAAACTTTCTAAATTAAAATCTGTGGGAATTAATACTGTTTTCATGGCAAATCTTGTTAAATGAATCAATTAATTATTTATACAAGTTTAAGCCGATGTTATTACAGCGAAATAAGAGTGAGATTAAAACGAGATTAGAATTTCAAATTTTTGATAAATTGTTTGATTGTTAAATTGATTAATCGTTGAACAGTTAACCAATTTAAACAATTAACTTTCTACCTAAAACAGCTAAACTACTATCGGTAACATAACTTTAATTTCTGTTCCAATTCCTTCCTTAGATTTTATGGCGATGCTACCTCTGTGTAGCCGGATAATATTTAGCGATAAGGGTAAACCAATGCCATAACCTTTAAACTGATTTGTGTTCGATGCCCTGTAGAAAGGTTCAAAAATATGTTGAACATCAGATTCAGGTATGCCTATTCCCTGATCTGTAACCGCAATAGAAATTATATTTGATTTGCTCTCCAGGACGATATTCACAGGTTTATAATTTGAATATTTGCAGGCATTACTTACAATGTTGGTAATTGCTAATTTTATCAGGTTTTTGTTTATCTGAAGTGTAAGTTGCTCTTCATCTTCCGGTAAATTAGTAAAGTTGATTTCGATTTTACTGTCTGGATGAACCTGATTGACCGAATCCTTTATTTCCCAGAGCAATTCATCCATCCTTACTTTTTCTCTGGGCTGGTTTTTGCCGTTAAAACCAGATTGTGCAAGACCTAATAAGCTAGTTAAGATGTTTTCTAGTCTTTCTGACTCATTTTGAATTTTTATTAATGCCTTATGCTGCTTTTCCGAATCATCTTTTGCTTTCATAGCGAGCTCTACTTCGCCACTGATGATGGTTAACGGGGTCCTTAACTCGTGTGAAGCATTGCTGATGAAATTATTCTGCGTTTCGAAAGCAGTTTCCAAACGGTTGAGCATATTGTTGAAGGTTTCGGCTAATTGAGACATTTCATCGCTTCCTTTTTTCACATCGAGCCTTAAATGCAGGTTTTCTGCTTTAATTCGTTTTACACTTTTAATTATATTTCTAAGTGGCATGAGCATATAATTGGAGAACTTCCAACCAACCACAAATGACAGTACTATAGACAGGAAAAAACCGATGATTAGAATTTTCTGTAAATCTTTAAGTTCACGAAATCCTACCGGATCATTTGCAGATACGATTACAATGTAGCCGCTTTTAGCATTTTTAAAGAATTTACCGGCATAAAAATGATTTTCTACCCGGTACCTTGCTACTTGTCCGGAGTTGATTCTGTTGTAGAAACTTTTAGGTAGAACGATATCGGCTTTTATTTCCGGCTTGCCGGCCTCAATAATATATTCTTTTTCTGATGGCAACCGTTCAAGATACTGATTACGCATCTTTGCATAAACACCATTGTTATCATCTTCATAAAGCTTAATTTGTGCTGCTATATTAACCCGTGCCTCCAAACGTTTATAGAAATCCTCAAAAGCAAAGTCATTAGCGAAATACCAAACGAAACCACTTAACAATGAGATGATGATTGCCGATAGAATTGCAAAAAGTAAAGTGATTTTCCTGGCTATTTCCATTATTTTTCTTTCAAAACATAACCCAGGCCCACGGCTGTATGAATGAGTTTTTGTTCTGAGTTTTTATCTATTTTTTTTCGAAGATAATTTACATAAACATCTACCACATTTGTTCCCAGATTGAAGTCGATATCCCATACGCTTTCTAAAATGTCGATACGCGAAAGGATTTTTGATTTGTTCTTCGCCATAAATTCAAGTAGCCGATATTCCGTTGCCGTAAGAACAATATCTTTATTATCTCTTTTTACTGCTTTCGCGCTTAAGTTAATCTGTAAATCTGCTATGTTAATGACCTGATCATTTGAAGCCATGCCGTTAAACCTCCTCAACAAAGTTCTGATTCGGGCAAAAAGTTCAGCAAATTTAAAAGGTTTAATCAAATAATCATCGGCTCCGTTATCCAGTCCATTTACTACATTTTCGGTGGTTCCCAATGCAGTAAGCATAATTATTGGTGTATTGGGTTTGTGTTCTTTAATTATTTTGCAGAGCTCCAAACCATTTATGCCAGGTAACATGATGTCTAAAATAATTAGATCGAAAGGATTTTCCAGTGCCATTTGTTTTCCAATTAATCCATCAGGGGCAACGCTAACGGTGAAACCCTCTTCGGTTAATCCTCTGGAAATTACAGAAACAACACTTGGTTCATCCTCTACAAGTAATAAATTCATGAATGGCAAAATAAAAATGGAGATTATACAATCTTAACCTACGAAAATAGGATTTGATGTTCACTTAACGAAAAGGCAACATAATTGTTTGTTTATCAACGAAAAAAAGGCAATAAAAAAAACTCTTCAAATGAATGAAGAGCTTATTATCTTATTTAGGCAGTAGTTTAATTTCCTTTTTCTGATTTTTCTTTAAGGCTTGCCAATCCACTTTCAAAATCTTTACCAATCATTTTGTCCATTCCACCCATTACAAGGCACATCCATTTACTGATGATGTTATTTTCGCCGCTCATGGTCCAGGTAACCTTATTCCCACTTCCTTCTGGTTGAATATCAAATTTAGTATCTGCATGACTTTCGAAAGGTTTTTTAAAAAATAAATCAATATCAACTTGTTTATTTGGATCCACTTTTAAAATTTTCATTTCACCTTCACCGGTTTCTTTTCCAATCCATGCGTAAACATGGCCGGGTTTTGCAGGTGTACCTGAAAATGTTGTTTTAGCAGTTGGTTCCATTTTAGCCCAGGGATTCCATTTGTAAAATTCATCAAAATCTGCAATGTTTTTGTAGATCACGCTATCAGGCGCATTGATTATTATCGACCGGTTTACCGAATAGGTTTTTGGAAGAAACAAACCACCTACAATGATTACTATAGCCAGAACAACTATAATTCCGAGTAAGACTTTTAGAAATTTCATATTTAATTTTGTTTGGTTTACTAAATTTATGAAGAAACCCAATTAAATCAAAATGATAATCTTCAAATAATATTGATTTTTATTTTTGGAGAATTGAGTTTGAAATACATTAAATTTGCTATGGATTGAGCCTTTTGTTTAATGATTTTGGCATTTTCGCCTTCAAATAATTGGTCGACGGTTGCGAAAAAAGTATTCTTCCATTCGGTAAATTCTTCCTCCTGTAAAGTTGCTTTTTCTTTAAGTTTGAAGTGCGTTAACATTGGGTTGCCTTTATAAACTGCTTTTCCAAAAAGAATGCTTTCCCAGAAATCGTACATCCTAGGTAAGTGATGGTTCCAATTTACTTTGGCTACATCAGTAAAAATCGGGCCAATTTTTTGATTATTTTGTACTTCCTGGTAAAATGCATCGACTAATAAGATTATGTCTTCCCTGCTTTGAATGTCGACTTTCATTAAAATTCAGATTAAAATGAATTCAAATATAGGCTCTTAATGTATTCTAAAACATGATGGGAATCACATTTATTTATACAGCCTTAAAGTAAGTTTATCGTAGTTGATAATTGCCTTGTATTGCATTAAAATATCACCACCAATAATACCCATAATAGGAGGATGGCCAAATTGCTGATAGGTTTCGCTAACAGATTGCAAATCGAAGGCAACTGTTTCATAGCTTTTAATTTTTAGCGAACCAATTTTTAGATCAGGAATTGTAGCCTGAATGGTTGCGGTTGTGGTAAACAAAGTTGCTGCGTTAATTTCATCAGAAACATGAAGCGTTTCCGAAAGATGTTTTTCGATTAAACCTTTGTCGAAAACGCTTCTTGATGCACCAGTATCTAAAACGGCGAAGTGTTTTTCTTTAAAAACAACAATTTCCACCAAAAGGTGGAAACCGTCGTCTTGTAAGTTTATGAGTTTTAAAGGAATATTAATTGATTTCATTCTATTTCACCACCTTAGACACCTTAGCTTTCAG